>WNFQ01001365.1_pt1 | contig 17257 bp, 10 predicted proteins | sample 5400171 | NCBI WGS metagenome assembly WNFQ01 (sample SAMN13153356, study PRJNA577476) | soil metagenome | isolation source: 20 cm soil under Madrone tree | place: USA:California | collected 2016-06-14 | reverse complement strand
TCAAGAGGCCGCAGAGCACTGGAAAAAGTTCCGGCGCGCGTTGAGAAGGGAGGACCAGCCTCATTTCGACCGCCTTTTCACGCGAGTGCGCTGCTACACGCAGGCGGCCACCTATCAGGCCCACGACAATCCGATGGAATCCATCCTTCTTTCCATCGCCCTCGACCAAGAAAAGCGTCTCGACGCCGTCGAGAAGGTTCTTCAGAACGCAGGGGTGCTCTGTGAAATCGCTTCAAGGATGGATTCTCGACCTCTACCCCAATCAACGCGGGATGACGCTGTGGCTGATCGACCGCAACCAGTCGCACTACCGTTTGACAGATAGCTTCGCGCCGGCCTTCTATGTTTCGGGCCCGGAGGAGCGTCTCATTCAGTTGCGGGACGCCGCACAACGCAAAACCACAGAGCTTCGCACGCGATTTACCGAGCGCACCGACCTCTGGCTGAATGCGGCCCGCCAGGTCCTCGAAGTTTCCGTTCTCCGTCCCTCCACTTTCATCGGCTGGGGACGATGGGTGCACAAGCTCGACTCGAAATTGCAGCTCTACAACAGCGACCTCATGGTGGCGTCGCTGTATTGCTGGGAGAAGCGGTTGTTTCCGCTTTCCTTTGTGGAAGTCGAAGCCGACGACGAAGGAAAAGTTCTCTCCATCGCATGCCGTGATGATGAATGGGCGCTCAACTATGAAATGCCGCCACTCAAGATTATGCAGATTCGGTTATCCGGTCTTGCGCGGATCGATCCCACACACGGTCGCCGCGCGGCGCTCGAAATCGAAATAGACGGTACTTGCTGGGAGCTCGACGAAACGGGCGAGCCTCCGGCGATTCAATTTGCGGGATTGCTCAAACGCCACGACCCCGATGTGATTCTTTCCGAGTGGGGCGACTCGACTATTCTTCCGTTGCTTCGCCAGCAGGCCCAACGCCTGCGATCTTCTTTGCCGCTCAATCGCGACGCGTCCGCGGCCGTCCAGCAATCCCGCGGGCGCAGCTACACGAGTTACGGTAGGATTCTTTTCAAAGCCAGCTCCACCACGCTCTTTGGGCGCATCCACGTAGACAAGCAGAACTCGTTCATTTCGGAGAAGTGCGACTTCGCGGGCCTCTGGGAACTGGCCCGGCTCACCAAGCTTCCGATTCAATACGCGGCGCGGACCACGACCGGCACCGGCATTTCCTACATGCAGATGGAACTCGCCCATCGCGATGGCGTGCTGATTCCCGAGCAGAAAGCGGAACCGGAAGATCCCAAGCGGCCCGACGAGCTATTGGTAGCGGACCGCGGCGGCCTCGTTTTCGTTCCGAAACTCGGCTTTACACCCAATGTCGCGGAACTGGATTTCGTGAGCCAGTTCCCAAGCATCATGGCACGATTCAATATCTCCCCCGAAACCGTAAATTGCCCGTCCTGCCCCGACTCTCCGGGCATTCCCGAACTCGGCTACCGCATTTGCCAGAAGCGAAGAGGGATCACTAGCCGCGTGGTCGAACGGCTCATCGCGAAGCGATGCGAACTCAAGAAGCTCCTAAAGACAACGGCGCCCGATACTGCGCTCAGGTTCAAATTGCAGCGTGATTCGATGAAGTGGCTTCTTGTGTGCTGCTTCGGCTATACCGGCTACAAGAATGCGCGCTTTGGAAAAATCGAAGCGCATGAAGCGATCAACGCTGTCGCGCGGGAAACGCTTCTCGTGGCAAAAGAAATTGCAGAGGCCGATGGCTTTGAACTGATACACGCCTTGGTGGACTCTTTGTATGTTTGGAAAGAAGGGGCGACGCGCGAAGACTACGCGCGGCTCTCCCAAGAGATCGAGAATAGAACCCGCCTCCCCTTGGCTATTGAGTCCGTCTATCGCTATGTCGTCTTTCTCCCCTCCAAGCAATACGCGGACGTGCCTGTGCCGAATCGCTTCTTTGCGGTCGCGGAAGATGGCGAGCTAAAAGTCCGTGGGCTTGAATGCCGGCGCCACGACACTCCTCCACTGCTTGCTCGAATGCAGCACGAGGTGCTTGCCATTCTCGCGGAAGCACACGATTACGACTCGTACTTGGAAAAACTCAAGACCGCACGCGGAGTGTTCGCCCATTATGAAGACCGTCTAGCGAACGGCGAAGTGGACATCAGCGAGCTTGTGGTCAGCAAGCGTATTACGCGGGAGCCGCGCGACTATCAGAAAGCAGGCGTCACGGCGATTGCCGCACAGCAACTCTTTGGAAGCGGAGTCAAGTTACGTCCCGGACAGAACATTGAGTACGTCATCACGAACGCCGAGGCCCATGTCCCCAACGATCGAGTTCGGGCTTACGCTTTGTGGGAAGGATGGTTCGGATACGACCGCAAGAAATACGCTGCCATGTTGCGCGAAGCGTTCGAGCCGTTCGAATTGTTCGTCACCGAACCGGCACGGCAAAATGATTCTTGTGAAATTCGAGTTGAAGAAGACTGGGCCGATACTCCACTTTTCGCAGCTCTGCAATTACGGTTTCCCGATCCATAGCGAGTCTTCACCCTCGGCGAGCGAGTTCATGAAGAATTTTCTGACCGGGTTTGACTGCGGCGGAAGCTCCTCCCATTTCGCCGAAATTTACACCGTGCAGACTCAGCTCGACAGCGTCTTATGCAGGAGCAGCAAAGGGTTTCAATCACGGCCTCGCAAACGGCAGACTGTGTTCTTGCTGAAGTTTTCCGCATACAGTTCGCTTATTCGGAGCATTGACACCGGACATGGAGCCACCTTGTCGTACAATTGCATAGCTCGGTTTCAAACGTTTTTGGGTTAGTTCGCGCCCAAGGAGCCTCTCCTGATGAACTGGCAACAATTGCTGAACCCCACTCGAATCAGGAGTTTATTTGGAGGAGATACCTCTCTGAGGGTAGCCGAGGACCTGAGATCTGAATTTGACCGTGACTACGGACGTACAGTGTTTTCAACTCCGGTTAGAAGGCTCCAAGACAAGGCTCAGGTATTTCCCCTCGTGAAAGACGACTTCGTGAGGACTCGCCTCACACACTCAATAGAAGTATCCAGTGTCGCGCGGGGGCTGGCCGGCTGGGTCGCCAAATGGCTCGTGGAACAGGGCGAACTCTTGGCGAGCTCGCAGTCCTCGCTCGAGGTTATTGCCGCAACCTGTGGGATGTTGCACGATCTAGGAAATCCTCCATTCGGTCATGCGGGGGAACAAGCGGTCAGTGAATGGTGCAAAAACAGTTTGAAGGTGCAAGACCTATATCCGAAAATGCCCCAATTATCTGCTGATTTCCTCGGGTGGAATGGAAATGCACAGACCATACGCTTAATCGGGAGACTACAGGTCTTGTCAGACGAGTACGGCCTAAACCTTACGGCCGCGACTATGTCCGCAGCGTGCAAGTACATAAGCCAATCCGATCGCGTTAATGCCGAAATCCACGATCGATCAAAGGTGGGTTATTTTTTTTCTGAACGTGCCCTCATTGAGAAAATTCGGGAGGCAACTGGCACAGGGGAAGCGCGCCATCCATTGACGTTCCTTGTGGAAGCCAGCGACGACATAGTTTACGCATGTGCTGATCTTGAGGATGGTATTAAAAAGCGCTTGATCACATGGGACGAATTAGAAGAGCAATTAGTTACCAAGAGTAATAAATGTCCGCACACGATGAAAGCGATTGAGCTTGCCAAGAAAAAAATCGGGACTTCCCTCGAAGACCTTGCCCGCAATGAAGGGCTGATTCAGGCCTTTCGCACTTACGCCATCATTGAAGCGACCATTTCGGCTTTTGAAGAATTCAAGAAGAGATATTCACAGATCGTGAAGAGCGACTATCATTCGGAATTGGTCAAGGATTCTTCCGCCGCCGCGCTCATTAAAGCCTGCAAAGTCATTGGAAGAAAAGTTGTTTACGAATCCGAGGAGGTGCTGAGGGTCGAGCTCATGGGAAGAAGGGTTATTCAAGACCTTCTCTCCATCTTTTGGGAAGGATCAAAAGAGCAGGCTAACAGCTTTAAGGATAGTCCCTTTGGCAAGAAGTCATTTGCGCTAATGTCTGCCAACTACCGCAAAGTCTGCCAAGATGCGCTGGCAACCATCGACCACGGCAAAGAAAATGCAAGTTCTTTTGATTCGTACTCCCGAATTCAACTGATTTGCGATTACATTGCAGGAATGACTGACTCCTTTGCGACAAATCTCCACAAGAAGCTGATAAATGCCTGAATCTCTAGTGGCACACTCCGATTTGTCCTTGCTGAGAGGCCGTCTAAGTCGCTTCTTAACAGACGATGCCCAATGGAAGAGTCCTCTGCGTGCGAGCCTACGCAGAATTACTGACAATGAATGGAATGCCGTGATTTTTGGCGGTGTCTTGAGGGACTTGGTGTTATTGGGTAATTCTGAAGTGCCGCGCGATGTCGACGTTGTCGTTGACGTTACAAAAACAGACCTCGAGACGGTTTTTGTGGATCTGATTCATGAAACAAATCGGTTCGGGGGCTTACGATTGCGACCGAAAGGATGGATGATCGACATCTGGGCACTGAGGGATACCTGGGCTCTTCGGGAACATTTGATTGGCCCAATTACCTTCGACGGTCTAGTGCAGAGTACATTTCTGAATGTGGAGGCCGTGGCTGCTGAACTCCCTACACTACCTGGCCGCCCTCGTGCAGTCTATTCAGCAGGATTCTTTGAGGCGGCCGACAAGAAGGTCCTGGACATCAACTTTCAGCCAAATCCCCATCCCGTTCTGTGCGTTATCAGAGCCATCACTACCGCAGTCAGGCTGAACTGGCTCATCTCAAGACGTCTCGGCGCTTACATACTTCAACACGCTAGCTCCACGTCGACGGGAAAACTAATGACAGTTCAAGAATCACACTATGGCAAGATTCGCATTCGAGAGAAAAGGATGGAGGAATACTTGAAATCAATTGACGAACAATTACGCGCGAACTACATCGAAGCAATCAGGTTACCTGCAACACAAGTAGAGCAGCTACAACTTTCAAAGTACTGGACTCCGGTCTGCTAGTCTGCTTCACCCACTAGCCATAGGCAGTGTTTAGGAGCCCTCTTCCTCGTTTTGCTTAGCTGTCCTCCCCGTCAGTTCCCAATCGTTTTGTCTGTCCGTATGTCGACTCGTCTTTTCTAGCAAATATCAACAATACGCCCATCTAACCAAACGACCTCAGACGCTATTCTGCCCTTCCTGCTGAAAACCTGCGCCTGGACCGCCCGCTTCTCCTGTCAAGGCTCTCCCGCTTCGCTCCGATGAACGCGAAAACCGCGCGGCCTTGACAGCGCGGACGGCCAAGCGCCTCGCCCCGCCAGGAAGGGCATTTGCTTTTAATGCACCGCTCTCTGCGGTGCCTCTCTTGAGCAAAAAACGAAACCAACGAAAGCCCTACTTCAGGCTCAGAGATTTTGGTGTCGTATGATCTCGTGCGCGGAGCTAGGGGGGCAGGTCACCCGTCGCTCACCGGGACGGCGGCAGTTGTTCTAGGGCGCGCACGGCTTGATTTTTGTCAGCCGTTCCCTCCGCCAGGCCCCGCAGCAGTTGGCCCAAGTTTCGCAGGGACCTCCACCGATTCGATGTCCTCGAACTTAATCAGATACGCGGGTTGCTCGTCGTGCTTCTCGTATTGGGACTCTTTGGAGGTCGAAACTAAATCGTAAACGAGATCCTGCTCCGACTCGGAAACGAACCTCACTTTCGCCAGCATCACCTCACCGTCATAAGTCTTTAGCCTAACGATGCAGTTATCGTTCTCTTTCAGTGTTCGTAGGTCTCTATCGGTCATCCGCTTTCCTAAAATCTAACGTGCAGATTTCCTCCGGTCGCCTTATTTTCTAGATTAACATAGGGTTGCGCCTTATTTATGCTCGTAATTCGATAGACCTTGCTCCCATCGGCGCTAATTTTCCCAGCAACTTGCCCAGTCGTGCGGTCTACGATTGTTTGAGCCCCGGGTCCGACGAACTCCTCTCCGGCTGCCATCGCGGCCGCTTTGCTGCTGGCGACTGCCCCTTGATTACCCACGGTCTGGGCGGCCTTTGCCGCAAGGTTGGCGGCCTCCGCTGCTTCGGCAGCGGCATTTGCTGCCCTGGAAGCCTGGATGGCTTCGATTCCCAGTCCGATCCCTCGGCCTATGGCACCTATTGCCACGTTGATTGCGACTTGTTTCACGAACTCGTTGATGAGCAGCTGCACCCCGGCTATGTGGGCAGCGGCGTTAGCATTCTTCTCGTCGTAGTAGGTCGCAGAACCAGTCTTGGTCTCGGTTCCGTTGTCGTTGATGGTGTATATATCCCCGCTCGGCGTGACACGGAGATTCGGGTTGTCCTTGCGGAATTGGTCGTACTGTTCCTGTGTTAGATCGGCGCAGTTATTACTCTTCGTGGAATTACCTTGAACTGGCCCACAGACGAGGTAATTCTTTCCATCGGGGTCCGTATAAAGCAGCGGATTATTCCCGGCGTAAGCGTAAGCATTCCAGCTCTGTGGGTCATCGTTCATCCCTCCTGCGTTACCCGGATCGGGGGACATGAACCGGCCCATGGACGAGGTGTCATAGCGGGCGCCGAAGTTATCGAGGCCGGACTCGAAGTCGTGTTCCTGGCCAGTGAAATGCATTGGACTTGAATCGGAGTTTGAGCAAGTAAGCCAGTCACCGAAGACGAGACTGGTGCACGTTTCATACGTGCCACCGCCCACGTTTGTTCGAAGGCGCTCAGTCCCTAACCAATCGCGGTGGTTGAAATAGGTGGTGCTATTCCAGTAGGTCGCCAGATGGCGTCCTCCGGCGTAAATCTCACCGCGGTTCCAGCCACCCGCCGAACTGACCTCGGCAACTTGATGTCCAGCGAAGTCGTAGAGGAAATCGACGGACTGTCCTGCAGTCGTCTTACGCACGCGTCGTCCTTCAGCGTCGTAAACATAGCAAGCCGTGGCTATGGAACAGTTGCCGAGCGTTCCATCCACCTGAACGATTCTATTTTCGGCATCATAAGAATAGCTGTGCGTGCCCGTCCCAGAGCCGTCACTGGTCATGTTGCCCGAAGAATCGTAACCGATTCCTGTTACACCCGTAATGCGATTGTTGGTATCAAAACCCAACTGTGACGAATGGGGGCCGTTTTGTTGCCAACGGTTTCCGGCAATATCGTAAACGTAAGAATAGACCGCTTGGCCGTTGTTCTGATTGGCGCTCACTACGCGATTGAAGGGATCGTAGCCATAGAGCCAGTTGCCATTCACGGTGTCATTGGCTGAATTGACGTTGCCGTTCGGCGCGTACGCAAGAGCGACGTTGTAAACGCTGGCGATACTGCCAGTAGCTCCGCCCGTCATTGTACTGCCCGAGGCGGTCAAGGTGAAGGAAGGTTGTGTGAACGATGCACCTTGGCTCGTCGAGGACCCAACTGAAAGCGAGTAATTGGTTGACGAGCCGCCTTCCTTGCTGGCCAAGCTAATGGTCGTGGACGATGCCGTCGCGTTTACCGGTGAGGCTGGACTGCCATTGATGGCTTGTGCTAAAGAATTGGCCAACGATGCCGGTGTACTCCCTTGCCCGTAGCTCACGGAATACCGTGTGCCACTAACGGTGATCCAGACACTTCCTGCATCGTACGTTGTTGCCCCAGCATCATGACCGCCAGTAAGCGTTGAGCCGGAATTGCTCGTCGTAAAGGAGGCGCTACTGAAATTGCCGGAATCATAACTCGACGACGATGACAGAGAATAATTGGTGCCCGCCCCTGTCGTTTTGGACGTGAGATTGACCGCACTTCCCGAAGCGGTTGCTGTGACCGAGGCGGCAGAATCGGCATTGATGTTAGCTGCGAGGGCAGATGCGATTGATGAGGTGGTTGTGCCCGATCCGCTCCAACCGACGGTATTGCTGTGTCCGTTTGCGGTAATCGTACTGTTGCCAGAATCATAGACGGTGTTATACGCCGCATCTCGCCCTCCAGTCAGGGTAGGACCAGAAGGTGAGGCGGTGAATGACGGAGTAGAGAAATGGCCGGTGTCATAAGCAACTGATGTCGATAGGGAGTAATTCGTAGCTGCACCAGTAGTTTTAGCGGTCAGTGTAATCACAGCGCCGCTGGCCGATGCGTTGACTGAAGACGAAGCGAGATAGGTGACCAGCCCTGACGCAATCGAAGAAGTCGTGTCATTCTGTCCATAGTTGAATGACGCTGTGAAGCCGTTGACTGTGATCGAAACCCTGCCAGTGTCGTACGTCGGGCCGCTGCCACCAGTCAGACTGCTGCCAGACGTTGTGACCGGGAAAGAAGTGCCGGTAAAGTAAAGCGTATACGTTGTCGTAGAGGAAGCCGACAAGGCAAAGTTCTGGTTCCATGCCTTCGATGTTAGGTTTACCGCTGAACCCGAGGCGGAGGCTGTCACATAATATCCGTTGGTCCCGTTGATGGCGCTGGCTAGGCGCGAGGCAACGCTAGATGGAGTGTCGCCATATCCATAGGACGTACTTACCGAGGACCCGTTAACGCTGACCGTCACTGTCCCGTAATCATAGTAGGTATTGCTGGGGCAAGGGCGTTCGGCTGGCGGACAACCACTGACTATCGTTCTGCTGCGTTCCGCACCACTTATAGAAACCCAGCCTGTGCTTGGAGTTCCAGCAGTGTTCTCGCTGCCAGCCACAGTGATGGACCCTGTACCCGCAACCGCAGTCTGCATCTGAACCTGCTTACTCTGGAGCGTCCCATTGAAGGTCACCGCTCCTGTCCCGGCAGCAGCCGGAGCGCCCGGTATACTTTGTTCACTGCCGGTCAGTGTTGCAGATCCAGTTGAGCCCGTCGCACCGTTGGTAGAAATATTTTGTAACCGAGCGCGGGAGTTGTAGCCGAATGATTCGGTCGCTCCATTTCCTAAAGCGGTTGAACTCATCATTCCGAGGGGGTTGTAGTTCACGCTGGAAAGCAATGTGGGGGGGTGGGTTCCGTCAGAGAGGCTAGACGTGACGCTGTTTAGCTCAGCTGCGTTATTGAATCCGTAGCCGATCGTGACACCCATGCCGTTTCCAGCGGACGTGATATTTCCCATGAGATCGTAACCGTACGGCAGCGAAAAATAACCAGTGCCACAGTTTTGAGGCGTGCATTGCCACTGATTCTTGAGGCGGCCTACTTGGTCGTAGCTGTTGACAGTCGCCGTTTTGAGGTCACTCGTTGCCGTCTTGACCAACCGTCCCACTGGATTCAGGATCGAAAGCCCGTCCACTGCCGCATCATAGGTATTAGTTATTCCAGGGGTGCTATCGCTGTAGCCTTTGGAAAGCAACCGATTCAGAGCGTCGTAGCCGAAGGTTGTCGTGATTCCGCGAGCATCGACTTTTGTGACTAGATTGCTGTTGGGATCGTATCCGTTTCCTTGGCAAACTCCGGCCGAGTAAGTTCCATAGCAGGTCGTGCCGGATTCTGGATTTGTTGTGCTGCTGAGACGTGAAAGAGAATCGTAATTGAACTGGCGCGGCCCCACTCCGCTTTGGCTGACCTGTGTCAAATTATCGAGAGCGTCGTACTGGTAGCTCGTCAAAAAACCTGTCCCTTGAATATCCAAGCCACACGCTGTTGGCGTTCCGGCCGAACCGATCAGCGAGGATGATTGCGAACCGCCAGTTCCGACAAATGGTCCACTCGCGACTTCGCAAACAGACCTTAGCCTGCTGAGGGCATCAGTTTGAGAAATGCGGGTGACACGTTGCGAGCCGTTGCCCTCGTCTTGTACCTGTGTTGCGCGGCCCGTGTAAGTTGTAAGGACGGTGTTGCCATCGGGCTGCGTGACCTTCGTTGTGCGGCCCAGCGCGTCGTATTGATATGAAGTAACTCCCCAGGTTGGCTCGCCGCAATTTGTCGTAGGCGGGTTGCAACGAGTCCGGTTGTATACGTTTTGCGCGCGTCCAAGAGAATCGTAAGCAGTAGCCGTGAAATCCGTTCCACCTGGGTCCGTCGTTAGCTGCGTTTGTGCGATGCGCCCGTAGTTGTCATATTGCTCGACGTTTGTGTTCCAGATGCCCGTCTGCATCAACCTGTTCGTAGTTTTTGAGGTAGGCGTGTATGAAAAAGTAGTCTGGCCCCCGTCTGGGTATGTAATGGATGAGGGACGGAACACGGAGTCATAGACATAGCTCGTTAGCTGATTGTTTTCGTCGTAGGCGCTCGTCAAGAGGCCGGAATTTGGTCCGTAGCCAAATGTCGATATGTGGGCTACGGAGTTCGTGGTTGGACGAGTGAATTTTGTCCGGTAAGCGTCCGTCGTGGTGTCGTACGCGTAACTTGTGACGTTCGACTTAGGATCGGCAATCGAGGTTATTTGTCCGGCGTCATCATATGCGTATTGCGTTCGTAGCGACTGACCGGAACTGACAATCCAGTGGTACACACTGGTGAGATTTCCGCGTGAGCCGGAAACAGTGGTATGTCCAGGCAAAGTCATTGGCGTGGGCGTTGCTTCGTCATAGACATACGTCGTCTTCTTGGCGATATTTCCTGCAGCGTCGTAAACGATGACACTTGCAGGCCGATCGGAAATGTTGTTGCCGAGGGACGCATAGGTCGTCACGGTCTTGCGTGTGGCAGTTGACGAGCCGAAGTCGTACTCGTCGACTTCCGTGGGGAGTGACACCCCGGTGTATTGGGTCACAATTTTGCTGGTTTGGCCGTTGTCGAGAGTTGTAGTGACAGCGAGCTGCGTGACCGGTTCATTAAAGGTGGTTGATGTGCAGTCGCCCGTGGATCCGTTGTAACAGCGCGCGCTTGTTCGTATGGGCGTGCTGAGATTGGAGTGGTCATACTCGACTCGCTTCGTCTCCATCGTCTTGCTCAGATCTGCAAGCCAGCTTGTAGCTATGCCACCATTACTACCTTGATAGGTAACATAGTGCTGTGGGACGACGAAATAAACGTTGGTTCGATCACCGTTTGGCTTGGTGACCTGCGTGAAAGAGGTCGAGATCCCACAATGAGGAGGTGATGTGGGGAACTCTGACGTGATCGTTCGTGTGTAGGTCGTTGAGCCGTCAGCGGTGGTCCTCGTCAGCGAGGGCACGTATGTTGGGTTGCTTCCGCATGTGGTAATTCCGCCCGGGTAGCTGTAGGAAATGACTCCGCCGGAAGGGAGGGTAATGCTGGCGATGGTGGCCGGATTTGTCGTCAAGGTTCCTGCAGAGTCCACCGCGTAGGCGAAGCGATATGCGCTGCCGTCTGGATAGGTTACGTTGTCCAAAAGGCCGGCGTCTGCATTTATGCCGAGTTTGTAGACCTTATAATTGAATGTTATCGTCTGAAAATTTCCGTGGTCGTCGAGGTACGTCAGAAGTAACGGGAATCGAGTCTTATAATCGGCAGAGTACCCGCCACCTGATACCTGAATCGAAGTGTTAACGGTGTCTTGTATGGGGTCGCTTATGATGTTCCCCCTATTATCCAGGCAAAGGCCGCGCGGACTGAGCTGAGCAGTGCCATTCGGACAGCCGCCCAGGTTCGGACTGCCCGCCGTCAGAATGTTGCCATTCGAATCCGTGAGATGATTTCCAAAATCCACCGTTCCCGAGGGAGCCGTGACCGTGACCGAGTAGGAGATGCCGGGTACTACCTGGATCAAATACCCCGAACCATCCGACGCCTGTGCTGTTAAGCTTTGGGGCGCAATTGCTGAACACGTGTTGTTGCTATCGCTGACGGTTCGCGAGCTTCCAGGGAAGAGATGGCTGTTACCGTGTGCATCCACATAGGTCCACGCGGAATCGGTGAACGTGCCGGATCCTGGCATCGCCCTACACTGCGATGTGTGATCCGTGGACGACAAGCTTCCCGCTCCTGCCAGTCCAAATGACGGAGAAGGACCGACGTTGAGATAGTGAAAACTGCCATCGGCTACGTTGTAGACGGCATCCAGCGGGAAGCCGGTAGGAAAACCCAAGTAGTTATTGAGCGTGAATGTGACTGCGGTTCCGTTCCCTCTTCCGGCCTTATTGAAAAGTGGCATTTCTAAATGTAAACCAAGGGAGCCCACGTCAACCGTGTCGGGAAAGCCGTCGTATGCGCCAAACTTCTGAACGCCTACGGTGGCTTGGCCAAGGGCTAAGGAACTTGCGAGCAGCGTTACGCAGGTGAAGACGAGAAGGTAGCGGAACAGGATGCGCGTCCCGTAGAACAATTCGGGATGCCCCGAGTGAAATCGTTCCGAGTGACTTGGGGTAAACGCGAGGCGCAATATCAGCATGGAGCCTCCGAATCGAAGTCGAGAGCAAGAAATACAATGGTTGGCTTATACCATAGGAGGTTATACGGAGAAAGTAAATTTCTTGCGAGCAAGGAAGTGAGGGAGCCCTAGTGGCCTGTACCAACTGATTGTGTACTGATATGGCGTGAGGGATCGGCATATTTCCACTTCACGGTGCGGGGCGATTTGTTGTACTGCCGGATGTATCGCAAGAGCTTTTTGTTCAGATCAGAAACAGAAGTGAATACGCCTCGGGCAATGACGTCGCGCTCGACCTTGCCGAACCACAGCTCGACTTGATTCAGCCACGAAGAGTAGGTCGGAGTGAAGTGCAAGTGAACCTTGGGATGCACCGCCAGGAAGTCCGTGACCGGCCTGCTCTTGTGAGCAGAGAGGTTGTCGGCGCGCACCACGACGGGTACTGGCATTTCCTACATGCAGATGGACCTCGCCCACCGGGATGGCGTGCTCATTCCCGAGCAAAAAGCGGAGCCGGAAGATCCCAAGCGGCCCGACGAACTATTGGTAGCGGACCGCGGCGGCCTCGTCTTCGTTCCGAAACTCGGCTTCACACCCAATGTCGCGGAATTGGATTTCGTGAGCCAGTTCCCAAGCATCATGGCACGATTCAATATCTCCCCCGAAACCGTAAATTGCCCGTGCTGCCCCGACGCTCCGCGCATTCCCGAACTCGGCTACCGCATTTGCCAGAAGCGAAGAGGGATCACGAGCCGCGTGGTCGAACGGCTTATCGCCAAGCGATGTGAACTCAAGAAGCTCCTAAAGACAACGGCGCCCGATACTGCGCTCAGGTTCAAATTGCAGCGTGATTCGATGAAGTGGCTTCTTGTGTGCTGCTTCGGCTATACCGGTTACAAGAACGCACGCTTCGGAAAAATCGAAGCCCATGAAGCTATCAACGCCGTCGCGCGGGAAACGCTTCTCGTTGCGAAAGAAATTGCGGAGGCCGATGGCTTTGAGCTGATACACGCCTTGGTGGACTCCTTATATGTTTGGAAAGTCGGAGCAACGCGCGAGGACTACGAGCGCCTCTCCCAGAAGATCGAGGATAGAACACGGCTTCCCCTGGCGATTGAGTCCGTCTACCACTATGTCGTTTTTCTCCCTTCTAAGCAATTCGCGGATGTGCCCGTCCCCAATCGATTCTTTGCGGTCGGAGAAGATGGCGAACTGAAGGTCCGAGGGCTTGAATGCCGGCGCCACGACACTCCTCCACTACTCGCCCGAATGCAGCACGAAGTGCTCGCCATCCTCGCTGAAGCACACGATTACGACTCCTACTTGCAAAAGCTCGAGATCGCGCGCGGCGTGTTTGCAAACTACGAAGACCTTCTGGCGAATGGGGAAGTGGACATCCGGGAACTTGTCGTGAGCAAACGCATCACGCGAGAGCCGCGCGACTACCAGAAAGCTGGAGTCACGGCTATCGCAGCTTAGCAACTCTTTGGAAGCGGAGTCAAACTTCGTCCGGGCAGAACATCGAGTACGTCATCACAGACGCCGAAGCCCACGTCCCCAACGATCGCGTTCGCGCCTACGCTTTGTGGGAAGGATGGTTTGGCTACGACCGAAAGAAGTATGCCGCGATGCTGCGTGAGGCATTCCAGCCTTTCGAATTGTTCGCCGTAGAACCTACACCGCAAGACGATTCGAGTCATATTCGCGCTGGCGAAGACTGGCAGGACACTCCGCTTTTCTGCGCCCCGAGACTACCGCAGACGCCCGTGTAGTTTGTTTATCGCTTCTCGAACAACTCCCAAAACAGCTTCACTGTGGCAGGCCCGTAGCCCGCAGTGATTGTTTGCGTAGCCGAACACCTGTAGATTTCTCTACACGAATTGCCGGAGATGACCGGTTAGGTCCTATCGCACCGCCCCTCCCGTATTCCCCCTCTAGTGCGGGCCTTGTTGTAGCAGTTGATTTGCATCGTTCGACAAACGCAAACCCAGGTCGCGAATGCGTCTCAGCTCGTCGGGTGAGTAAGGATGCAATCTCAGATCGCGCAGCGGATCCACCAGCGGATTCGCAAACGGGTTGAATAATTCGTGGCCGATGACCTCGCAACGCAAGTCAAGGACCTTCTGATTCACCGTCACAGTTTCGACGGGCAGACGAAGACTCGCCGTCTTGCTCACAGGCAGAGGCGCTCCGGTTGACGAGTGCGTATTCACAGTCACGGCGAGCGAGATGTCGAGGGGCAGGGTGGGATTGCCAAATTGGACAACCTCGGTACTTCCGTTCGTCGGCGGAATCGGCGTGCCATTGACCGCAGACCAGCGATAAGTCACCGAGTCCTCCGGCGGGACACCCTGCACTACAGCCTGGAACTTCGCAGCGCCTGCGGGCGCTCCCATTGGGCGACCGCACTCGTCGACGAACCGTTTTATTGCGACTCCGAAGTCGAACGACCGCACAGGTGGGACATCGTTGGGGCCTAGCACTGAAACCAAGTTAACGCCGCTACTAAGGACATCATTACAGCTGACCCCGGAGGCCAGCACTGACGGGAATCCAACCTCACTGCACAGGGCACTGGGATCGTTCAGCGGTTCAATATGGGTGAAATGGGAAACGTACCAGACAACATCGTTCGCCGAAACGAGGTTCTCGCCATTGATGTAGCTCTGGACATCAAGATTCCCCTGCTTGTGATCCGTCCACGGTCCCGTCACTTCGTTCGGGTGGAAGGCTACGGCCATGAAGTCCGAGGGCGCAAAACTGTCGGCGGCCTCATCATTGTGGCCATTGACGCTACCGGGGACGATCCACACGGCGTGTCCCGATTGGTCGTTCTGAACGAACCAGGTCCTTCGCCGCGTATAGTCCTTCAATGCGTTGCCTTCGGTCGCAAACCGCGTAACGCCGGGACCGAACCCAACGTCAGCGGGAGGATTGCCATAGATGTCCACGTCGTCGCGCTGGTACACCGAGTTGGGCGCGCCGCCGATGGCGAAGTCGAAACGCCAGTAAGGATGATGGCGGTGCGATGAGTTGGGGCACTGCTCGCCCTTACTGAATAGTCGGGCGGCGATATGGCCCTCGTCACTGAGGTACCACGCTTGATAGATGAGATAGTTGCCCTCGCTGGCGAGGATGCCTAGCTCCAGCCACTGCGTGTTGCCGACCGTATAACTTCGCACGCAGACCTTGTGCCCGCACCAGCTGGTATGGGTCGCAAGCGGAGCGGTAATGTCGGTCGCGTGGTGCCCGTGACGCGGCAGAGTATTCCCCCACCAGAGAATGTCGGAAAATGGAGACTCATTGCATTTATGGTGGAATGCAGCATAGTCGACGCGCATCGTCGGAAGGCTGGCCTGATTGAGTATCAGCTCTCCCTTTCGCATCACATTGCGCAGCTCAAGCCCAGAACCGTCATAGATGCCGTAGTCGAAGTTCCAGTCTCCCCAGTCCATATGCCAGTTGTGCTGGGCGTGGAGCACCGGCGCTACGAACAGAAGCGCCACTCCTAAAATCGTTATAATAAGCGCACGGCATGTCATCGGGCTTTCACCTCCCCAATGTGGGCATTAAGGACCTTTGAATCTGTCAAGTCGACGAGAGCCCATCTTTGCGGCTGCATTCCGACATGCGTCGCGAAAGTGACATGGACGACGCGATGACCCGCCCACGGCTCTTCCCCCGTCGGCACCACCAACATCGTGCCTGCTTCCAAGTTTTCGATTCGCTTGGAGATGCGAGGATCGCGCGCGGCGAGATTGACGGCGGTCTGAGCCTCTTCATCACCGAGTTGAGGCATCAGGCCCGGCAAGCTTTGCACCGATGCCACTCGCCCGTCTTGCAGTCGAGCGCGCACCACCCCGGCGTGAGTATAGCTGTAGAACTCGGCGGCGCTGGCACGCGCACTGTCGAAAGTAACTTCTGAGACGCCAAGGAAGGCAAAGCGTTCGCCCAGCGCCTGCCGGACTCGCGCGTCGCGCATACAAAGGTCGAGGACACGATCTTCTCCGTCGTCCTCGTTGAGCGAGCCGGCTACTGCCCGCCCTGGCGGAAGCATTGTTACAAACCGACCGCCCTGCACTACTGGGGGGTAGTCGGAGTCGGAGAACCAAAGTTCCGGCGGGTGCGTCACCTTCAACGGTGGAGTCGTTCCCGGGGCGCTCTTGTGCTGACAGCCCAGGCAGGTGAGCAGTAGTATCCAGATGATGGCTGAAAGAGATCGAGTCATTCCTGAGCCCCCTTTGCAGTCGAGTCGATTCGGGACCTCGTAACAATAAAGAAGGCTCACCCCTCTTGCACTGGTCGGCGATCTTGGCGAGCACTGTACCACATCAGATAACAAGAATGCTTTATACGTCAAAACTAACAAAACGGTAAACAAGACATACGGATCGCTCTCACGCCTCAGTCCCGGATCACAAAATGTAGGGACTACCTGAGCGAAGTAAATACCCACCTTTCGTGAAACGTCCATGGCGAATCAAACCTTAGCAACCTCGGCGGTCAAATCGTTTCGCAGGCGAGATAAATTCCACGCGCTCACTGATTTACTTTTCCACTGCGTTCCTTAGCAGACCGCACGCTCCAGCCCTTCCTGCTCAAAACCTGCGCCTGGACCGCCCGCTTCTCCTCAAGGGTCTGCCGCTTCGCTCCGATAAACGCAAACTGCGCGCCCTTGACAGCGCGGACGGCCACGCGCCTTGCCCCCGCCAGGAAGGGTATTTGCTTTTAATGCACCGCTCTCTGCGGTTGAGGAACTCCCTGTTATTTTATGATGCGGCAACGAGTTGGAACCCAAGCTGCCGGGCCTGTTTCCGGAGCCTGGCTTCCAGACATTCGCGGTTTCGTACCTCGTTTTGCACGCAGATGGTTTCATCGTAGGCATGCCTAGTTGTCGCCATGTGATAGATGATGCCGGCTAGTTTGTGCGCCGTGGCGGTGATCGCTTTCGGAGCCCCGAGTTTGGCGCGCATGCGGCGATAGAAGTGCCCCAGATAGGATTGACTGCGATGAAGCGCCTGAGCGGCCATGCGCAGTGCCGTG
>WNFQ01001364.1_pt1 | contig 17259 bp, 13 predicted proteins | sample 5400171 | NCBI WGS metagenome assembly WNFQ01 (sample SAMN13153356, study PRJNA577476) | soil metagenome | isolation source: 20 cm soil under Madrone tree | place: USA:California | collected 2016-06-14 | reverse complement strand
CGCGGGTGAGCACGTGCGAGGCGGTGGCGGGAGGCTCGTCGCGCGGCGTCGTGGCGGGCGGCGTCGTCGCACCGGCCCGCGCCTCGATCTCTTGCACCGCCTTGAGGATCGTCGTCATGCCGCGCCCTCGCGCATGCGGCCGAGCGCCGGTGGCGCGTAGCCGCCCGCCCTGCCGTAGAGGACGACGCGCGTCAGCGGCCCGACGCGGCCGTCCGGCGTCAGCTGATGTGTACGCTGAAACGCGATCACGGCGGCCTCGGTCGGCGCGTCGAAGACGCCGGTCTCCGTGCCGCGCATCGCGCCGACGCGCCGGAGCAAACGCTGCAGCCGCGTGACGCCGACGCCGCGGGTTCCGCGTGCGAGGACCGGTCCGAGGCTCTCGAAATCGCGCCAGAGAATCTCCGCGCGTCCCGACCACAGGCGGTCGAACGCCTCGGCATCGAGCGTCGTCTCCGCGCCGGCGACGAAGAGCGTGACGTCTCGGTCCGTCATCGCGACGAGCGCTGCGTACCGTGGCGCATCGGTGCCCGGGGTACGCAGCGCGAGTAGCGCGGGAAGATCGAGGAGGCGGAGCATGCTGCGGTTGCCGGTCAGCGTCACGTGCTGCAAGCCGCGACGCCAGGCGACGGAGTCGATCTCGTCGGGGAGGCGTGCCTCGCCGGCGACGAGGGGGCGTTCGCTCCACGCCGCGAGCAACGCGGCCGTCGCCGACTGCGCCGTCGCGACAGAATCGGCGCCCGTCAATCGCGCGACGAGGTCACCGGGCGAAAGCCGCGGCGGAGGTGCTTCCGTTTGCGTCGCGACGCGCGCCGCCAGCTGCGCCGCCGGCGGCGCGGCGGCGGCGGCGGGCGGCGATCCGTCATTGGGCGACACGGCGCGTGGCGCACCGTCGCGCGGCGCACCGTCGCCCGACTGTGCATCGCGCGCCGGCACATCCCGCGACGATGCGGCCCCCGCGCCCGGGCGTTCGGCGGCGGCGAGCGCGACGCCGCTCGACGCGCGTTCGGCGGCGGGCGCAGTCTTCGCGTTGGCGACGGGAGCCGGCGGCGCGGCAGCGGTGCGCGCCCCTGCACGCGACGCCGGCAGCGGCCGCGTGAACGCCGACCATCGTGTTCCGAGCCAGTCGAGCTGCGGCGCGCCGGCGATCACGAGACCGACGCCAACGGTGAGACCGGCGGCGGCGATCGCCAGCTTGCGTGCCGGCGAGAGCGTGCCGGGAAGCGGCACCGCCTGGATCTCACGGTACGCTTGCATGACGACCCAACGGGTCACCTTCGGGGTGCGGATCACGTAGGCGGCGAGCAGCGCGCGATGCGCGACCATGTTGATGAGGCGCGGCACCCCGCCCGAGATCGTGTGGATCGCGCGCAGCGCCGGTCGCGTGAAGAGCGGCGACTCCGCGCCGCCGCCGGCGACCGCCAGCCGGTGGCGCACGTAGGCAGCGGTCTCGCGCCCCGAGAGCGGCCCGAGGTGCCAGCGCAGCGTGATCCGCTGGTTCAGTTGCGCGAGATCGGGATCGAGGAGGAGCTTGCGCAGCTGCGGCTGGCCGACGAGCACGATTCGGAGCAGTTTCTCGGTATTGGTCTCGAGGTTCAGCAGCAACCGGATCTGCTCGAGCAGCTCGATCGAGAGCGCTTGCGCCTCGTCGAGAATCAGCACGCAGATGCGGCTGGCGCGATGCTGCGACATGAGGAACGCGTGCAGCTCATCGACGAGCTCGCCCTGGGTTTGATCCGCGACCGGCAGCTTGAACTCGCGGCAGATCCGCCGCAGCAGCTCGAGCGCGGTGAGCGGCGGCACGAACGTGTACGCCGACGACACGTTCGGCCCGAGCTCGGAGAGAAAGCTGCGGAGCAGCGTCGTCTTCCCCGCGCCGACCTCGCCGGTGATGCAGACGAAGCCGCTCGACTCGTTCAAGCAGAGCTTCAGGTGCGCGAGCGTCTCCGCGTGCTTGGAGGAGAGAAAGAGGTAGCTCGGGTCCGGCGTCAGCCGAAACGGCTCTTCGCGGAGCCCGAAGAATTGCTCGTACATCAGCCGCCTCCCTCCGCGCCGCCGCCGAGGTGTGCGCCTTCAATAGTGGAACGCGGGCGCGCTTGCCAGCGGAAACTCGACGCCGGCGCCGAGTGCCGTCCTCGTCGTTCCCCCGTTGCGTCAGCGGTGGCCGCGGCGTATCCGCTCCTCGGCGGCGCCGGCGACGGTGCCCAACGTCGAGGAGGAACCCATGATCAAGGTCTACGGTGTGCCGATGTCGCGGGCGATGCGCGCTCTGTGGATGCTCGAGGAGCTGGGCGAGCCTTACGAACTCGTGACGGTGAACTTCGCCGACGGCGGAACGCGCAAACCCGAGTTCTTGCGGATCAACCCGAACGGTCACATTCCGGCGCTGCAAGACGGCGACGTCACGCTGTTCGAGTCGATGGCGATCAATCTCTATCTGGCCCGCAACTACGACAAAGGTCTCTGGCCGAAGAGCACCGCCGACGAGGGCCGCGCGTTCCAGTGGAGCCTCTGGGCGATGACCGAGCTCGAGGAGCCGGTGATCACCGCGCTCCTCCACCGCGTGTTCCTTCCCGCCGAGCAGCGCGACGCGCAGAAGGCGGACGATGCGGCGGTCCGCTTCCAGACCCCGCTCGCGGTCTTGAACGGCGCCCTTGCCGGACGCGACTACCTTGCCGGCCCGGCGTTCACGGTCGCCGACCTGAACGTCGCGTCTGTCCTCGGCATTGCGCCGATGTGCGGCCTCGATCTCACGACGGCGCCGCACGCACGGCGTTGGCTGGAGACGTGCAATGCCCGTCCCGCGTTGGCGCGGGCACAGACGCGCACGTGACGTTCGAGCGGCGAACGTGGGGGCCCTCCGCGGTGCACGTCATCGCTATGTCGCCGTAGCGGCGCATGCAGCCGCACGTGCTCTTCCCGGGCCTCCTCGCGTTCGCCGACGCTGCTGCGGCTCGTCGTCGGCGCGGTCTTCTTCGAGAGCGGTCGGCGGCACGCCGCCGACCCGGTGAAACGCGGCGCCGACATCGGCGTGAGCCCGGCGGTCGCCCGCGCCCTCGGCATCGCCGAGATGGCCGGCGCTGCCGGCGTCGCGTTCGGGGTGCTGACACAGCTCGCCGCCCTCGGCCTCATCCAGTGATGCTCGGCGCGATCCAGAAGAAGGTCCTCGTCTGGCACACCGGCTTCTGGGGCGACCGCACCTACGGCTGGCACTACGACCTGCTCTTCGTCGCGACGAACCTCGTGATCATGACGACGGGCGGCGGCCGGTTCGTCGTGCTCTGAACGCGCGCTCGAGCGGTCAGTGTGGCCGCTCGCTCGAGCTCGACGGAGCGGTCGTCGACTCGTCCGGCGGCGCCGCTGCGCCGCTCGGGACACGCGGCGGCGGAGTGCCGAGGCCGACCGCGACGACCGGACGTGCCGCGAGATCGGGGGGCGTCGTGTCGTCGACGAGAACGCGCGCCTCGGCGATGCCTTCGCTGCCCGTGAGCTTCGTGCGCGCGCTCTGGACGCGCGCCGCGGCGAGCTCGTGGAGCGCGGCGTCGGCGACGGTCTGCGCCGTCACCTGCGCCTCGAACCACGCCTTGTGCTCCTCGGGAATCTCGGCTGCCTTGCCCGCCGCGCGCGCCTGGAGGACCGCCAGCGCCGCAGCGCGCGGTCCGCGCTCGGTGATGTGGCGAACGGAGCCCAGGACGCCGCCCTCCTTCTCGAGCTTCGCGCGCAGGGCCTGCTCTTGCAGCCAGCGACGATCCTCGGCGCTGGTCTCGCCGCGGAGGTGCAGCTTCACGCCCGGCGCGGCGGCGAGGAGATGTCCGAGCTGGTCGAGCTTCGCATCCTCACCGGCCGCGACGGTTGCGCGCCCGGCGTCGAACGCGATCGGCGACGGGCTGATCGACGCCGGCTTCTCCCCGATGTGGGCGACCGCGCCGATCAGCTTCAGCGGCGAGGTGACCGCGTTCAGAATGGCGCGCGCCAGCGCGTTCGTGATCAGCGTGCGGAGGCCGGCGTGCATGCCTTGGGCGTCGCCGGCGATCGGCAGGTCGAGGACGATGTTGCCCTCGACGTCGGTGAGGAGCGACAGCGCGACCGAGAGCGGCATCCCGAACTGCGATGTGAAGAGCGATTCGCCCTCGCCGCTGGTGACCTGCAAGCCGTGCAGCAAGAGCTTGTTCGTCGTGTCGTACGCGCCGGGTGCGAGGCTGATCTGCGACTCGAGGCGCGCCGTCCCGCCGGCGACGCCGTAGCCGCTCGCCGCGGCGTAGGGGTTGAACGGCGCCAACTGCAGGTCGGCGAGGGTGATGACGAGGCGCGACCCTGCCGGCGCGACGTTGCCGGTCACCGTACAGGTCGCGCCGTTCAGCCCCTTCGCGACGAGCTTCACGTTGCGCGCGAACGGGCCGGGCCAGCGGAGATCGGTCGCCGCGAGGTCGACCGGGTCAAGGGTGGAGCGATAGAACGGGCGCACCGCCTCGTCGCTGAACGCGACGCGCATCCGCTGGATGGCGACGGTGTCGACGCGTACCTCGACGTCGAGCGGCGGCGGTGTCGCGCCCGCCGTCTGCCCCGCGGGCGACGGCACGGGGACCGGCGCCGTCGCGTCGGCGTGCGGCGCAGTCGGCGCGACGGGCTGCGCCGATTTGGCGTGAGACGCCCTGACAGCTCGCGTTGCGGGTGCGCTTTCCGATGTCGTCGCCATCGGCGCCGGCGCGCCGCCGAGCGCAGGCGGCAGCGCGATGCCCGTGTCGGTCCGCGTGGCGACGATCTCGGGATGCGCGAGCGTGAAGCGCGCCAGCGCGACGCCGACGGGTCCAGGGCGCGCGCCACCGCCGGCCGCGAGCACGCCCGGCGCCGTCGCCTCGCGCAGCTCGAGGGCGAGATCTTTCCAGCGGAGCGCGAACGGTTTCGGGTCGTCGCTCGAGACGTCGAAGTCGGCGACGTCGATCGTGCCCGCGATCCGCGCGCCGTCGTGCGGTGCCTTCGGCGAGGCGCCGGCGGCGATGTCGAGCGCGGCCGTGAGGACACCGCCCTTCAGAAGACGCGTCTGCGCCGTCGCGATCGGCTGCGTGAGCGGCGCGAGGACGACGCCGTCGGCGCGGAAGCTGCCGTCGAAGCCGAGCGGCTGCAGCGTGAGATCGCCGCCGACGGTCACGTGTCCGCCGCTCGCGGGCGCGAGCGCGACGTTGACGGTGGTGTGCGTGTCCGCCGCGCTCGCGAGGGTCGTGACGCCGGCCTCGATGCCGACGTCGAGCGGCCCGTCGCCGCCGAGCGCGCGTACGTGCGCGTCGCTGACGGCGACTTTGGCGACCGCCCACGTCCAGGGCCGCGGCGATTCGTCGTTGCGCTTCGGCGGCTCGGCGTTCGTCGCACCGGCGGCGTCGTGACTTTCGGCGTCCCGCGGTGGTGCGGGAGACGGAGGCGTCGCCGCCGCGGACGGATCGCCTGGCACGCGTTGCTTGGCGGCTTCCAATAGGCCCCCCAGCACCGGGAGCGGCTCCGGACCCGACGGCCGCGTGACGATGTGCAAGCCGTCGAGCGTCACCGTGCCGACGTCGGCGTGCTGGCGTACGAGGTCGACGCCGGCGATCTCGACGCCGAGCGCCTTCCACGCGAGAGCCGGCTCGTCGAGATCGCGGACGCGCACGGCGATGTCGCGCAACCCGACGGTGCCACGCACCGTGTGCGCGCCTTGCGACTCGAAGCGATGAACGAGGTCGAGATCGAGGCGGCCGCCGAGATCGCTCCAGCCGACGCGCGGGATGTAGACGCGCGCGTTCGCGATCGGCAGGTTCGTGAGCGTCAGGTGCGACTCGTACGCCGGTCCCGCGGGCAGATGCTCGATCGTCACGTCGACGTGGAGGGCGCCGTCCTCCAATCCGGCGTCGAGCGCCACCTTGCCGGGGCCGACGCCGCTCTCGGTGATGAGGAGCGCCAGGTTTCCGGCGTCGACCGTCGGCAGCGTACCCTCGATGTGCTGCGCCGGCTCGCCGACGGCGAAGTCGCGGAAACCGATGCGACCGTCGCGCAGCGCGACGCGCCGGATCAGCACACCCCAGCCCGGGCCCTCCGTCGTCTCCGGCTGTGGCTGCGTCGCCGGCACCGGCGCCGGCAACACGAGGACGCCGTTCTTCGCCCGATCGAGGCTCACCGCGAAGTGCTCGAGCTCGAACCGTCGCACCTCGACGATCTTGCGAAAGAGTGGCAGGAAGCCGATCTGGACGGAGAGCCGAGATGCGGAGAAGACCGGTGTCGCACCGGGTGCGCCTTCGCCGGCGCGCGCAGACGCTGCGGCAACGCTCATTGCGACAGCCGGCGATGGGCCGTTGGTGCTCGACGCGGCGGCCGCAGGCGATGCCGCGTCGTTGCCGGAGACGGCGGCCGCAGGCGATGCCGCGTCGTTGCTCGAGACCGCCGCCGGCGACGGTGCGTCGTCTGCAGACGCCGCAGCGGCGGGTGACGCGTCACCGGCGGACCTCGCGCCGGTCGCGGCCGGCGCAGCCTCGTTGGTAGCGCCCGCGGCGGCGGCCGTCGGCGCTTCCTTCGTGGAGCCGACGGCCGCGGGGGCCGCCGCTTCGGTCGCGAACACTCTCAGCCCGTGCAGCGTGATGCCGCCGGTCACGAGCGACAAGTCGACGTCGTCGAGCTCGATGCGTCCGACGAGGGCCTTGTCCGCCTGCGCGACCGCGACCCGTCGAATCACGGTCGGCAGCGCGACACGGATCGCGATCACCACCGCGAGCAGCGCGAGCAGGATGCGGTTTCGTCGCGACGCTAGGAGACGAGACCAATCGACCATCGCTGGCAGCTTTACACGCTCGCGGGTCGCAGTACGACTGGAATGACGCCGCTCCGCGTCGCACCTATCTCGCGGCCCCGCGGCCGAGCCGTGCTATGTCGCCTCTGCGATGATGACGGCGGGCGCTCCGGCGTGGAACTACGTGCTGCTGAAGCGACTGCTCGCCGGCGAGCGGCTGCCGGCCATGATCGTCGACCTCGACGTCTTCGACGCGAACGTGCGGCGTCTCGTCGCGGTCGCACGCGCGCGCGGGAAGACGCTCCGGCCGGCGTCGAAGTCGCTGCGCGTCCCGGATCTACTGATGCGCGTCGCCGAGGTCGGGGGCGCCGACGTGCGCGGCGTCATGTGCTTCGCGGTCGAGGAGGCGCGGCTGCTCGCGTCGCTTGGATTCGACGATCTGCTCGTCGCCTATCCGACCGTCCAGGAGTCCGACCTCGCGGTGGCGTGGGATCTGACGCACGCGGGCAGGCAGCTGACGCTCATGATCGACGACCCGGTGCACGTCGAACGTCTCGCCGGGTTTTGGCGCCGACGCGGCGCTCGACCGCCGCTCCGCGTGTGCGTCGACGTCGACATGTCGTGGCGGCCGCTCGGACGCCACGTCGGCGTGCAACGCTCGCCGATTCGGACGATCGAGCATCTCGATCGCCTCCTGGAGGCGGTGCTCTCCCGTCCCGAGCTGCGGCTCGTCGGAGTCATGGCGTACGAGGCACAGGTCGCGGGGCTCGGCGAGGAGAACCCGTTCGCGCCGCTCTTGAATCCGGTGAAGCGACTCGTGAAGCGACGCTCGGTCCGGGCAGTCGGCGCGAAACGGCGCGCGGTCAGCGAGCGGCTGGCCGCCCGTGGCGTCGCGCTCGAATTTTTCAACGGCGGCGGCACGGGATCGATCCGGACGACGAGCCGCGAGCCGTGGATCACCGAGGTGACCGCCGGCTCCGGGTTCCTGCAGTCCCACCTGTTCGATTACTTCGCGACGAATGAGAACGAGCCGGCGTTCTGCTTCGCCCTCGCCGTCACCCGCAGCTCGCAGCCCGATCACGTGACGTGTCAGGGCGGCGGCTTCATCGCCAGCGGACCGACGCACGCCGACAAGGCGCCGCTCCCGTTCCGGCCGGCGGGCCTCGTCGCGACGGCATCCGAGGGGTTCGGCGAGGTGCAGACGCCGCTCCTCGTGCCGCCGGAGCTGCGCGGCAAGCTCGCACCGGGCGATCCGGTGCTCTTTCGGCCCGCGAAGGCGGGCGAGATCGCGGAACGCTTCGACGAGTACCTGCTGAAACGCGGCGACCGCATCGTCGGCAGGGCGAAGACGTACCGCGGTCTCGGCTATTGTCTCCACTGACGGCAGACGTACGTAACCGGTGACCGCGTGCCGACGAACGCGGGCCGACGCGTCTGGCCGGCCGGCTCGCGTCCGCGGCGTCGTTCGGACCGTTCAGCTCGCCGGTGCCGGCGTCGGGGTGCCGACGTAGATCGACGACGGATGGTCGGGCCCGATGTAGATCGTGTCGATGCCCCCTGCGGAGTTGACGAGCGTCGACAGCGTCAGCGTCTCGTGCGGGAAATCGCCGGTCGCGAGCGTCAGGCGTAGCGAGTGGCCGGGCTCGATCACCGCCGACGTCGGGAAGATCTCGATCTGCAGCTCGGTCGGGGCGCCGGGCGTGAGCGCGACTTGCGACGCGTGCGTGTACGGATGCCACGGCTCGATCACTTGCGAGCGCGCGTACACGGAGCAGTCGGCGACGGTCGAGCGGCAGCGCGTCGGGGTCTCGGCGCGCAGCGACGCGACGAGCGTGCCGGCGGTGATCTGGCTCGAGGCGCCGCTCGGGTCGACGTCGGAGATGGTGGCGATGATCTGCGTGTCGCTCACGTTCGAGCTGACCCAGATCGTGGCGTTGATCGGGCCCGAGAGCGCGTAGGGCGCGGTGAAGGGCGGCGTCGTGAACGTCGCGGCGAGCGCCTCGCTCGGCGAGTTGTCGTTCTCGCAATTCCACCCGGCGACCAACCCGGCCGTCCATTGCGTCGTCGAGCGCGAGCAGGTGCCGTTCAGGGGAATCCACGGCAGGGTCGCCGTCGTTTCCGCAGGGTCCGCGACCGGCGCGAGCGAGCCGGCGTAGAGCGAGCTGCCGCTGCCGGACGCGGCGGAAAGGTACCAGCGGCGGTACTTGGTGCGCGACGCCGGGTACTTCCTGTCCGGCGCCCATTTGCCGGCGCCGAGGTAGTACGTCTCGACGGTCGGGAAGTTCTGGACGCCGTTGTCGATGCCCTTCAGCCAATGGTCGAACCAGGCGAGCTGCAAGTTGTTCAGGCTCGGGATCAGATTGCCCTGTGTGTCGTGGACCGGGCTCGAGCCGTCGTCGGCGGTGAGACCGTTGCCGGCGGTCGTGTGGTACCACGGGCCGATCAAGAGCTTCTTCTTCGAGCGCGAGAGGCTGAGCGCGTTGAACAGGATCGGTTCGCCGCGCTGGAAAATGTCGTACGTGCCACCGACGATGAACGTCGGGATCTTCACCGCGGCGATGTTCCGGATGGGCGATCGGATCCGGTAGAAGTCGCCGTCGTACGCCTGCTCCGGGAACGCGACGAGCGCCGACGGCAGCATCATCTCGTAGCCGCCGAAGGTCGCGTCGAGCACCGCTTGGCCGCCGAACGCCGCGACGTCGAGCGCGTGCTGCGACTCGGCGTTGAGCGCGATCTGCGGCTGGCTCTGCGCGTCGCTCGCGGGGATCATCGCGAGGCCGTTCACCAGGCCGAGCCAGAGCGGGATGAACCCGGCATCGGTGTTGCCGCCCGCCCACGTGACGTCGCGATACGAGTCCGACATCGGCACGATCGGGAAGATCGCCTGCACCGCCTCGGTGCCGGGCTGCTCGACGGTGAGGAACTGATTGATCGCGGAGTAGCTCACGCCCGAGAGTCCGACGATGCCGTTCGAGTACGGCCGCGACGCCGCCCACAGCACGAGCGTCGCGCCGTCCTGCTGCTCCTTCGGACCGAACGAGTCCCACATGCCCTCGCTCGAGCCGGTGCCGCGCACGTCGACGACGATCATGGCGTAGCCGTTCGACGGGAAGATCGTGTTGCCTTCGGCGACGCCCGCGCCCGACTTGCGGTACGGCGTCTGCACGAGGATCGTCGGGCAGGGACAGCCGTCGGTCGGAACGTACTCGTCGGAGTCGAGCGTGATGCCGTCGGGCATCGTGATCCGCACGTCGGACGTGAGGACGTACGAGCCGGCCGCCGCCGCTCGCGGTGCGACGGAGAACGCCAACGTTGCCACGATCAGTGCCGTTACGAGAGTGCGCGCGCGCGTCATCATCGGTCCTCCATGACCACGTCGAGATGAGAAGTGTTGAGCGAGTGTAACGACGGGCCACGCGCGTCAGAATTCCGCGAGGTCGTATATTGGCGCCCAAACGGCCGGCATTTCGCCGGACGTGATCGGGTATCGTGGCCGACCGACACGCGTGAATTCGGCCCCCGCGCGCGCCGGAGACGCGCCGGAGTTTCGCGGCGTGCTCCGCGAGTGCGGTACCCGCGGCGGCACCTGCCGGCGGGTCATTGTGGCGGACGATCGCGGATGCATCGATCGACTGACTGACGCGGCCGGGCCCCGCCGCGACGCTCCCCGTCCGATTGCCGGCGGTGGTAGAGTCCCGCCGATGGCCATCACGCTCTACCACTGCAAAGACGCGCGCTCGCTGCGCGCGTTGTGGACCCTCGAGGAGATGGGGCTCGCATACGAGCTGCGGACACTGCCGTTTCCGCCGCGCGTCCTGCAACGCGACTACCTCGAGGTGAATCCGCTCGGGACGGTGCCCTACATGATCGACGCTGACGTGCGGATGAGCGAGTCGTCCGGCATCTGCCACTACCTGGTCGAGCGCTACGGGCCGACGCCGCTCGCGGTGGCGTCATCCGACCGCGAGTACGGTACGTACCTCAACTGGCTCTACTTCAGTGACGCGACGCTCACGTTCCCGCAGACGATCTACCTGCGCTACACCGTGCTCGAGCCTGAGGAGCGCCGCCTGCCGCAGGCGGCCGAGGACTACAAGCGCTGGTTCGCCGGGCGTCTGCGCGCCGTCGAAACGGCGACCGCTGACCGCGAGTACCTCTGCGCCGGCCGGTTCACGATCGCCGACGTCTGCATCGCGTACGCTTTGTACCTCGCCCGCAACATCGGTCTCGGTGACTGCCTCGGTCCGAACGCCAATCGGTATCTCGATCGCCTGCGGGCGCGGCCCGCATTCGAGCGCGCCGCGTCGCGCTAGCTATACGGGCCGCTTTGGCGGTGAATATGCGCGCTGGCGTCGCCGGCATTTTTTTGTTCCCAAGCCGGCCATACACGCGATATTATGTCGGCAACGATACGACGAATGTCGTACGTCATGTCGAGAACGAGCATAACGCTGATCCTCGTACTCGCGATTGCGAGTCATGCTCGAGCAGGCGAGCATCGGCATACGTCTGAGCATCTACGACTCGCCGCCCCCGCACTCTTCGATCTCGTCACGTCCCGCCCCGCGCACGATGCGCGCGCGTTCGCCGACGTCACGTTACGCGACGACCTCGCGACGACGCCAGGCGGTTTCGCTCCCATGATTACGCTGCTGACGCCGCCCGTCGCGATCGGTCGCGAGCGCGACGACACGACGGCGCCGCTGCTCGCGTTCGGCGCGCGCGTGCAAGGAACGACGCTGGTCGCGTTCACACGCCCGGGCACAAAGCGCGACCCCGACGACCGCGTCGTCTACCAAACGCTCGTCGCGTCCAATCTCCTCCACGGGCGGAGCTTCTCGGTGACCGTGTACGAGGATCACGCGCTCGGTCCGAGCGCGACCCAAATTCTCGGCTTCGGCGCCCGTCTGACGCTGCGTCCGATGCTGGAGATCCATGGCTGGCGAGCGCGCGTCGAGATCTTCGCGTCCTACGACGTGACGCAAGGAGCGACCGGCTTCGTCGCGCTCGTCGCCCACCCGCCGTCGCTCGCGCCGCCCGCGCCCACGCAGTGAAACGCCGGGTCGTGACGACGATCCGCGCCCGCCCGCGGGTCGGCGACTCACGCGTCGTTCGTTCATCATTGTTGTTGAGGTCGAACCGGGTCAAGTTGCGAGCCAGACGCGGCTCGCCTCCCTACGTACGACGGACCGCGGGCGCGACGCGGGAGCCGTCTGCTGCACCCGTGGTGCGCAAACTTACCCTCTTGCGCACGTCGGGTGCAGCAGACGGCTCCCGCGTCGCGCCCGCCGCCCTACGGATGCAGGAAGCGACCGATCGACCAACGAAGATGGCGACGCAAATTGACCCAGGACCGGACGTTCGCGTACGGTTGCCCGCCATGGATCCCTTCAAAGGACGCGTCGCCGTCATCACCGGCGGCGGCGGTGGTATCGGCGCGGCGCTGGCGGAAGCGTTCGCGACACGTGGGGCGCGCCTCGTGCTCGCCGATCTGCAGCTCGATGCCGCAGAAGCCGTCGCCGCGCGCCTGCGCGCCGGCGGCGCGGATGCGATCGCCGTCCAGGCCGACGTCACCGCACGTGACGCCGTGGACGCGCTCGCGGCCGAGACCGTCCGTCGCTTCGGCGCCGTGCACATCGTCTGCAACAACGCCGGCGTCGCGACCTTCGGCGAGATCGCGACCTCCACCCACGCCGACTGGGAGTTCACGATGCGCGTCAACTTCTGGGGTGTCGTGCACGGGATCGAGGCGTTCGTGCCGCGGCTCCTGGCGCAAGGGCAGGGCGGTCACGTCGTCAACACCGCGTCGATGGCGGGTCTCGTCGGGATGCAGTGGCTGGGGATCTATTGCGCGTCCAAGTTCGCGGTCGTCGGGCTCACCGAGGCGCTGCACCGCGAGCTCAAGCCGCACGGCATCGGCGCCAGCGTCCTCTGTCCGATGATCGTGGCGACCAACATCAACGAGAACTCGGTCACGCGTCGGCCCGCCGAGCTGCGCAATCCCGGTGAGCCGGTGATCCCGACCGCGGCCGGGATGGTCGGCAGCACGATCGCACCCGAGGAGGTCGCGCGACGGGTCGTGCGCGGCATCGAGCGCAACGATCTCTACGTCCTCACGCACCCCGAGCAGCGGGAGATCCTGAAGCGACGGTGGACGCGGCAGGACCGGATGTTCGACTCCGACGTGTGGTGATCACGCGGCGCGCCGATCCGTGCGACGCAACATCGAGAGCGGTGCGGCGGTCGCGGCGTCAGGCGGACGCCGGCGGTGACATGAGCGCGAGCTGACGGCTCTGCGCGAGGAGCCGGCCGTCGCGGCTCCAGATCTCGCCGTCCTCCTCGACGAAGCCGTGCGACGCGTGGCGGCTGACGAACCGCACCAGGCACCAGTCGTGGGCGTGCGCCGGCTCGTCGCGGAAGTGGATCGTCAAATCGACCGTCGGCACCTGGACGGCCTCGCGTGTCATCGTGAAGAGCGCCGGGAACCAGGCGTCGGTGAGCGCCGCGATCACATGCGCGTCGCGCGGCTCGGCATCGGCGAGGCGGATCCAGCCGCCGGTCACGGCTTCAGCCGCCGGCGCCGCGTCCCACGGCGCGCCGCCGAGCGCGATTCGCATCTCGTAGCGCTCGCGCAGGGGCAACTGAATCGGCGCACGCGGCGGCGCGGCGATCTCCGTCGGCTGCGGCACGACCGGCGGCACGAGATGCGCGAACTCCGGCCCGGGTCGATCGGTGCCGAGCGCGGCGACTGCGAGCGCGGTCAGCTTGCCGTCTTGCGTCATCCGTGCGGTCACGACCGTCGTCGTGCGGCCGACGCGCTCGGGCTGCACCACGAGGTCGGCGTCACCCTCGCGCGGCGGCCGCAGGTAGTGCACGGTGAACGAGCGCGGCCGCCGCGCCGGAGCGGCGACGTCGGTCGTGATCGCGCGCAGGATGAGCGCGGCCAGATATCCGCCGTTCGGCCCGCGGAGGATCCACCAGCCGGGATCGATGCGAGCGGTATAGCGATGATCGTCGATGCGGGTGACGGCGGTGTCGGTGGCGAAGCGGCTCGGCATCGTCGCGCATCACTGGCAGTGCCGAGCACCTGACGCAACGCCGCTGGCGCCGGCGGATCACGCCGGCGCGTTACGGGTGCAGGCGCAGAAACGTGTGGTGGCCGATCACGACCGTGACTTTGCTGAGATCGACCCACGGGGGCAGGGTTCCTCCTCTGAGCTTTCGCGTCAGCTCAACGTTCAGATAGTGGTCGGCATCCTTGCTCAGGTGCTCGAGCGTGCCGGCGAGGCCGCGCTGCGCGATCCCGAGCGCGCGATTTCACGCGTCGGGAGCGCTCTGCGACGCCGTGAACACCTTCGAGAAGTTGGGATCGCCCGGATCGGTCCACGAGAACTGCCGCGGCTGCAAGATGGCCGCGCGCAGATCCGGCGGTCTGCTGTGACGCGCCGGTAATCGTCACCCGACGCCGAGGGCTCGCGCTGGGTGCGCGCGGCGGAACGCGACGAGCGCGCCCGTCGATGCCGCCGCCGAGGCGACCGCCAGCGCTCCGAGCGTCGGCTCCAGCGTGAAGCGATCGACCAGCGCGCCGACCGCCGGCCCGCAGGCGACGAACGCGAGCCGGAAGCAGAGCGCGTTCAGCGACAACACGCTCGCGCGGTCCTCGTGTGGCGCGTCCGCTTGGATCACCGTGGCGAGCACCGGCGACTGCAAGCCGCGTGTGGTCATGAAGCAGAGGTACGCCGTGACCGCCCACGGCGTGTCGAGCAGCGCGAGCAGCGCGTAGCCGGCGACGACGAGGACCGCGGACGTCGCGAGCGTCACGCGCACGCCGATCGCGTCGGCGACGCGCGCGCTCGCGAGCGACACGGTCGCGAGCCAGAGATGCGCCGCCGCCCAGATCGGGCCGAACCAGGCGACGGGGATGCCGCGGCGCTGCATCCACGGCTGGATCAGCCACACCATCGTGAAGGTCGAGAGGCCGAGCGTGACGCTCAGTTGGATCGCGCTCCGCAAGCGACGGTGACGGAGCGTCGTCCGGACGACGTGCCACATGCGGGCGAGGTGCGACGTGGCGACCGTCACGCGCGCACGCGGCGGCGGCCGCATCGTCGCGACGAGCGCGACCGTCGCGAGCGCGTTCGGCACCTGGAGCCAGAAGGGGAGGCGCGGGGTGAGCGCATAGAGCCATCCGCCGACGGCCGAGCTGCCGGCCTCACACGCTTGTCCCGCCGCGCGGGCGCGGCCTTCCCACCGGGTGTAGGCACCGACGTCGTTCGCGGCGGCGAGCGACGAGAAGAGGAGCGCCGAATCCGCGCCGGACACGAACGCGGTCGCGGCACCGAGCACGATCTCGCCGAGCGCGATTTCACCGAACGTCGTCGCGATCGCGTAGATCGTCCATCCGAGGGTCCACAGCGCGGCGCCGGCGAGGAGCGCCGTGCGATAGCCGACGCGGTCGGCGAGGTAGCCCGACGGGAACTCGAACACGACCGAAGCCAGGCCGAAGATCGCTTGCAGCACCATGATCTGCGTGAGCGACAGGCCGATCTGATCGGTCCAGAAGAGAATGACGACCGGAATCGGGAAGAGGACGTACTGCAGGCCGCCGAAGGCGACGAGGAGCCGCGGCGTCCGGTAGCGCGGACCCCCTGCGACCACGTCGGCCGCGGAGCGGTTGCGCAAGTCGTCAGCCGCGGGTGAAATCGCGGGCCATCACCGTCTTGCGTCCGACGGCGCGCGCCTGCGTGATGGCGCCGTCGCAAAGGGCGCGGACGCGATCCGACAGCACCGCGATCACGTCGTCGGAGGTGTTCATGTCCGAGGTCGCGCGGATGTAGTGCTTCAGCTTCGAGACGACGATCAGGACGTCGCGTGGCGCCGCGCCGCCGCGCTGGGCGGCGGCGTCGGCGGCGCCCAGCGCGTTCCCGACGACGATCCGCCGCGGCTCGCGGCCTTCGTGTTCGTGCTCGCGACCTCGCGAAAGAGCCTGCTCCTGCTCGCGCGCCCACTCGGCCGCTGTCGGCGCGGTGGCCTCGTTCGCCCACGCGTCGCGGTGGCGCATCACCGGTACGTGCGCATCCCAGCAGTCGACGGAGCAGAACGCGAAGAGCGCCCCGCGCCGGTTGCAGGTCGAGACGCTGCACGCGTAGTGCGCGGCGCCGAAGGCGATCGGCTTCTTACAGGTGCTGCACCGTTTCCACGTCGTCTCGTCCGTCGTCATGGAGGCACGATGCCCGTGTCGGTCGCACGCTTCAAGGCGGCAACTGCAACTGCGAGCCGCAACCGACGCAGGGCGATTCACCGCCTGGACCATGCGCGTCCGCTGTTGACTGTATGTTCAGGATATTCTAAACACATCGTATGGACGCTGCTATTGGAATCTTCGTCGACGGTCTTGGGGCGGCTGCGGCAACCTCCGGCGTGCTGTCCGCGCTGCAGGGGCGCATTTTCGCGCTGCTCTACCTGCAGCAGACGCCGCTGGCGCTCGGGGAGATCGCGAGCGAGCTGCAGCAGAGCAAGAGCAATGTCTCGATCAACATTCGCGGCCTGATCGAGTGGCACCTGGTGCGGCGGATCTCGGTGCCGGGATCGCGCAAGGACCACTACGAGGCGGCGACGAACTTCTGGCGGGTGATGCAGGAGGTCATGGAGCGGCGTTTTCGCTGGACGGTGCGGCAAGTATTGGCGGCGATCACCGAGAGCGAGCGCGCGCCGGCGGAGGACGGGGGACGTGGACGGGGCGGGACACAGCGCGCGGCGGCCGCGTTCGTCTCCGGCCGCCTCGGCGCGCTGCGATTCTTCTTCACCGCGGTCGACGCGGCGATCAGCGCCTTCACGCAGGGCAAGGCCGTCACCGCCGACACGCTGCAGAACGTGATTCCGCTCACCGCGTCGACGCCGCGCTCCCGCGGCTGACGCGAGAAAGGAGAACGATCATGGACGCGCACCCGGCAACGGCGGTCGCGCTGTTCTGGCTCCTGTTCGGAGCACTTCACATCGGTCTCACGACGCACCGGATTCGCGCGGCGCTCGTCGCTCGGCTCAGCGAGCAGGGCTTCATCGCGCTCTTCTCGGTGCTGGCTTCGGTGACGTTCGCGGTGGCAATTAGCTACTACGCGGCGCATCGCGGCGACGGCGCGCCGGGGCTCGCGTTCGGCGCCGTGCCGATCGCCCGTGGGGTGCTGATGGCGGTCGTCGTGCTCGGCGTCGTCCTCATGGTTGCCGGGCCGGCGACCTACGTCGGCTCGCCCTACGACGTGCTGGCGCATCGTGCTCGCCCGCCGCGCGGCATCGAGCGCGTCACGCGGCACCCGTTCTTCGTCGGCCTCGCGTTGTTCGCGCTGGCGCACGCGCTCCTCGCGACGCGGCTCGCGGGCACGGTGCTCTTCGGCGGCGTCGCGCTCGTCAGTATCGTCGGTGCCGCGCATCAGGACCGCAAGCTGCTGCGGCGACTCGGCGCCCCGTACGCCGACTATCTGGCGGCGACGTCGGCGGTGCCGTTCGCCGCGATC
>WNFQ01005839.1_pt1 | contig 17262 bp, 12 predicted proteins | sample 5400171 | NCBI WGS metagenome assembly WNFQ01 (sample SAMN13153356, study PRJNA577476) | soil metagenome | isolation source: 20 cm soil under Madrone tree | place: USA:California | collected 2016-06-14 | reverse complement strand
AGACTGACAACGAGGAAGACCTAACATAGGACCACTCTCCCACCACGAGATTTTTCAGACCCCTAGAAAAACCACTCAAATGCGTAATCGGTGTATAAATCGCAGACTCACAATTGTCAAGTACAGATATCCGACATCTAAATTTAGGTCAAAAATTAGGAGTACCATTACCTCGCTCCCGACCAGCCTTCCTGCTTCGCCGTTTGCCGCCTTGCCAACGAGGCTGGTGTCTAGCGAGAGCCGTCGGTGCCCACGCCGGGAAAGGGGCTGACCATTTAGCGGGGGACTACAATGTTGGGAAATCATGCGCGGCCGGCTCACAGAGCCTTGACACGGGGCGCGCGAGGCGTTTACATGCAGGCCTTTATGACCAGGCGATTACGGCGTGCCATGGGATTCGCAGCGTTTGCGACGCTGCTTCCCTGCCCCGGTGCTTTGGGGGCTAGCGATCCGAACCAAGGGTGGATCGAGGTACGCAGCCCGCACTTTGTGGTTTCGAGCAATGCCGGAGAAAAAGAAGCGCGGCGCATTGCGGACCAGTTCGAGCAAATTCGCGCGCTGTTCCATGCCGCGTTTCCCAATCTTCGCGTCGATCCAGCGGAGCCAGTGCTGATCCTGGCGGCAAAGAACGAAAACACAATGAAGATGCTCCTTCCCGAGGAATGGGAAGTGAAGGGGCATGTGCATCCCGCGGGTTTATACCAGCAGGGGGAGGACAAGCATTATGTGATCCTGCGTGTGGACTCGGAGGGCGAAAATCCTTTTCACGCGCTCTATCACGAGTACACGCACGCATTGTTGCACCTGAACTTCACGGGGCTGCCACTTTGGCTCGATGAGGGCTTGGCGGAGTTCTACGGCAATTCGCGGCTTGGTGAAAAGGAGTCGAAAGTCGGAACAATCGATCAGACTCATTTATATATTCTCGGCCAGAACAAGCTGCTGCCAATCGAGACGCTCCTGAATGTGGAGCAGGGGTCACCGTTTTACAACGAAGCGAACCGGGCCTCGGTGTTTTATGCAGAGTCGTGGGCGCTGGTCCATTACTTGATGCTGGATCCAGAAGCGCACCAGCAGCAACTGCTGAAGAATTTCTTCGCCGCGTGGGACAAGAGCGGGAGTCAAATCGCAGCGGCGCAACAAGCCTTTGGCGATCTGAAACGTTTTGGGCAGGTCATCGAAGGGTATTCGCGGCAAACGATGTTTCGCGTGGCCTTGTTCAAGAACGGGCAGCAGGCAGCAGACAAGACGTACGCGGTGCGCAGCTTGCCTGCGGGAGAAGTCCTAGCGCTGCGCGGGGATTGCGCGACGCATCGAAAGATGTTTGAGCAGGCGCGGCCCCTGTTGGAACAGGCCGTGCAAGCGGAGCCCAATCTCGCGATCAGCCACGAAGCGCTGGGCTATTACCTGTACAGAAAGGAAGACAAAGGCGGCGCGGACACAGAAATGAAAAAGGCGATGGAACTCGGTTCGACGAGTTTCGTGGCGCCGTATTATCACGGCCTTCTGGTTTTGCGGGGAGGCTTGGCCGCACCCGAGATGATGCAGCAGGCAATCAAGAGTTTGGAAAAGGCTACGCAGATCAATCCTCAATTTGCGCCAGCGTTTGAGGGATTAGCTCAGGCGTACTCGGCGGGGCCGGAGACGCAGAAGCAGGCGCTAGAAGCGGGGATTCACGCCGTTAAGCTGGAACCGGCGACGCACGCTTATGCAATCAATCTCGTATATCTATTATTGAATGCGAACCGGGACGCAGAGGCGCGGCAAATGGCGCAAAGAATATTGGAAAAAGCGGCTTCGCCGGAGGAAGCGCAAACCGCGCGAGGTTTGCTGGACCGCATCAAGGAACACGAACAATGGGTGGCGCAAATGAAAGCGCAGTCCGATGCGGCGGCAAGCACAACAAGCAAGGTCGCGAACGCACCAGCGGCCGCTTCTTCCACTTCCTCTTCAGCTTCTTCAACGCCGATCCCGGTGAAGACTGCGGAACTCCTGGCGGTGGATGGCGTGATTGGGGCTATCGACTGCTCGCGCAAGCCGGCGATTACGGTGACTCTAAAGGGTGGGAAACGTCCGATGAATTTCCACGCGGAAGATGTTCGCACGGTTGGCGTAACGGGCGCGGAGGAGGAGACGCTGGGTTTGGATGCGTGCGAGAAGTGGAAGGGCCGGCGAATCAGAATTTGGTTTCGTGGTGTCAAAGGCAAAGACTACCTGGGAGAAATCACGGACCTGGCGTTTCTCTAGCAGCCGCGAAAAACCACAGAGTGTTCCGTTTGACTTTGCGACAAGTAGAGCCGTTAATGCGACGGCGTCAGGGCTTTTCGTAGACGGTGCGGCCGCCGACTACCGTCTTAAGAACTTCGGTCTTCAAGTAGTCGGATGGCTGGACTTTGGTCAGGTCGTTCGAAAGAATGAGGAAGTCGGCATATTCGCCGACTTTTAGCTCGCCCTTCTTCCCTTCCTCAAATTCCGCATAAGCCGAGCCGCTGGTGTACGCGCGGATGCAATCCTGCAAAGAGATTTTTTCTTGCGGCTGCCAGCCGCCGGCGGGCGTGCCGTTTAGAAGCTGGCGGGTGACGCAGGCGTAGAGTCCGCGGAAGGGGCTGACAACTTCGACGGGAAAATCGGTGCCGAAAGCGAGACGCGCGCCGCTTTTTTCCAAGGTGGCCCATGCGTAGGCGCCCTTGATGCGCTCGGGACCAATGCGCGATTCCGCCCAGCGCATGTCGGTGGTCTGGTGCGAAGGCTGCATGGAGGCGATGACTTTAAGTTTGACAAAACGCGGAAGATCGTCGGGAGCCACGACTTGCGCGTGCTCGATGCGGTCGCGGCGGTCGCGCGGGCCATTGGCTTTTGCGACGGCTTCGAAGACGTCGAGGGCGACACGGTTGGCGCGGTCGCCGATGGCGTGAAAGTTGAGCTGGAATCCGGCTTTATCGCGCTCGATGGCGAGCGATTTTAGCTTGTCAGGCTCCATGATCATGATGCCGGTGGTCTTGGCGTCGTCCGAATAAGGCTCGAGCATGGCGGCGGTGCGAGAACCAAGAGCGCCATCGGTGACCATTTTGAGAGCGCCGGTTTTGAGCCAGGGGTCGGTGGTGCCGCCTTCGGCGCGCTTGTTTTGCAAATCATTGAGAGGCTCGGTGAAGTGCAGCCATTCGGTGATGCGCACAGTGAGCTTGCCGTCATCTTTGAGCAGCTTGCAGGCGCGAAAATCTTCCCAGTCCGAATTGTCCTGGACGGAAGTAACGCCGTTCTTGGCGAGATCGGCAAGGACCGAGATGATTCCGCGGCGGCGCTGCTCGGCAGTGGGATCCGGGATGCGGGAGCGGACAAATTCCATCGCCGGACCTTCCTTGAGCATGCCGGTGAGCTCGCCGGCGGCGTTGCGCTCGAATTCACCGCCGAGAGGATTGGGGCTGCTGTTGTTGAGTTCAGCGAGTTTGAGGGCGGGAGAATTGGCGACAGCGACGTGTCCGGAAACGTGGGTCAGCAGCACGGGATTTTTGGGTGCGACGTCATCGAGCTCCCATTTGTTAGGAAACTGTTTTTCCGGCCACAATGTGTGGTCCCAACCTGCGCCGGTGATCCATTCGCCAGGTTTGTGCGTACCGACACTGGCGGCGAGGCGCTGTTTCAGTTCTTCGATAGATGCAGCGCCGTAAAGACGCACGGAAAGCATGCCGGCGCCCGCGGAACCAAGATGGACATGGGCGTCATTGAAGCCGGGCATCACGAATTTTTCGTGGAGGTCGAGGGTTTCGGGATGGGCTTCGCCGCCTGCACATTCAGTTAGGACTTGGGCGATTGCGCCGATACAAGCGATGTTGCCACCGCGTATAGCCATAGCTGCGGCCCATGGCTGCTGAGGATCGTTGGTGTAAATGCGCCCATGCAGATAAAGAACGGTGCGCGGAGCTTCTTGCGCGGGGCGAGCGCACAGCCGAAGCGCGCCGGATGCGGCGAGAGCGATCACCAGGGCGAGGACTAACGATCTACGGGCACGAGCGGGATGGGATGCGCGTGAGCGACGATTCATCGAGCTTTTCCCTCCGCAAGTCCGGAAACACCGAGAAGGACAAGCAAGGCGCGCTTGAGGCCCATTTCGCGGCCGGCAGGTTCGTACCACTCTTGAAGAGAATGCGCACCGCCGCCGGTCCCGCCTGCGCCGATGGAGATGGCATCGATGCCGTGAGCGAGCGGGACGTTGGCGTCGGTGGAGGAGCGCTCGACGCGCGACTGATTGCCGACGAATTCATCGGCGGAGCGCAGCGCGGCAAGAAGGGGCGAATTGACGGGCAATTCCCCGCCGGGGCGGCTGCCGAGGAGTTCCACTTTCCATTCGAGTTTTCCTTTGGAGCGTTCGCGGGAAGATTCCATCTCATCGCGCACGCCGGCGGCGATGCACTCGCGCAAAGCGGACTCGAGCTTGGTGAGCTCGTCCCCACTTTCGGAGCGAATGTCGACCTTGAGTTTGGCTTCGTAGGGGATGGAGTTGATGGAAGTGCCGCCTTCGATTTGGCCGATATTGAAGGTAGTGCGCGGGGCGGCGGGGACTTTGGTGTTGATAAAGCGGACCGAGGCGCGCACGAGGGCGTTGATGGGATTGGGCATCCCGAAGTCGGACCAACTGTGGCCGCCGGGGCCGGTGATGGTGGCTTCGAGGCGGCGGGAGGCCAGCGCTTTGGTGGTGACGTGGTCGGTGCCGGAGCCGTCAAGGACAATTACGGCTTTCAACGTCGGCTTGTAGGCTTCGATGAGGGCGCGCATGCCGCGGAGATTGCCTTCACCTTCTTCGCCAACGTCGGCGACGAAAAGGATGGTGCGGCGCGGCTTGATATGGGATTCCTGGCAAGCGCGGGCGATGGCGATGAGCGCGGCGAGACCCGTGCCGTTATCGGAGATTCCGGGGGCGAGGAGGCGATCACGGTCGTGGCGGACTTTTATTTCGGTGGAGGGGGGAAAGACGGTGTCGAGATGGGCGGAGAGCACGACCATTTCTTTTTCGTTTGTGCCGCGCAACTCGCCGATCACGTTGCCGGTCTTGTCGATTTGCACTTCGAGGCCGGAAGAGGCGAGAAGAAGCTTCACGGCGGCAGCGCGCTGCGCTTCTTGAAATGGGGGCGCGGGAATTTCGGTCAGGCGCGATTGCTGCTCGTTTATCCAGGCGAGATTGCGGGCAAACCAGGCCAACGCGGAGCGCACTTCGGAATTGTCAGCGAATTGCGTGCTCGGAGCAGGACGGTTGCTATGAGGAACACTGGCGGGCCTGACGGGCATGGAGAAGAGGATAACCCAAAGGGCAGCGTGTTTCATCGCGGAGTTCCGCACGTGGGGCGCGATCAATTGCGCGCGGCCTCGGCGCAGAGAGCTTGCACTTCGGATTCGGTGAGGACGCGGGCGGATTGCTTGGCGGCGTCGAAGATGCGACCGACGAGGGCGTCATCGGCGGGGATGCCGTGGCGCTCGAGCCAAAAGAGCACGTTGGACTTCCCGCTCATCGGACCGATCTCGATGATTTGGTCGAGGCCGAAGAGATGCGAGGGCACGCCGCTGTAAACGGCGTCGGCGAGGGCGGCGTCTTGTTTGTGATAGGCCTTGATGATGGCGGCTGCGTGCACGCCGGTGGCGGTGCGGAAGGCGTCGCGGCCGATGACGGGATAGTTGGGTGGAATGGTGGTGTGTGTGGCCTTCGCGACTTTTTCGCAATATTCCTTGAGGCGGGAGAGGTCGCGGTCGATCAGACCCATGAGCCGGAGGTTGACGAGAATTAGCTCCATCGGAGTGTTGCCGACGCGTTCGCCTAGCGAATTGGCGGCGGCGTGGACGCAGTTTGCGCCGGCCGCTACGGCCCAGAGGGAATTGGCGATGGCCAGGCCGCGGTCGTTGTGACCGTGCCAATCGACGCGGATTTTTTCGCCGCTGGGCTTGACGACTTCTTCGACGGCGAATTTGATCAGGTTGTAGGCGCCTGGCGGCGTGGCGTGGCCGACGGTGTCGCAAAGAACGATGGCGCGCGCGCCGCTGCGGATAGCGGTGGAGTAAAGGCGCTTGATGGTGGCAGGGTCGGTGCGGATGGTGTCTTCGGTGACATACATCGAGGGGAGGTTGTGTTCGACGGCGAACTTGACGGCTTTTTCGGTAGTGCGCTCAAGATGGTCCACGGTCCAATCTTCAACGAGGCGGCGAATGGGGCTGGAACCGAGGAAAGTCGCGGCCTCAATGGCGATTCCCACGCGCTGGGAGATTTCGGCGATGGGGCGAATGTCGGCTTCTACGGTGCGGGCGGCTGCGTTCGGGCGAATCTTCATGCGATTGGTGGCGATTTCGCGGGCGAGGGCTTCGGTGTCGGCGACGGCGCGCGGGCCAGCGCCGGGGAGGCCGATGTTCAGCGAGTCGATGCCGAGGGCTTCCATCAGGTGGAGGATTTCGATTTTTTCTTCGATGCTGGGATCGTAGACGGAAGGATTCTGCAGGCCGTCGCGAAGAGTTTCGTCATTCAGGAGAACACGCGTGCCTGGTGGGATTAGCGGGGCGGAGGCTTGGTTCCAGTCGTGGATCCATTCGTTGTTTGTGAGTGCGGTCATTTCCGTGATCCTTGGTGGCAGCCCTTGGTTACAGTGTGCAATTCATTTTACGTTGAGGTCCTTCACCTATCCTTATCGGATAGCTTCAGGATGACACGGCGCTGTAAACGTGCGCAAAAATTGTTGCCGCCTAACTCACCACTATTTCAGGCCATGGTTGCGGAACATGGTTTTTAGGGCGCCGCGGGCGTTGCGCAGGCGGGCGGCGATGCCGCGGCCGTACTCGAATTGGAGGAAGGCATCCGCGGCACGCTCGAGCTCTGCGCCGTAGCGGTACCACCAGGGCTTTTCGCGGCTGGGCAGGCGGTCTACATCAATATATTTTGTCTGCACCATTTCGAGGAGGCCGGCTTTGCCATGCGTGCGTCCCCAGCCGCTCGCGCCGCAGCCTCCGTGCGGAGCTTCAACGATGGCGAAGTAGCTGATGGCGTCGTTGACCATCACAGCCCCGGCGCGCAGGCGCTTCGCGACGGCTTCGCCGCGAGCGGAGTCGCGCGTCCAGACGCTGGCGGATAGGGCAAAGGGTGAGTCATTGGCGCGCGTGATGGCTTCTTCAGTGCCGCGCACCGGCTGGATCGCGAGGATCGGACCGAAGGTTTCTTCCTGAAAGAGCTTCATGCTCGAGTCGACGTTCGTAATTACCGTGGGCTCAAAAAAGTTCGCGCCAAGATCAACGCGCGGATGCCCGCCGCAGAGGACGCCCGCGCCGCGGCTGACGGCGTCTTCGATTAAGTCCACCATGCGTTGCACATGCTGCGGGCGAATCATGGGGCCAACGTCGGTGGCGGGGTCGCTGCCGGTGCCGAGGCGCAGCTTTTTTGTTTTCGCCACGCAACGCGCGGCAAATTCGTCGCTGACGGATTGCTCGACGAAGAGCCGCTCGACGGAGAGGCAAACCTGGCCGCAATTTGTGTAGCTGCCCCAGACAGCGGCGCTGGCGGCGACGTCGAGGTCGGCATCCGCGAGAACGAGCATGGCGTCTTTGCCGCCGAGTTCGAGAACGGTGGGAATCAGGCGCTTGGCGCAGGTTTCGGCAACGCGACGACCAGTCGCGACGCTTCCGGTGAACAGGATTTTGTCAGGGTCGGCATCGATCAACGCCTGGCCGACTTCCCCGCCGCCTTGCACGACGGTGACTAAATCTTTCGGGAAGCCGGCGTCGGCGAAGAGCTTTTCGATCAGCGCGCCGCAGTGGGGAGTGAAATCGCTTGTCTTGCAGATTACAGAATTGCCTGCAGCGACCGCGGGAATAATCTGGCTCATGGGAATCGCCAGCGGATAATTCCAAGAACTGATGATGCCGATCACGCCGAGCGGCTCGTAGGTCAGTTTGCCGGATTTTCCTTTCGCCGCGGTACTGTGATGCGGAACGGTTTCGGTTGACAACAGGCGCGCTGCGTTTTTTGCGAAATACGCCGCCGTGTCCACGGCCACAAAAATGTCCGCAAACAAAGCTTCCACACGAGGCTTCCCCGATTCGGCAACGACGGCGTCAGCGAGCGCGTCCCGCTGGGCCATGATGCGGTCTCGCAAGTCGCGAAGCCTGGCGCAGCGCTCGCCTATCGGGACACGCTCCCAAGCGGCCTGCGCCGCTTGAGCCCGCGCAACGATTTGCGGCAACGCCGTGGGAGACGTTTTCTCAAAATATCCGAGTGTCTCGCCAGTCGCGGGATTGATCGAAGGAAGGGTATCAACGGAGATAGCAGTCGCGGCCATAACCGCGATTCTATCTGAAATCGCGACAGAAAAGGGACGAGCCAAGAGCAGTTACTTGGATCGGGAAGTTGCTTTCTTGCGTATCTTTTCCGGAAGCGCTACCAGCTTTGCGATCGGCGTATTGCGCCTCGCAAGAATAACTTTCTTTCTCCGCCGAACTTCACGCAAGAGTTTGTCGAAATGCTTCTGCGTTGTCTTAATATTGTACAAGCTCTGATCACAGACGCAACGGACTCGGCTTTCAACGGACTCCTGTATTCGTCATTAGTGGACGATCACATGCGGAAGGCTTCTTCGTGTTCGACGCTGACCATGCAGAGACCTTGCGGAGGAACGGTGGGGCCGGATTTCGAGCGATCTTTTAGTTCGTAGAGGCCGTCAATGTCGGCGGGCGTGAGCTTGCCGCGGCCGACATCCAGCAGGGTGCCGACCATTTTGCGCACCATGTAGCGCAAGAAGGAGCGGCCGCGGACGGTGAAGACGAGCTCTTCGCCGTCGGCTGAGCGCACGAGCAAATCTCGCGCTCGGTGGAGCGCTCCTTGTCGTCTTCTTCTGAACCTGTCGAAGCGGCGAACGAAGCAAAGTCGTGCACGCCGACAAAGCGGGCTGCCGCATCGCGCATGGCCTCTTCGTCGAGCGGAAACGGATAATGCAGCACGTAGCGCCACAGCATGGGCGGAACAACCTTGCCTCGATACAGGCGGTAACGGTAAATTTTGCCGCGTGCGGACCAGCGCGCATTGAAGTCCGGGCCGACTTCTTCGGCGGCAGCGATGCGAATCGTGGGCGGAAGAAGTGCGTTCAGCGCACGCTGAAATTCACCGGCGGACAGCGCGGACTGCGTGCGGAAGCTTGCGACTTGCCCGAGCGCGTGCACGCCCGCGTCGGTGCGTCCCGCGCCATGCAACTGCACATTTTCCTGCGTAATGCGGCGCAGCACATTCACGATTTCGCCCTGAATCGTGGGTTTTTTCAGTTGGATCTGCCAGCCGTGAAAGTCCGTGCCGTCGTAGGCGATGGTGAGCTTGAAATAGCGCATGCGAGCGAGGAATTATCGGTCAGGAGGCGGAGCGGACGTAGCGGCTGCCCGGCTTGACGGCGGCGCTGCCGTCGCGGCACAGCGGGCAATCTTCGACCTCGTAACTGGCTATCGGCAAATCCAGCAGGGCGCTGGCTTCCACGGGGAATTCGCTTTTGCCCCCGCTGCGATCGATCAGCGCGCCGGCGGCCACCACCCGTCCGCCAGCTTCCTCAACCACTTGAATCGTCTCCAACGTGGAGCCGCCGGTGGTCCACACGTCTTCAATCACCAAAACGTGCTGATCCGGGCGCAGTGCAAATCCGCGGCGCAAACACATGATTCCGGTGGAATCGCGTTCGGCGAAAATGGCGGGAACGCCGCCGCCGCTGCCGCCCTTCGGCTCAGGCAGGGCGCGCGCGACCTCCTGGCCGATGATGATGCCGCCGAGTGCGGGAGACACCACCGCATCGATAATGGCGTCAGAAAAAAGCGCGGCCAGCGCGCGCCCCAGTTTTTCCGCATAGCGGGGATATTGCAAGACGAGCGCGCACTGCACGTACGTGCCGCTGTGCAGGCCGCTGGAGAGCTCAAAATGGCCGTGCCGGATGGCGCCGGAGGCCTCGAACATGCGCAGCAGTTCTTCATCTTGCAGCATAAGTCCCTGGCAACACCACGATGCCGCCGGGCAAACCGCTGACGGCAGTAAGCGTCGAAACGAGAGCAGCCTAGCTGCGACGTCGTGCGTTGTCAACCGAGGCGAGCGCCTGCTAGACTCCCAGATTCGCGCGGCCGGCGTTGCTCCTGACACTGCCCTGCTCTCGACGATTTGGTGAAACAAATTGTGTCTGCTGAACGTTGTACAGTTGAGCGCAAATCAAAAAAGTGCGGTGAAAATCACTATCCGAGGGGTGAAGAACACGATGAACGTGAAATGCATGACCGCGAAGCGGTCGACGATGTGGGCGTCTGCCTTGCGGGCCGCGCTCCGGACAACCGCAAAACGCCCGGGACAGCTCACTCGCCCGATGCTGGCGGCGTTTCTGGCCGTATTGCTCGCCGGGGGACCTGTGTGGGCTCAGGATCAGCAGCCGCAGCAGCAGCAGCCGGCCCCTGCTCCGGAAAAGCCGGGGCTTCCGACACCGCAGGCGCCGGGACCAGATGCGTATAAGACCGGCCCGACCAATCCTCCGATTCCCGTCTCGCTGGGAGTTTCAAAATATAACTACACCAGGGCGCCGCGCGCGTTCCCTAGCCTGATCGCGCCGTACCGCCCGATCCGAGTTCCAGAGCCTGTCCTTACGAACTCGCCGCGCGTCGACCAGTTGATCCACGACGGCAAGCTGGAACTAACTTTGCAGGACGCGGTGGAGCTGGCCCTCGAGAACAGCATCGACATTGCGGTACAGCGCTATAACCCGTGGTTCGCGGACACCGATATTCTCGCTACGCAGGCGGGCGCATTCCCAGGAGGCATTCCCGGCGCCGCAATTCGTTCTTCCAGCGCCAACATACCGGTGCTCAATTTTGACCCGACATTTACGTCACAGATTTCCTACGATCACCGCATTACACCGGTGAACAACCCGTTGATCTCTGGAACGAGCACTACAGCGACGGCAGCCTCCCTTTCTTCTCATACGGTAGCGTACAGCAACAGCGTCACGGAGGGATTCTCGACCGGGACTACGGCGACGCTGGCGTGGAATAACACGCGAACGTCCTCGTCGTCGACGTTTAACTTCTTCAATCCCGACGTACAATCAGCGCTGGTAGTGACCCTGCAGCAGCAATTGCTGAATGGTTTCGGAACATTTGCGAACCGGCGAAACATCGTGATCGCCAAGAACAACCGGCAACTGGCGGACTACGTCTTTGAGCAGCAGGCGATTACCACCGTCACCAACACGATCACGGCATATTGGGAGTTGGTGTTCGCGCGAGGCAACGTTGAGGTGCAACAGCAGGCGGTGGCCGTGTCGCAGAGATTATATAGCGACAACAAGAAGCAATTGGAGATTGGTACCCTGGCTCCCCTCGAGGTGACGCGCGCGGAAGCTGCGGCGGCAACCGACCAGCAGAACCTGATCATCGCGCAAACGGTGAAGCTGCAAGATGAGCAGATCCTGAAAAATTTCATCAGCAAGGATCCATTGGCGGCCAATTTGATCAATGTCGAGATCATTCCTATAGACAAGGCGACGCCGCCGGAAGCCACCGAAGCGCGCTCCTTCGAGGAGTCTATCAAGGAAGCGTTTCAGAAACGGCCGGAGCTTCTCGAGGAGCAAATCAACATCACGAACGCTGGGATTGACGTGCGCGCGACGGGAATCGCTCTGCGTCCGACCGCCGGCCTGTTTGCGCAATACACCAGCCAGGGACTCGCCGGCGTTTCAACAATACCGGGTACGGCAGGGGGTCCGCCGACAATCACCGAGCAGGGATTCACGACCGCGCAGAGCCAGGTGTTCCATAACCAGTTTCCGGACTATCTGGTGGGCGTCAACGTGCAAATACCGATTCGCAATCGCGCCGCGCAGGCCATCAACCAGCGTTCGATTCTGCAGTTAAGGCAAATCGAGGCGCAGATGCAGCAGCTCAAGAACACCGCGGTGGTCGACGTTCGCAATACCTACATTGCCTTGGAACAGGGCCGCGTACAAGTCGCGACGGCCAGCGAAGCGCGCAAGCTCCAACAGCAAACGTTTGATGCCGAGCAGAAGAAGTATCAGCTCGGGGCCTCCACGGTTTACAACGTGATCTTGACCCAGCGTGACCTGGTGAACGCGCAAGGCCAGGAGTTACGAGCCTTGGCCAACCTTCTCGAATTCAAGGCTCAGTATGAGCGAGCGGTAGCCCGCACGTTGGACGTGAATCGGGTGACCATCGCCGACGCCAAGCACGGCGAAGTGGAAAGGGACACGCTGATTCCCGGGACGCTGCATGGCAAAGTGGTCGGCACGGAAAACCTGTTGAATCTGCTACCGGACGGCAGCGGCCAGAAATAGACGCCATTTCATGGCCAATTCGTGGAGCAGCCGTCGCGACTAAGGCACGGGAGCGCTTGCCGGGCCGCTATCTTTCGCATAGCATAAAAGTAGCGGCCGCTGCAGGGCACGGGAGCGCTTGCTCATGAGCGATCATTCCAAGGAAACAACGCAAACGGTAAGTCCTGCCGAGCCGGCCTCCCCGCATCGCACACCTTCCGCCAAAGAGAAATCCTGGGAAGAAAATACGCTGCGGCCGACACTGGAGAAAAATCCCGAGCGCCAGGCGGAGTTCACCACCGTTTCCGGCTTTCCGATTCAGCGCTTGTACACTCCGGCCGATCTCTCTGGCTGGGATCCCGACCGCGCGCTCGGCTATCCGGGCGAACCGCCTTACACGCGCGGCATTCATTCGACGATGCATCGCGGGCGGCTGTGGACCATGCGGCAGTTCGCAGGTTTTGGCGCGGCACAGGACACCAATCAGCGCTTCCGTTATTTGCTCTCGCAAGGGCAGACCGGCCTGTCCACGGCCTTCGATTTGCCGACTTTGATGGGCTACGACTCCGATCATCCGCTCTCCGAAGGGGAAGTTGGGAAATGCGGAGTGGCGATTAGCTCGCTGGCGGACATGGAAGTGCTCTTCGACAAGATTCCGCTCGCCAATGTCACGACGTCGATGACCATTAATTCGCCGGCGGCGGTGATTTGGGCAATGTATTTGGCGGTGGCGGAAAAGCAAGGCGCGGACTGGAAGAAAATTTCGGGCACGCTGCAGAACGACATCCTGAAGGAATATATCGCGCAGAAGGAATACATCTACCCTCCGGAACCGTCGATGCGGCTGGTGATCGACACGTTCGAGTTTGGCGTGAAGAACACGCCCAAGTTCAACACCATTTCCATCAGCGGGTATCACATCCGCGAAGCGGGATCGACCGCGATTCAGGAATTGGCGTTTACGCTGCGCGACGGACTCGAGTATGTGGAATGGGGAATGCGGCGCGGCCTGGAGCTCGATGAATTCGTGCCGCAGCTATCGTTTTTCTTCAATGCGCACAACGACTTTTTCGAAGAGATCGCCAAGTACCGCGCGGCGCGCCGCATCTGGCACAAGGCTATGGTGGAGCGCTATAAGTCGCAGAATCCGCGCTCGTGGGCGCTGCGCTTCCACACGCAGACGGCTGGTTGCTCGCTGACCGCGCAGCAGCCGTACAACAATGTGGTGCGCACGGCGATTCAGGCGCTGGCTGCGGTGCTTGGCGGAACGCAATCGCTGCACACCAATTCGCTGGATGAAGCCTGGGCGCTGCCAACGGAGTTTGCGGCCACGATCGCCTTGCGCACGCAGCAAATCATCGCGCATGAGACGGGTGTTACCAACACGGTCGATCCGCTGGGCGGCTCGTACTTTCTCGAAACTTTGACTAACGAAGTCGAGCACGGCGCTTGGGACTACATCGAGAAAATCGATTCGCTCGGCGGCATGGTGGCGGCCATTGAACGCGGATATCCGCAGCGCGAAATATCAGAGGCGTCATACCGCTATCAGGTCGAGGTCGACAAGAAGGAAAAGATTATTGTCGGCGTGAATGACTTCGTGACGAAAGAGAACCCGCTGGACACTTTGCAAATCGATGAGACTGTGGCGCACCGTCAAGCCGAGCGCCTGAGCCAACTGCGCGCCGAGCGATCGAGCGACGAAGTCGCGCGTCGCCTGAGCGCATTGCGCAAAGCGGCGCAGGGCAGCGACAATCTGATGCCGTACATCTTCGACGCCGTAAAATCCTACGCCACGCTCGGTGAAATCTGCGACGCCATGCGCGAAGTCTTCGGCACCTACGAAGAAATCGCCATCACCTAACTCCTCCTCTTCTCTGTGCTCTCTGTGTCCTCTGTGGTAAATTCCCTTTTCGATGTTAGACAATGACATCACGCAACGGATAATAGGTGCAGCTATAGAAGTGCACCGACAGCTGGGCCCCGGGCTATTGGAGTCCGCGTACGAGGAATGCCTCTGCCATGAGTTACCGATTCGCAAGCTGAACTTTGAGAGGCAAAAGCCAATACCGCTCGTCTACAAGGACGCCAAACTGGATTGCGGCTATCGTCTCGATCTGCTTGTTGAGGGCAGGATTGTTGTCGAGCTAAAGTCTGTCGATGGCCTTGGACCCATTCATGAGGCAATCGTTCTGACCTATCTGAAGCTCTCTGGTCATCATCTCGGACTTCTTATCAACTTTAACGTTACACTCCTGAAAGATGGCATCAAACGGTTTAGAATGGCTGACTGATTTTTCACCACAGAGTTCACAGAGAGCACAGAGAAGAGCAGAGAAGAATGGCGGAGAAGAAAATACGCGTGCTGATTGCGAAGCCGGGGCTGGATGGGCACGACCGCGGCGCGAAGATCATCGCGCGCGCGCTGCGCGATGCGGGCATGGAGGTGATCTATACCGGCTTGCGGCAGACGCCGGAGATGATTGCGTCGGCGGCCGTACAGGAAGACGTCGACGTGATCGGGCTATCCATCCTGTCCGGCGCGCACAACACGATTTGCCCGCAGCTCATGAGTCTGCTGCACGAGAAGGGCATGGACGACGTGACCGTGCTCCTCGGCGGCATCATTCCGGAAGCGGACATTGCCGGCTTGAAGAAAGTCGGTATTGCCGGAATTTTTCTTCCCGGGACGTCCACGCAGGATATCGTCGAGTTCATTCACAAGCGCATCGCGCACTAGCGTATCCTTGGCTCATTTTCGATGGACAGTTCACGGCTTGCCGCCGTCTTTGCGCCGCTGGTCATACTTCTGCCGGGCCCCGCGGTGCACCAGCTTGACGCGCTCTTTTTCTTGCTTTTGTGCTTCGGGGTCGATTTTACGGCGTAGAAATTCCTGCTCGCGTTCGAGCTTGCGCCAGCTCTCCACGCGCTCCTCGTCGAGGCGGCCTTCCGCAATGGCCGTTTGTACCGCGCATCCTGGTTCGGTGGTGTGTCCGCAGTTGCCGTAACGGCATTGCGCCGCCATCTCCTCGATGTCGGAAAAGGTTCGCTCCACGCCCTCCGTCGCGCTCCACAGCTGCAACTCACGCAAGCCCGGCGTATCGATGAGCAGCGCGCCGCCTGGCAGGGCGAACAATTCGCGGGTTGTAGTTGTATGCCGGCCTCGGCTGTCGCTCACGCGCACGGCCTGTACCGCCTGCGCGTCGCGCCGCAAGAAATGATTCACTAGCGTCGACTTCCCCACACCGGATGAACCCAGCAGCACAATCGTCTGCCCGGGCGCAAGAAAGCTGTCCAAGGCGTCCACACCGTCTCCGGTGCGCGCACTCATGGAAAAAATTGGGATACCAGCGGCGATACATTCAACTTCCGCGATCCGAGCAGCGACATCCTCGCGATTGTCCGCCTTATTGAGAACTACGATCGACTTCGCGCCGGATTCCCAGCATTGCGCGAGGTAGCGCTCAAGGCGCCGAACATTGAAATCGCCATCCAACGCCATCACCACAAACGCAGTGTCCACGTTCGCGGCAATCACTTGCTCTTCCACGCGCCGCCCAGCAACTTTGCGCACGAACTTGCTGCGGCGCGGCAGTACCTTGTGGATCAGCGGCCGGCCGCCGCGGAGAATTTCCGTCGCAACCCAATCCCCCACTGCCGGCCAATCCCCGCCTGCTTCCGCGCCAGCGCGCAGCGTGCCGGAAGCTTCCGCCCAGGTTTCCGCAAAATCCCCGGCTACCCGCCAAAGCCCTCGCTGCTGGGAAATTACCCGCGCTGGAAGCCATTCGAGCTGTTCGCGCTCTTGCCACAGCGCATCAAAATACGAATTCCATCCCAATTGCTTCAAAGACACTGGATCTTCTCCCGTCCCGCGAACGAGCCGCGCGCGTGTGTCGAGTACCCTTGCGCAAAAACCAGTTTAGAAGGGAAAAACTCAAACGGGGAAGGCGTGCGAAGTGGCGCTCGGAAGCTTGTGGAAGGCACACTTTCCCCCCGGCACTTCGACCGAGGTATTCACAGGCGCCTCCTAAAAAGCAGTGGTGCGCGTTGCACCGGTAGCTGAATTGTAGAGGCCGCGCGCGGAGCCGTCAACAACATGCTCCGATACGACGCTCTTTTACAAACAAAAAGGCCAGGCGCAGAGCGTCCGGCCTAGAGGGATTTCGATCGCCTCGAACCGCGAAACTACGGTTTTTCGGGCTTGCCGTGTTCGGGCTTGCCTTGCTCAGGCTTGTTGTTGGAGTGCGGCGCGCTTTCGCGTGGCGCATTGGAATGCTGCACGGGCCCCCGGTCAACTCGTGGATTCCCGCGCGGCTCGCCGCCGGGACCTTGTGTTCTTGAGCGCGACCCATCTGGCACCGGGCGCATTTCCCTTGCTTGACGCGCATTGTTGGAGGGGCCGGAGTTCGGCCTGGAGGCCGCGTTATCGCGATTCACCGCGTTCGCCGGACGATCATTTCGGCCAACGTTCTTGCTCGCTGGAGATGCATTGCCCGGGCGATCCCCGCGACGGTCCTCAGGACGATCCGCACGATGCCCGGATTCCTGGCGGTTCGCGCCTTCGGCTCGAGCCGCCACTACCCCGTGCCCGCGAAATTCACCGGGTCGGGCGCTGGCCGCCACGGTTGGCCGCCCGTGATTCACGGATGCAAATTGCTCACGGTTGCTGCTTGCGGCGTGCTCGTGCCGCATTTGATCGTTAGTGGCGCGCACGTGATGCTCGCGTTCGGCCCTCATTTCTTCGCCGGTCGCGCGGGCGTTCACGCCGCCATTGCCACCGTTGAAGCTCACGCGATTGATCGTCGTGTTGTTATTGATGACCGTACGGTTGTACGTGTTGTGGATCACGGTGACGTTCACGTTGGTGACCGAGCGGTTGTAGGCGAACTCTCTTCCGTGCCATTCTCCGCCCACAAAGCCGACCCCGGTGTATCCAAACCCATAGTTAATC
>WNFQ01003102.1_pt1 | contig 17266 bp, 20 predicted proteins | sample 5400171 | NCBI WGS metagenome assembly WNFQ01 (sample SAMN13153356, study PRJNA577476) | soil metagenome | isolation source: 20 cm soil under Madrone tree | place: USA:California | collected 2016-06-14 | reverse complement strand
GGGCGGGTTGGCCGCCTTGAAGTGCCACTGCAGCATCCGCTGAGTGTTCGTGAAACTGCCGTCGTACTCCGCGACCTGCGCCGCCGGAAAAAAGAAGACCTCCGTCCGGATGTCCTGGCTCCGGAGCTGACCGCTCGTGATCTCCGGGCTGTTCTGCCAGAACGTCGCCGTCTCGGTGAGCCAGTTGTCCTTGACCACGAGCCACTCGAGCCTGGCGAGCCCTTTGCGCTCCACGCTCGCGTTGAGCGAGGTCGCCGGGTTCTGCCCGACGCACAGCAGCCCCTTCACGCGCCCCTCGTTCATCGCCACGAACATCGGCAGATGGGAGTGATCGCCGATGATCCGTGGGTGCCAGTCGTAGCCGAAGTCGTTTTCCTTCGTCGCGGCCGCCCCGTACATGGACTTGAGGTACGAGACCATGAACTTCGGGGTGTTGGCCCAGTACCCCCGCGGGGTCGTCTCCGTGAGGAGCCAGTCCCGCAGCGAGTCGTGTCGCTTCAGGGCCGAGGGGTGATTCATGTACCCGTGAATCGAGTGGTAGAGCGTGGGAACGTCGGTCGAGCCCTGGATCGAGGCATGCCCCCGGAGGGCCATGACGCCGGCGCCGGGGCGGCCGATGTTCCCGAGCAGCAGCTGGAGCAGCGCGCAGCATCCGATGGTCTGGGGGCCGTTGGTGTGCTGGGTCCAGGCCACGGCGTACGCGAACGAGGTGGTGCGGTCGCGGCCCGAATTGGCGAGGATCGTCTCCGCTACCTGGAGGAAGGTTTCCTTCGGACAACCCGTGACCCGCTCGACCATCTCGGGCGTGTATCGGCTGAAGTGCCGCTTCACGATCTGGAAAACAGTGCGCGTGTGCTGGAGCGTCTCGTCGCGGCGCGGCGGAGGCGTGAGCAGCGAGCGCACGAGCGGGTCGAACGGTGGCCCGGCCGGCGGCGGCGGCGAGGGGCGGCCGCTCGCTGCTGGGGCGTAGCCCCACGTCCGGGTGTCGTACTGACCGACGAAGCCGTCGAGCGGCCACTCCTTGATGGACGGCGCGTACCGCATGAGGCCGGAAAAGACGCCGTCGAGGTCCTCCGTGTCCTTGAACTCGTCACCGACGATCGTCGCTGCGTTGGTGTAGTTGACGACGAATTCCCTGAAGAATGCGTCCCGCTTCCAGCGCTCGCTCTGGAGCACGTAGTTGACGAGCCCACCCAGGAAAGCGACGTCGGAACCCGCGCGGATCGGCGCGTGGATGTCCGCCACGGCGCTGGTGCGGGTAAAGCGCGGGTCGACGTGGATGAGCTTCGCCCCCTTGAGCTTGGCCTGCATCGGCCACCGGAACGCCACCGGGTGGCACTCGGCCATGTTCGATCCCTGGATCACGACGCAGTCCGAATCCACCATGCTTCGTGGATACATGGTCGCGGCGCCGCGGCCGAATCGAGTCCCCAGCCCGGGGACGCTCGAGCTGTGTCAGATGCGTGCCTGGTTCTCGATCGCGACGACCCCGAGGCCGCGCATCAGCTTCTGCTGGATGTGGTTCCATTCGTTGTCGAGGGTGGCGCCGCCGAGCGAGAAGATGGCCGTGGTGCAGTTGACCCGCTTGCCGTTCTCGAGTCGCTCCACGAACGTCTCGTCACGGGTCTTTTTCACCAGCGCTGCCACCCGGTCCACCGCGCGATCGAGATCCCACACCTCCCACTCGGACGCGCCGGCGGCGCGGTGGAGCACCTTGGTGGCGCGGTTCGGGTTCACGTGGAGCTGATAGATCGCCGCCCCCTTCGGGCACAGGGTCCCTTCGCTGTGGGGGCTCCGGGGATCGCCCTCGATGTTGACGATCTTCCCCTCGACCGTGTGCACCAGCGTGGCGCACCCTACGGAGCAGTACGGGCAGACGCTCGGGACCGCTTTCGCATGCTTGATCCGCAGATCCTGAGCCTGGGCCAGCGTCGGGGCCAGGCTCGCGCCGAGGCCCGCGAGACCCCCGAGCGCCGTCCCCGTGAAGACCCCGGCCGACACCTTGAACAGGTCCCGTCGTGACAGGTCCATGGCGTCCTCGCTTCGTCCCGAAGGAACTGCGTCGTGATCCGGCTTTCGCAACCCTTTGGAGGGGGTCGAGCACTGACGCGAAGGGCTCGGCGAAGTTTTCAGCAAGAACACGCAAGCTTGGCTTGTCGACAGCCTTTCACGAGCGCTCCGCGAAACTTTGTCGGCCGGGTCGCATCTCAAGCCTCCGAGCACGGTGATGACGAGAGTCGACGAAAGGAGCCCTGACACAATGAAGCGCCGCCTGGTTCCCGTTTTGGGTTCGTCTCTGGTCCTATGGGCTGTCACCGCCAGCGCCGCGGTCATCGCGCCGGATGACAACCCGAGCCTCAGCGTCGCCCTGGCACCGGTGCGTGTGGTCGTCGCCGCCTATGCCGAGCGGTTTTCGTCCTGGTCCTTCAGATGTGAGTTCAAAGGGGACAACAGTGAGCCGGAGGCGGTGAGATTCGACGTGTGGGACGACAGCTTCAAGAACCTGACTGTTTGGAATCCGCCCCGGCGCGCGCCGACGTGGAGCATCATCGCGACACGGGAGGAGCTGGAGCGAATGCACCTCGGGGTTCGCGCCAAGCGTGGCCTGTGGCTTGGGGGTCCTGGGAGCACCTGCAGCGTGGAATCCATGAAGACCGGCGAAGAGCTCAGCTTCGACGACGCCTGGGTGGTATTCGGAGACATTCTGCGCAAACAGCAGGCCGCTGCGGCTGATCGGGAGGAGGCGCGGCGCAGAGCGATCCGAGAAAGACTGGGCATCGCCCAAGAGAAGGTTGACCGTCTATCGCAAACGCACTGAGGAATGTGCACGGGCGGAGCGGGAAAGAGGAGTCGAAGATGGGCCAGACCATGCTGTTGAAGACGATGCTGATCCTGACGCTGTTCACTGGTGGACTGGCCGTCGACGAGTTCGTCGAGTTTCACCCACCAGCGTCCCTGGTGGAGGCGCTTCTGCAGCGGCAGTAGACGGGTCGCGAGCAATCGCGAGGTCTGATGACCGACAAACAGCTCCGGCCGAACGCGCAGCCCTGGCGCGAATTGATCGCGCAGGGCTTCGTGCGGGTCGAGGACGCGGTCTACGTGGGCCTGGGAACGCTCCTGGCAGCGATCGCGCTCGTGCTGCTCGTCGCCGTGGCCGTCGCCTTCGTGCAGGCCCTGCTCGGCGCCACGCTGCCCGACCGCGCCGTGGATCTGCTCGACCGGATCCTCCTGATCTTGATGATCATCGAGCTCCTCTACACCGTGCAGTTCTCCTTCCGCGAGCACGCGCTCGTGCCGGAGCCCTTCCTGATCGTCGGGTTGATCGCCGCGATCCGGCGCCTGTTGGTGCTCACCGCCGAGTTCGCGCGACTCCTCGAGAAGGGCGAGCGCGCGTTCCAGGGAGCGATGCTCGAGCTGGGCCTGCTGACGGTGATGATCGTGGCCCTCGTCGTCTCGCTCGTGATCCTGCGAAAGCACTCTCCTCGAGTCGTCGCCGACGGCGCGGAGGCGCGGCCGTGACTGACTTCTTCTTCGCGCGCTCCCAGATGGCGCTGTCGCTGGCGTTCCACATCGTCTTCGCGGCGATCGGGATCGGCATGCCGCTCCTGATGGCCATCGCCGAGGGCCTCTATCTCCGTCGCGGGGAGGCGATTTACCTCGACCTCGCCAAGCGCTGGGCGAGGGGCACCGCCGTCCTCTTCGCCGTGGGCGCCGTCTCCGGCACCGTGCTCTCCTTCGAGCTGGGGCTCCTGTGGCCGCGGTTCATGGAGCTTCCTCGGGATCTATCTCTACGGATGGGACCGTACTCCGCCCCTGATGCATTGGATCTCGGGGATCATCGTCGCCGGGAGTGGCATGCTCTCCGGCGTTTTCGTCGTCACGGTCAATGCTTGGATGAACGCGCCAACCGGGTTCGAGGTGACCGACGGCCGCGTCACGAGCATAGACCCGATCGCCGCCATGCTGAACCCGGCCAGCCTGCAGCAGGTCATCCACATGACGCTGGCCGCCTACGTTGCCACCGGCTTCATCGTCGCCGCCGTACACGCATTCTTTCTGCTGCGGGACCGACGGAACGTGTTCCATCGGCGGGCGTTCGGCATCGCGCTCGCCGTCGCGGCCGTCGGGATCCCGTTTCAGATCGTCAGTGGAGACATGATCGCCCGGATGGTCGCCGAGCGGCAGCCGGCCAAGTTCGCCGCGATGGAGGGCCCTGCTGGCCCACGGCGATCCGACCGCGCCGGTTCGCGGCCTCGAGGACATCCCTCGGGACGAATGGCCCAATACGCGCATCGTTCACTGGGCCTTCGACCTGATGGTGGGCGCCGGGTTCGCCATGCTCGGCTTGGCAGCCTGGGGCGCGTGGCTCTGGTGGCGGCGGGGGTTGCCCGACGATCCGAGGTTCCTGCGCGCGCTGGTCGTCGCTGGTCCTCTGGGTCTCATCGCGATCGAGGCGGGGTGGTTCGTCACCGAGGTCGGCCGCCAGCCGTGGATCATCTACGGCGTGATGCGCACGGCGGACGCGGTCACCCCGATGTCCGGACTGGTCGTGCCCTTCGTCACCTTCACCGCCGTCTACGTCTTTCTGTCCGTCATCCTCGTGTACGTGCTTCGCCGGCAGTTCCTCGAGACTCACCCGAACGCGCCGGGTCGCTCGGGAGCGGCCCCGGGAGCGTCAAGTGGCGGTTGAGCTCACGCTCGGGGCCGCCATCCTGGTGGCGCTCGTGCTCTACGCCCTTTCGGGTGGCGCCGACTATGGCGGCGGTATGTGGGACCTGCTGGCCTCGGGCCCCAGAGCGCGGCGTCAGCGCGAGGCCATCGAGCACGCGATCGGACCGATCTGGGAGGCCAATCACGTCTGGCTCATCCTCGTGATCGTGGTCCTCTTCACGGGCTTCCCGACCGCCTTCGCCGTCATCATGACGGCGCTGCATATCCCCATGACGGCGATCCTCGTCGGGATCGTGCTGCGCGGTTCGGCCTTTGTCTTCCGGAGGTACGACGTCCGTGACGATGCGGTGCACCGACGCTGGAGCACGCTCTTCGGCGCGGCGAGCTTCTTCACGCCGTTCCTCCTGGGGCTGTGCCTCGGCGCCCTGGCCTCTGGCGAGATCCGCGTGGCCGGTGGGCGCGTGTCGAGCGGCTTCCTCGCCGGCTGGACGGGCCCGTTCGCCGTCGCCTGTGGTCTCTTCGCCCAGGGGCTCTTCGCGTTCCTGGCAGCCACCTACCTGACGGTGGATACCGAGCGCGAGCCGGACCTCCAGGAGGACTTTCGCAAGCGGGCGCTCGCCTCCGGCCTGTTCCTGGCGCCAGTGGCAGCGTTGACATTTCTTCTTGCCCGGGATGGAGCGCCGTACATCTTCGCGAGGCTGACGAGCTGGTGGGCGCCGCTCCTCCTCGCCGTCACCAGCGTATGCGCGGTCGGAGCGCTCGCGGCCTTGTGGGCCCGACGCTTCCACTGGGCTCGGATGGCTGCGGTTGGCCAGGTGACGTGCATCCTGGTCGGCTGGGGGTTGGCGCAGTATCCCCATGTCGTGGTCCCCGACCTCACGTTGACGAACACGGCGACCGTTCCGTCCACCCTCGATGCTCTGCGGTCCGCCCTGGCTGTCGGAGCGGTCGTACTCTTCCCCGCATTCGGCTATCTCCTCTACGTCTTCAAGCGGCGGCAGAGTCTGCCGCCAAAAAGAGGCGCCTCGGTGTAACCGCCGCTCTCCGAACGACGTCCTAACGGCCAGATCCTCAACTGCTCCGACCGCTGGAGGGCTGACATGGCTTTCGTCTTACCGACTCACCCCACGCGTCGTCTCTGCCTGGCCATCATCGGAGGCGTGGCGCTCCAATCCCTGTCCCTCGTTCAGAACGTGGTTCCGGTATGGGCGCAAGCCGGCCAGACTGCGAGCGAGCCGAACCGGCCCGCATATCAGATCGGATCGGCCGGACGGTTCAACGAGGACTGGTCGTCGCTGAGGGGCGTCGACCTGGGCAAGACCGATGACTTTTGGGACCGTCTGAAGTTCATGCCGCTGACGGAGGACGGGTCCGTGTGGTTCACACTTGGTGGACAGGCCCGCGAGCGCGCAGAGTACTTCAGACAGTTCCAGTTCGGCGCCTCGGAGCCCAAGCAGTCCGATGCGTATCTCCTCTCCCGGTTCCGGCTCACCGCCGACCTCCATGTGACGCCATACTTCCGCATGTTCGCCGAGGGGAAGAGCGCGTTCGCGCTGGACCGAGAGCTCCAGGGAGGCAGGACAACGGCGTTCGTCGACGAGTTCGACCTCCTGAACGGCTTCGCGGACATCGTGATTCCGTTCGGCGAGCAGGCGAGCGCGACGCTGCGCGGTGGCCGGCAGGAGCTGATCTTCGGGTCCCAGCGGCTGGTCGGGCCGGGCGACTTCACACAGGTCCCTCGTACCTTCGATGGCGGTGAAGCGATCGTTCGGATAGCCGACTGGACCATCACCCCTGTCTGGACCCAGGTCGTGGTCGTCGACAAGTACCGCTTCAACGAGTCAACGTCGGACCAGAAGCTGTTCGGCGTATATAGCACCGGGCCTCTTCACGTCCTGCCGGTGAATCTGGATCTCTACTGGCTGGGTGTCAACAACGCCAGAGTCAGCTTCAACGCCACCGCCGGACGGGAGGAGCGACAGACGCTTGGCGGACGCGTGTGGGGCAAGGTCGGCGCCACCGGCCTGGACTTCGAGGTCGAGGGGGCGTCGCAGTTCGGAACGGTCGGCCGGGGCGACATCGCGGCGTCGATGGCGACCGCGGTCGTCGGCTACTCCCTGCCGGTCCCGCGGCTGTCACCCCGCGTCTATCTCGAATTCGACTATGCGAGCGGAGACAAGAAGCCCGGCGGAGACGTCGGCACCTTCAACCAGCTCTTCCCGAACGCCCACTCGTTCCTTGGGTACATCGACTACATCGGGCGGCAGAACATCATCAGTCCTAACGCAGGACTGACGATGACCCCCGTTCACAACCTCACACTGTCCCTCCAGCACTACTTCTTCTGGCGGGATTCCGATCGTGACGCGCTGTACAACAAGAGCGGCGCGGTGCTCCGGCCGGGGACCGCGACCACCGCCCGCTACGTCGGCGCGGAGATCGACCTTCTCGCCAATTACACCTTGACCCGTCACATCCTCGGCTATGCGGGTTACAGCCGCTTCTTCACCGGCGAGTTCATCCGCGAGACGGGCCCGCACAAGGACAGCGACTTCTTGTACGCGGCGATTCAGTACACGTTCTGAGCGACGGCCTCCCCCCTGGGCGCACGCCGTGCGCAACCCGGACCGGGCGACGGTCATCAAAAGACGTGTGAGGAATCGGACTGAGCGTTCCGTGTCAGACCTTCGGCTGTGACGAGGGGAGGGACAATGGAGATGGTTGACGAAAGGAACGAGAACCGACTCACGATGACCGTGCACCGGTGTTACCCGGTGCTGCTCGCCGCGCTCGCCTTCGCGATCAGCGGCTGCGCCACGACGGTGGGGCTGGGACAGGCCGCATTACGGGAGGGCCGCTACTCCGAGGCGGCGAGCAAGTTCGAGACGGCCCTCACGGAACACCCGGAACGGACGGATGCCCTCGTGGGGTTGGGGATCGCGCGCTACGCGCAGGGGGGCTACGGCGAGGCGGCGGCGCACCTCAGCGAGGCGGTGAGCCAGGACCCGAAGCGGGCGGATGCCCAGCTCTATCTCGGGCTCAGTCATCTCGAGCGAGGCGACGAAGGGGCCGCCGCGGAGCACCTCCGCACGTTCGGTGGCCTGACTCACAGCGCGCGAGTGACCAGACAGGTCGACGACGCGCTCCAGCTGATGCGCACGGAGCACCCCCTGTCGCCGCAGTCGCGCCACTTCATCGCCGCGAGTCTGGAGTCCATTGTGAAGTCCGAGCAGGAGCTTCACGACGCTCGGTGGGCCTACGCACCGTGGCCGTACTATGGCCATTATGGCTATTACGATCCGTTCTTCTGGGGTTGGAGGAGCTGGTAGCCCTCCTGTCTCAGTCCTTCCGCCGTCGCCTGTGAAACTTCACAGCAAGAAAATGAAGATCTTCTCATCCGCGCGTCGCTGCATCCCATGGGCACGCCGCCGTCATCCCAAGAGCTGACAGAAGGGAACGCCAAGAGGTCTCAGACTCGAAAGGGGGCGCGCGGTCATGCGGTTGCGAAGGGTGCTACTCGGCGTCGCGGTGATCTTGAATGTCGCCGTGCCTCAGGTCGCGTGGAGCCAGATGAAGTCACCGCCGGGCGGCACGACGCCGGGGGGCGCGATCTTCGACCGCCTCCACGACGCGACGACGCGCCCGGTGCCTCAGGCGCCGTCACCGACGGTGCCGACGCCTGAGGCGACGTGGGTACCGGATCGTTACGTTCAAGTCCCGGGGACCGACGGTCCTGTTTTGGTGCCCGGGCACTGGGAGCGCAGGGTTTCCGACCATGAGGTGTACACGCCGCCGCTGGTCGGTCGAACCCCGAACGGCGACACCATCAATTTCCCCGCCGGTGCCCGACCACCGGTCAACGAGAGACAAGCACCATGACCACGAACGCCGGATCGATCCTCTCAGCCGCACTGCTCGCACTGACGGCCGTCGCCACGACGGCCTGCGGAGCCACGAGCATCTACTTGACCCCGTCCGGTTCCACGACCACCTTGATGCAGGGCTGGGAGCACTGGTTCAAGCTCGAATGGTCGGTCGAGTCCGAGCCTGGCGGGGGCAAGCACATTCGCGGTTACATCACCAACGAATACGGGGGCTCTGCCCAGCCCGTACGACTGCTTGCGCAGGCCCTGGACGCGTCCGGCGCGGTCGTCGGCCAGCAGATCGCGTGGGTTCCCGCGGGCGTCAGAGGATTCGGGCGCGCGTACTTCGAGATCGCGCATCTCCCGGCCGCCGACCATTACCGCGTCTCCGTGTGGGACTACTCCTTCCCGCAGGCCGCGTCTGAGAGACCATGATTACGTGATACGTTCGAAAGCTAGCGAACGTCGCGTGGCGGCAGGGTTGCTCGGACGCCGCCGTCCCGCTGCCTACTCTTCAGACTTGCGACTTCCGTTCGGGAACGGCGTGTACAGAAGCGCTGGAATCCCGGTCTTTCGGAACGCCTTCGCCGCGGTGCCAGAATGGACCGCCCGACTCAGCCACGTCCGGTCCCCTGCGCTGAGCGCGACGAGGTCGGCACGCCAGGCTGCCGCCTCATTGAGAACTGCTGTCTCCAGATCTCCGAACCTGATGACACGCTCGACGGGGATGTCGCCCAAACTCGACGCGACGACGTCCAAGTATCGTGAACTCTCGGCCTCCAGCCGCCGCTTCTCTTCATCTCCCGGGCTCGTCGCCAGAGTGGGACCTGAGGCCGCGCCGGAAGGAAGAGGTCGGACGTAGAGGAGGCGGACGACGGATCCGGCGCCGCGCGCGACGTCGGCGATCGCTTGCAATGTTGCCTCGTCAGCCCCGTCAGTCAGCGGAACGAGAAGACGTCTCAGGCCCGTTGCCGTGCCCATCGCCTATTTCGATGAGTCCAACAGGCCAGAGGGTTCCGGCTGCTGGCTTTCGAGCTATGGGCTCTGGAAGTCTTCTCGTGACATCCTGTCGAAAGAGTCAACGGTGGCATGATACGTTGCGCCGCGCACCGCTATCGGCACGACGAAGTACGTCCGGCCGCCAGCTGGAGCATCTCCCAGCGCCCACCCGTAGGCTTCGCCGCTCACCTGCCCCGTCGGGTCCAGACTCTCGACGCGCACGCGAACGTTGCCGATCCGCCAGCGAAGGCCGTTGTAGAGATACCCCTCCACAGCCGGACCGCGATGATTGGTGACTTCACGAAGGTCGAAGCGAAACGGGCTCTCGACCGACGGTGCGGCGAGCGCCTTCTCGCCATTCTCATCGGCGAGCAACGTGAACAGGGAGATCGGGTCGCCGGCGGCTCGGGCGTCGACGGGATTCGAACACACTGTGAGCCCCAGACCGATCGTCGCGACCAGCACCGTTTGAGCCAGGACCGACCGGCGCGGGCATCTTCGCATCGATTGTGTGCTCCCGACCTTCATCAGCTCTTTTGAGGGCGGATCGACGGCCGAGAGCGCACGTGGCATCTGCGGCAGGAGGTTTCCGCAAGAATCGGCAAGCAAACCGACCTAGCGGTGGCTGCGGCAGCCTATCAGACGAAGGCGGTTCCTGACCTGAGCTAGAGGATGCTCCGGACGACTCCTCCGTCCGCCCGGACCGCAGCGCCGTTGATCGTCGTCGCCGTGGTGCCGGCGACAAACGCGACGACGGCCGCCACCTCCTCCGGCGTCTCGAAGCGCTTGAGGAGGGACGTGGGTCGCACGGCCGCGAAGAACTGCCGTTCCAGCTCGGCCGGGGAGACGCCCTGTTGCTTCGCCAGGCCATCGAAGAATTGCGCGACACCTTCCGAGGCCGTCGGCCCCACGAGCACCGAGTTCACCGTCACGCCGGTGCCCGTCGTCGTCTCCGCCAGTCCTCGCGCAATCGCCACCTGCGCCGTCTTCGTCATCCCGTAGTGGATCATCTCCGCCGGGATCTGTTGCGCCGACTCGCTCGAGATGAAGATCACCCGCCCCCAGTTCTTTCGCAGCATCGCGGGCAGGTACTGGCGCGTCAACCGCACCCCACTCAGCACATTCACCTCGAAAAATCGCCGCCAGTCCGCGTCGGAGATCTCTGCAAACGGCTTCGCTTCGAAGATCCCGAGGTTGTTCACCAGAACGTCTGCCTCGGGCACCTGCCGGACAAACGCCTCGACACCGCTCGCTGTTCCGAGGTCTGCGGCGACGCCGCGCGCGTCAGCGCTTCCGGCCCGTCGGCGAATGCGATCGACCGCAGACGATACGCGTGCGTCCGTGCGGCCATTGACAACGACCGCGGCGCCTTCCTCTGCCAGCGCGGTCGCGATCGCCAATCCGATGCCGGCGGTCGAGCCCGTCACCACCGCCGTCTTTCCCCGCAGCCCTAGATCCATCGTTTGGCCCCTCGACTCTCGGACCGGCGCAGCGCACCCGCGACCAAGGCTTCGCGCGTCCAGAGGGCCCGTGCTGGGACCTAGGATGCGCGGCGCTGAATGCCGGTGGCGATGACTCGATCCCTGACGGTCGGTACCATCCCCGTCACGACCACCCACTCGCCCCGCGCGAGACCTGCGTACTGATCCTGAGCCACCCGTGACAGGTCGACGTTGATGCTCGGGCTGTCATCCAACGCGACAATCATGGTCCCACCGGCGATCCACTGCACTCGCCCGGAAACTCGCACGGGCATATCCTGCGCCGCGCTGACCGCAACAAGAAGCGTACCCGTAAGGGCCCAGGCGGTGAGCAGCGCTCGGAGTGCCTTGCTGAGTTCACGCCGGTTCATTCGTATTCTCCTCATCCGTCTGCCTATCCGCCACCTCAGCTCGCGGAGCGTTCACGAGGCTCCCGCCCTGACGCTAGGGCCCGGGCGCGAAGCACGTGGAGAGCGCTCCCCCGAGGCAGACACATTCGACAGGTGCGCCATGCGGACCCCTCATGATCACCACGCGGTTGGTGCAGTCAGGTCCTGGCGTCCGGCGGGCCATAATGGGCACCGCGAGCAAGACACCCAACGCCGCCAGAACCGCCAGAATCCACCCGAACTGCTTCATCGTGCGGCGCTCGCACCCGCGCTATCGCGCGCTCAGCACATCCTGACGTGCTGGAGGGCCACGGGATGGGCGCGCTCGACCACCGCCTGGCTCGCGTGTCTGTTCGTCATGGTCCCTCCCAATCTATTAGAGGCCCCGCGGCTGAAGTTGGGTGCGGGGTTCGATGTCGCGCGCCCGTCGCGTCCGTGCCTCATGCCGCGGTGCGGCGTCGATGCGGCGGCTCGGTCTGCTCTCTGCGTCGCCCTGCGACTCTCGTATTCAGCTCTTCGCGGCTCCGTCGACGGGCGACGCCGCTTCGGTATCGTCTCGCCTCGAACCAGTCGAGAACGACCATCGTGCTGATGATGAGAGCGACATACACGACGAGTCGGGGAATCGCGTCCATACGATTGGGAGAGCCTTGCGGAGCGCGGCGATGCATGCGCGCGATCGTTTCAGCAAGAACGTGAAAGCGTCAGTATGCCAGCCCCTGGATCGCCTGCGGCGGTTCGATCAGTCCACCGCTGCGATACACACTCGGCGTGATGCCGGTCACGCGCCGAAATGTCGTCGTAAAGTGACTTGGAGTGCGAAATCCGACTGACCGTGCGATCTCGGCGATCGGCAGCGTCTGAGTCGCCAGCAATGCCATCCCCTGCTCGATCCGCCGCCGCACCAGGAATCGGTGCGGGGACAGTCCGGTGCTCCGCTTGAACAGCCGCGCGAAATGGTACGGGCTCATGTGCACCAGGCCGCTGAGCTCCGCGAGGCGAAGCTCCCGGTGCAGATTGTCCTGGACGTACTGCGTCACCCGTCGGAGCCTGCACTCGGGCAGCCCTCCGGCAGGCTGATCGGCAACAACCGTCATCGCAAGACGCTCCAGGCTCGCCTCGTCATTACCCTGCGACGCCTCCCAGGTCTCCGTGGACGTCGGCCAGTCGCTTCCGGAGAAACAGCCGGGCGCGGTGCACGCGTGACTTCACGTTGGGGACGCTGAGACCCAGGGACTCCGCCGCTTCGATATGCGAGAGACCTTCGACATCGTGCAAGATGAGGACGGTGCGGTAGTGCGGCGGCAACTCGTGGATCGCCGCGGTCAGCGCCATACGCAGTTCGGTCTGGCGGGATTGGTCGTCCAGGCTCGGCGACCAGTCGGCGATCGGCGCGGCGTGCTCGCCGTTCTCGTGGAACAACGGGAGGACCTCGTCGAGCGAGATGTCGCTGCGTCGGCCTCGCCGGCCGCGGAGCTTCTGGTAGGCGGCGTTGGCGACGATGCGGTAGAGCCAGGAGCCGAAGGCCGACTCACCCCTGAACGTGTCGATCTTCCGGATCACGGTCCAGAACGCGTCCTGCACGACTTCCTCGGCGTCCTCCGCGGTTCCTGTGATGCCGACCGCCAGGCGATACGCGCGATCGCCGTACGTGGCGACCACGCGCTCCGCCGCCGCCGGCTCACAGCGCCGCAGCGCTTCCACGAGGTGACCATCGCGATCCCCGCTCGTCGGGACGGCGGCCTGGTCGGGCGCGCCCACGTTAGGTCTGCTGGACGGCGCCGTTGCACGCCGTCCCGGAATGACGGCGCTACGGTTCGGGTCGAGAGTCGTCGCCAAGCTCATCTGCACGCCCTCCCGTCGAGTTCTCGCCTACGTCTCAATCGCTACCCTGTCATCGAGGACAGCAACGATCGTGCCGCAGCCAACGTCACCAAGGCCGGAGTCCAGGTGTGTGTTTTCCCGCGCGAGAATGCCCTTCGGGACGGACGACGGGAACGTCACTCGGGCGTGCGAAAATCGTACGCCGGCCCAAATCCGGACGTGCAGCTTAACTAATTTAGTTGCTACTGGTGCTGCTCTCGCACTGCTGCTCGAAAACACCGGCGTTCGCCCGTTCGGCTTGGCAGTCGAACGCGGAAGGCGTGTGGATGATGGCTCCAAGACGACCCGCGCGCGGTGGGTCGGCCGGCGACGCGCCGCCGATTTCGTAGCCAGCCGAGCCGTCGGTCCCTCGCGGCACGGTCATGCCGAGGCTGCCCCTCTGCGATGCGCAGCCGCTCAGAAGGCCCGCGAACAGTACTGCGGTCGCGATCGATGTCAGTGCACGCTCGGGCATTGCTCCCTCTCCCTTTCCTTCTTCTGATCTGCTCGATGCCGTCCTCTGCTCTCTTCACTCGTGCCAACGTGCACATACGTCAGCCGTTCCCAACTCGTGAAATAAAGGTTGCGGAACGGTTCGTCCTCCGAGGCGTTACGACGAGCGGTGAGCGTTCCGGCGAATCTCTCTTTGCCCCCACCCGGGAACGAATCGCGCATCCAGGCGTTGGCACAAGTGAAACATGCGAATACTCCACGGAGGTGACTCGATGCTGAAGCGCGTGGCGGCGTTGTTGTGGGTACTGGCCCTGATGGGTGGGGGGGTGGTCGGGACGGGATCTCTCTCGGCCGCGGGAGCGCCCAAGGCCTATGTGGGCCTCTTCAAGGACGATGCGGTGGCCGTCATCGACACGGCCCAGAACAAGGTGCTCAGCACCATCGCGGTCCCGAAGGGACCGCACGGGCTCGTGGTGACGCCGGACGGCCGCAAGGTCTATGTCAGCAGTGACGGCGCCTCCACGGTGAGCGTCATCGACACCGCCGCGGACCGCGTGGTCGCCAGCATCGACGTCGGCGCCAATCCTCACGGGCTCGCGATCTCGGGCGCCGGTAGCCGGGTGCTGGTCTCGGGCTGGGGCTCGAACCGCGCGCTGGTCATCGACACGGCGACGGATCGCGTCATTGGCGAGGTGCCTATCGCCCAGCCCCACAACAGCACGCTGAGCCGGGACGGGCGCACAGCGTGGGTGGCCTCCCAGCAGCAGGGCGCCACGGCGCTCGTCCGGCTGAACCTGGCCACGTGGAAGGAAGTGGCGCGGGTACCGCTGGACAAGACGCCACGCGGGCTCGAGCTGAGCCCGGACGGCCGACGGGTCTTCTTTACGCTCGCCGGCGTCAACGCGATCCAGGTGCTCGACACGGCCACCAACGAGATCGTCACGCAGATCCCCGTGGGGACCTCGCCGCACTACACGCCCTTCACACCCGACGGCCGGTGGGCGCTGGCCGTGATCCAGGGCCCCGGCGAGCTGGGCATCCTGGATACCACGAGCAACACGCTGGCCGGCACCGTCGCGGTGGGCAAGGCCCCGCACTGGAGCACGTCCAGCTCCGACGGCCACACGGCCTACGTGACCAACGAAGGCTCCAACGACGTCTCGGTCGTGGACTTGGCGAATCGCACGGTGACGGCCACGATCGCCGTCGGCAGCGCCCCGCGCAAGATCGCCGTGCAGCCGGTCTCGGGCGCGGCGGCCACGACCCTCGCGCCGGTGCGGGCCGCCGCCGCGCCCTCCGGAACGAGGAAGTCCATCACGTTGGGCGGCGTGACCTACGCCGACCACGGCACCACGGACGTGCAGAACCGATCGAGGCTCGAGCTCGAAGCCGACGACTACTACTTCTCGCCGACCTTCCTGCGGGGCAAGCCCGGACAGAAGCTGACGCTGGTCGTGGAGAGCGAGGCAAGCACGCTGCACAACATCAGCCTTCCCGCGCTCGGCATCGACAAGGACATCCCGCCCAAGGGCAAGGTGCAGGTGGACGTCACCTTCCCGGCCTCGGGGGTGCTCGCCTTCTCCTGCAAGTTCCACGGGCCGCTCGGCATGAACGGGCAGCTCCTTGCCGGCGACGCCGCGCCCAGCGGGGCGCGCTCCTGACCTATCGGCCGTGCAGCCTGGCTTCGAGGAGGATCTGGTCGAGTGCGTGCTTCCGTACTTTCGCGTAGAGCGTACTCTTCGAAATGCGAAGCTCCTTGGCGACGAGGGTGAGGTTACCGTGACAGCCCGCGATCGCGGTGCTGATGGCGGCGCGCTCGACGGCTTCCAGATTGGTCACCGTCGCGGAAGGTGTCGGGACGGCGAGCTGCAGGCTCGCTTCGGTGATCGAGGAAGCGATCTCCGGAGGAAGGTCTGCGACAGTCACGGCGTCGCCCGTGGCGAGCATCACCATCCCTTCCACCACGCTGCGCAGTTCCCTGACGTTTCCGGGCCAAGCGTATCGTTCAAACGCGTCGAGGACCTCCGGCTCGAACCGCTTCATCGATGCGCCGTAGCGGCGCGACACCTCGCCGCTAAAATGCTCGACGAGCGTGGAGATGTCCTCCTTGCGCTCGCGCAGCGAGGGGATGCGCAGCGCCGTCACGGATACGCGGTAAAACAGGTCCTCGCGGAAACGGCCGGCGGTCACTTCGGCACGGAGGTCCTTGTTGGTCGCGGCCACTAGCCTGAACTGGACCTTGCGCGGCTTGCTGTCTCCGACGGGATACACCTCCCCTCCGTCCAGAACGCGCAGGAAGTAGGGTTGGAGTTCGAGCGGCATTTCCCCGATCTCGTCGAGGAACAGGGTCCCTCCGGCGGCCGCCTCGATCCTCCCGATCATGCCGGAGCGTCTGGCCCCCGTGAGGCAGGCCGCCGCAGTTCAGGGCCACGAAGCGGCCATTCTTGCGGTGCCCGCCCGCATGGATCGCCCGGGCAAACATTTCCTTGCCGACCCCGGTCTCCCCCTGCAACAGCACCGGCGCATCGAGGCTCGCCAGCTGCCTCGCCTTGTCGACGGCCTGCCGCAAAGCCCCGCTGCTGCCGATGATCTCGCCAACTCCGCCATCCGGCTCGTTCCCACTCTGGAGCGGCGCGCCTCGGGAATGGACTCCACGCGGGCCGGATCCCCGTTGGAACGGGTCCGAGAGCACGACGATCGTCCCCACTCGCTTTCCACCGCGGATCACCGGTTCCACCCACTCTGGGCGGAGCCATTGCGGCAGCGTTGCTCTACCTGCTCGCATCGCGGAGTCGGCGTCGAACGCGTCGATTCTCTTGTCATCTCTCGAGTCGAGCTCAATGCCCATGGCCGCGAGGGAACGACCGCCAGCCGCGTCGACCTTGATGAGACAACCCTTGCGGTCGAAGAAGAGCAAGCCGCCCGGCGAGGTCTTCATGAGGCGTCGCAGGCCTGCCTCCAGGAGGTGGTGCCGGAGTCCCATCTCTCGCGCCGCCAAGCTCGCTTCGATGCGGCCTGCCGCCACCACGGCCAGGGCCAGCCACTGACGGTGGAACGTGCCGCTCAGCCCGGACACGTCCAGCGCGCCGAGAATCTCGCCGGAAGCGGGATCGCGCACAACCGTCGCGGAGCAGGTCCACGGCTTGATTCCAGCGCAGAAGTGCTCCGCCGCGTGGACTTGCACCGGTTGGCGGACGGAGAGGGCAGTCCCAATGGCGTTCGTGCCGCAGGCGAGCTCATCCCAGTTCGCCCCGCCTACGAGGCGGACGTCCTGAGCTGCGTCCAGCGTGGCCGGGTCGCCTTCGGTTTCGAGGATCACCCCTGTCGGATCGGTGAGGATCATCATGGTCCCTGATTCCGACAGGAAATCGCGAGCCTGCTGCATGACCGGCACGCTCGCATCGATCAAATCGCGATGGGGGTGTTGCAGTGTCTCGAGTTCCTCCACCTGAACCGGCGCATGAGCCCGAGAGCGCCCCGGGTCGACACCGGCTGAAAGACAGCGCGACCACGAACGCTCGATGACGCTGCGGACGGCGCTGGACGG
>WNFQ01001950.1_pt1 | contig 17266 bp, 16 predicted proteins | sample 5400171 | NCBI WGS metagenome assembly WNFQ01 (sample SAMN13153356, study PRJNA577476) | soil metagenome | isolation source: 20 cm soil under Madrone tree | place: USA:California | collected 2016-06-14 | reverse complement strand
CCCATTTAATTTCACGCGCTTGGGTGTGCGCGTTCCCGCGATTTTGATCTCGCCATACATTGAACCCGGCACCATCGATCACCGTCTCTATGATCACGCTTCGATCATAGCCACGACTCTGAAGCTGCTTCTCCCCGACGTGGACGACACCAATCTCACCTTGCGCGACAAACAAGCCAACACTTTCGAAGCCAATCTCGCGCGGCAGCAGCCTCGCACCGACAAGATCGACCTGGGAGCCGGAGCAAATGAAGAACCTCCGACCGCCGCCCAGCTTGCCCAGCCCATCAATGACCATCTCAAAGCCCAGGTCCAGCAAGCGGCAATGATGGAGCAAACGCTTCCGCCGGCTCAGCGATCGGGAACGGATCCAACAAAAATTACGACTGAAGAGCAGGCCTCGGCCTATCTGCAAAGCGTCTACGCCAAGCTCCATTCGTAGGTGCCCGGCGCGGACAACGGAGTGGAGGATCTAGTCTCATGCGCATCAATAATTGCTTCCTGAGATCGCAAGGTGTTCGTGGAATCGCACTCGGAGCGTGGCTGCTTTTCCAGATGAATCCGGCATGGGCGCAGGAAGCGCCCCCGGTGCCGGCCCCCAGTGCCCCGGCTGGCAGCACGCCGGTAGTCGGAACCTCGGATTGGGATCAATGGAAAAGCAACTGTGCGCTCTCGGATAACTTTCGAAAAAAGTTCATCAGTTGTGCAACCTCGACATTCAGGTCGCGGCCGTTTCATTTCGTTGCGCAGAGCGTCGTGCCAGGTAGCGGGGTAGGAGGTGGCGGACGCTACACAAAAGATCTGAATGAAAGAGGCGGCGCACAGAACCAGTTGCAGGCCACCTCGTTCATCACCATAAGGAAATTCTGGTATACCGAACTGAAATTTACCAGTCTGCGCTCGATCAATAAGGACTGGAATCCGTCCGGCGAGTCGCTGAAAATCAACATCTACGCTCGCAATCGCTCCATGCCTACGATGACGTTTTACGGCCTCGGTCCAAACACGAACGTGAATAATTCCGTGAAGTTCAGCCAGCGCGATACCTCCGCCGGACTGGAAGTCTCGACTCCATTCCCTGGGCTTTCGTGGCTTTCGGCTGGGGGCAAGATCGAAGGCCTCTGGCCGAACATCGGAGGCGTAACGGGCGCCAACGTTGTCTCCATCGAGCAGCAATATACCGAGCAAACTGCGCCGGGATTAACTTATCAGCCGCCTCTGGTCCACGAACAGGTCTTTCTCCGTCCGCACACCGACTTTCTCAAGCGCTTCGCGCTCGATTACAAAGTCGATTACAACTTCTATCAGGACACCGACACGGGCCACTATTCCTTCCGCCGCCTGGAGGCCACAGCCGAACACCGTTTCTATCCGGAGAAGAGGAAGCACGGTGGCGTAATTCGGCAGAATTATTTCTCCGTTCTGTGGAGGTATTCCGTCTCGGATGCCAGCGCAGGAAATGCGGTCCCGTTTTATCTTCAGGAGACTATCGGCGGTTCGGATATCGATAGTCAGCAGTCCTTGCCCGCTTTCAGGGACTACCGCTTCCGCGGTCCCGACCTCATGACCGTTCGAGCGGAATACGATCGCAAACTGTGCGAAGAGTGTACGCCCTGCAAGGACGGAATCATTCGCACCGTCTGCAGCCATTTGGGCCTGGTGCTTGCTTACGATGCCGGCAAAGTCGCCCTGCGCAAAAGCGATCTGGATTTCTCGAACATGCGCCAGAGCTATGGGGGCGGCATTGCCATCTATTTGGGCAAGGACGTGATCTTCCGTATGGCCGTGGCGCTCGGTGGCGGCGAAGGAGTCCATCCCTATTTCGGGATCGCCAATTTCATTTGAGAACGCTTAGGTCAGGTGGCAGACTCGGCTTCCATTGCTTGAACGTCATCAGCAGAATATCCGAGGCTTTGCAATATTTCGCGGGTGTGTTCACCGAGCAACGGCGGCGGCAGCCGGTAGCTGACAGGGGTGTTTGAAAAACGGATGGGATTGGCGATGCTCTTTGCCGTTCCGATGGCCGCGTGCTCGAGCTGCACAATGAGTCCCCGCGCGTAGGTCTGCCTGTCTTCGATCGCTTCAGCGACCGTATTGATCGGTGCGGCTGGAATTTCGGCAGCCGCAAATTTTTCCAGCCATTTCGCTGCTGGCTCTTGCTTGAAAATGTTTTGCAGCCATGGCACCAGAACTTCGCGGTTCTTGATTCTTAGCGCATTCGTCGTGAATCGATCATCTTTTCCAATGCTGTCTTGAACGTTCATCGCCTGCGCGAATTTCTTCCACAAAGCATCCGTTCCCACCCCCACCACGAAATATTTATTATCGCTTCCGCGGTACGCTTCGTATGGCACGATATTGGGATGAGCGTTGCCCCAGCGCTTCGGAGAGACTCCCGCGTTCAGGTAACTGCTCCCCACGTTTGCCAGCCACGTGAGTTGCGAATCGAAAAGCGCCATGTCGATGAATTGTCCCTGCCCGGTTTTTTCCCTCGCAAAGAGCGCCGCAAGAATTCCCATCGCCGCATACATCCCGCAAGTCATGTCGGCAATCGCGATCGGATAACGCATCGGCCCTCCGCCGGGCTCACCCGTGAAGCTCATCACGCCGGCTTCCGCTTGCGCCAGGATGTCGTAACCCGGCATGCCTGCTTTCGGGCCGGTAAATCCGTACCCGGTGATGCTGCAATAGATGAGGTGCGGAAATTTTGCGCACAACGATTCCGGATCGATGCCGCGCTTTTGCAATGATGCGAGTGATGGTTGGTTGGCGATAAACACGTCGGCGCTCGCAAGAAGTTTGAGCAGCGCTTCCGCGCCGCGCGGATGGTCGTAGTTGAGCGTGATCGATCGTTTGTTGCGATTCGCCGCGAGATAATATGCGGATTCGGTGCCCACAAATGGTGGACCCCAGTTGCGGGATTGGTCGCCGCTCACCGGCCTTTCCACCTTGATGACGTCTGCGCCAAAATCACCGAGCAGCATGCCGCAGTAAGGGCCGGCAAGCGCCTCCGTCATTTCCACGACGCGAACTGAATCGAGAACGGTTTCCACGGGCCGCGATTATAGCTGACATCCCAGAGCGCGACACGGCAACATCGACGGTGCAATTCCGCAAACCGATTGACGCCATGCAAAACTTGATTCGAGTCACGGAAGGTTTCCACAGGTAGCGCACTTGTGCTTTGGGACCGTCTCGACATAAACTTCCTCGCAGCAATTGTTATGCGAGCCGCCTCTACCTTTTGAGGAACTCTTTGGCTCGTTGGGAATAGGGGTAGTGATGTCTGGGGGAGAGAAAATGAAAAAATTGTTGTGTGCGTTCTTTGTGTTGATGCTCGCGCTGGGGCTTGCATCGTCCGGATGGGCGCAGTCGCAAATCACTGCGGGAACCGTGCAAGGAGAAGTTGTAGATGAGAAGGGTGGAAGCGTCGCGGGCGCGACCGTAGAAGCAAAGAATTTGTCCACCAATTACGTCCAGTCCGATACCACAAATACGGACGGTCATTTCGCCTTCCTGAGCCTTGCGCCGGGGCGCTACACTCTTACTATCAGCAAAGCCGGGTTCGCCACGATTATTCAAGAAAATGTGAACCTCACGGTCGGGCAAACCATTACGCTTCCGGTGACAATGAAGGTTTCTGCGGTCGCGCAGCAGATTGTGGTTACAGATGTGCCGATCATTGAGGTCACCAAGACGGAGTCGTCGTCGACACTAAACGAACTAACGGTAAGCTCTACGCCTGTGCTCGGGCGCAAGTTTGAAGACCTCCTCACGCTCACACCCGGCGTGTCAATTACCCAAGGTCCCGACGGCGACGAGATCAACTTCAACGGGCAGCGGGGTATTTTCAATAACGTCAGCCTGGACGGTGGCGACTACAACAACGGATTCTTTGGAGAGCAGGAAGGTGGTCAGCGCGCCGCGATCGACATCACACTGGATGCAGTGAAAGAGTTCCAGGTGGTGGCAAGCGGCGCCAATGCGGAATTCGGACGTACGGCCGGAGGAGTAGTTAACGTCATCACTAAGTCTGGAACGAATGACATCCATGGCAGCGCCTTCGAGTACTTCCGCACGCAATCTCTGTCCGCCAACACTTCCGATGGGAAGCCGCTGCAAGATTTTCGTCGCAATCAGTTTGGCGGAAGCTTGGGTGGCCCGATTTATAAAGATAAGCTCTTTTTCTTCGGGGCAGCCGAAGGTATTCGCGAGAATCTCACGCGGCAAAATCTCAGTAGCGCCATTGGCACTCCATGCGGGTCAAACATCGTGTTCAACGGCACCCCAGGCACTGACGCCCAAATTCTGGCTAGTCCGGACTGTCAGCGGGTAGCGCTTCTGAACTTCATGCAGAGCACTTTCAGTGAGAATGATGGGGCACCGGTAAATCATGCGATACGCAACGGTGCGGTCTTTGGCAGGATGGACTACAACCTGAACGCGAAGAACCAGATATTTGGTTCGTACAACTACGACTATTCAAAAAACTCAAATCAGACATTTGACGTTCCTGCTTATGGAACGACGGCCAATGGCATCGAAGGACCATCAAAAATCCAGGCGATCAATACAAACTGGTTTAGCACCCTATCAAGCACCAAACTCAACGAAGCGCATTTTACGTATGCGCGCGAAAATCGGCCACGCAACGCGACCAATTCTTCTGCCGTGCCAGACACAAATATCGGCTCGGCGAACAGCCCAACGAACTTCGCTTTCCGGTTTGGTCAGCCCTTTTTCCTCGAACCTACAATCGATGAAGTCTTTTGGCGTACCGATGTGCGAGACAACTTTACCGTCATTCACGGCAAGCACACGATCAAGGCCGGTGGCGAATGGCTACACAGCAATAACACTCAGATTTTCCGCGGATTCTTCAAAGGCCTGTACTTTTTCGATAACGCCGTGGGTTTCATGCACTACGTTACAAATGGCCCCACGGTACAAGAATGTTCTAACGGAACCTTTGTGGCGCCACCCGCCACTTGCGGGGGAGGGTCCACATTCACAGGAGGACCGCTATTCCTGTTTCTCCAGCATGGACCTGCCACCCAGGGAAAGACTTTCGATCAGTCCGGGGCCTCCTCGATCAACAACGAGGAGTTCGCCTTTTTTGCGCAAGACACTTGGAAGGTTACGCGCAACCTAACGGTAAACCTTGGCCTACGCTGGGAAGCACAGCACTTTCCCGATCCGGTTACTCCTCCTGCCCAGACGGCATATGGCCAGTACTTGAGCAATCCGAATTTTCCCACCGATGGGAGATTACACAACCAGAACAAGATGTTTCAGCCGCGAATTGGCTTCGCTTGGGACATTCGCAGTAATGGAAAATCGGCGCTTCGCGCCAGCTGGGGGATCTTCAATGCCCGCCAAAACATGCTGACCCAAGTTGGTGCAATTACCACCAACGGTGTGCAGCAACAATCCTTCGCCGCAGGCTCGGCCTTTGGGACTCCGCCCGCCTTTGGAACCAACGCGTCCGCTTTCGATCCGGCGAACCTTCCTCCACCGGGAACTCTTCCAACGCCCCCAGTTGACGTGACTTTTTTCGACAAGGCCTACGCCAATCCGCGGATTTACACCACGAATGTTGGTTACGAGCAGGAGATCCTCGCCGGGTGGGCAGGTTATGTAGATCTGACGCTCTCCAAAGGAGTGCACCTGACACGATTTATCATGCCGAACGTCTGTTGCTCCACGGCGAATCTGATACCGACCGCGGATGTCAACGTGGGTAACGGGCCGTCGTATTGCCTAAACCCCCCCAGCTGCAGTATGGGGCCAACTCCTGTGCCGTTCCCCAACCTAGGAAATTTGACAACGGACACTGCTAGTTCCGCAAAGTCGCTCTATCGCGGGGCAACGATTGGGGTACGCAAGCGCTTCAGCAATAGATTCCAATTGGAGGCGAATTACGTCTGGTCGGAAGATCTGGACGATGATTCCAACGAAAGAGATCCATTTAGCTTCCACTACTATGATTTTTACAATCTTGCGAAGGAATATTCCTTTTCCGACCGCGACGAAAAACATAAATTCAATTTCATCACTCACGCCGAATTGCCTTGGAAGGTGGCTGTTGACGTGCGGATGCAGGCGCACTCGGCGCAACCCTATAGCGCCAATCCCAATGCCACGGGCACCGGGCCGCTCTGCAGCAACTCACAGGCAGCGCATCGCGTGCAAATCGGCTTAGGCCCAGGCGGAACGGACGTCGATTGCGGAAGAAATTTCCTTCGCAAGGACAACGGCTACTTTGCGTTTAACTTCGGGGCGGCGAGACCATTTCACCTAGGGGAGCGGTTCCAGATCATTCCCAAGGTGGAGGTCTTCAACTTGTTCAACAACAAGAACAACATAAACACGATCAGCGGCAGCGGTACGCCATTGTTTGATTTCGATGGATTCATACGGCAGGGCGTGGGCGATCCGCGTGAAGCGCAACTATCAGTGCGCTTCCAGTTCTAACGAGGCGGCTGTAAGTCACAAAAGCAATTCGCACCCAAAGAGGGGCGCTGCGGCGCCCCTCTTTGTTTTTCGGGGCAATGGGGAAAGACCAAAACGGGACCTATGAGCACACGCCGTTTCAACGACACTTGCTTGCGCGCCGCGAATCCCGGACAATCTAAGGTTTAACGATGCGTGTTTTTTTTCCGCACGGTAGCGGTGGCCCGCACCGAAAAGAGAAGCGAGTGAAATGGCGAGCACGGTCAATTCAGTAAAACGATTAATCGCGTATTTTTCGATGGAGATTGCGCTCGAGAACGCCATGCCGAGCTACAGCGGCGGGCTGGGCGTTCTTGCGGGCGACACGATTCGCGCTGCTGCCGACCTGCGGCTGCCCATGGTGGCCGTCTCGCTGCTTTACCGCAAGGGATTCTTCACCCAGCGTCTCTCCGAAGACGGCTCGCAGACCGAAGAGCCTGTCGAGTGGCGCGCGGAAGATTTTCTGACGGAAGAACCTGCGCGAGCCAGCGTTCCGCTAGAAGACCGGCGCGTTGAATTGCGTTGCTGGCGCTATGCGGTGAAGGGCGTACGCGGCTTTGAAGTTCCCGTATATTTCCTGGATGCCGATCTGGCGTCGAATGCGGAAGCGGACCGCGCGCTAACCGGAACACTGTACGGCGGGGATTCCTACTACCGGTTGAGGCAAGAGGTGCTTCTGGGGATCGGAGGCGTGCGCATGCTCCGCGCGATGGGTTACGGCGACCTGACGCGTTACCACATGAATGAAGGGCACGCGGCGCTGCTAACTCTGGAATTGCTTGGAGATGAAGCGCAGAAAGCGGGTCGCAGCTCCATCCGTGGCGAAGACATCCAAAAGGTTCGCAATAAGTGCGTGTTCACTACCCACACGCCGGTTCCGGCCGGACATGACCGCTTTCCCATGGAATTTGTCACACGGGTGTTTCCTGGGAAGACGGATTTTCTGGACTTGAAAGATACCTTGGCTGCCGATTTGATGAAGCGCGCGCTGCAGGTGGAGCAAAATTTTCCGGGATTGCAGGAGGCGGCGCGGCAGGGCGCTTCACTGAATATGACGCAGCTTGCGCTGGGGCTGAGCACGTACGTGAACGGCGTCGCCAAGCAGCACGGGGAGACTTCGCGGCAGATGTTTCCAGGGGCGGACATCGAGGCCATCACCAATGGCGTGCACGCCGGGACGTGGACCTCGCTTCCGTTTCAACAGCTCTTTGACCGCTACATTCCTTCGTGGCGCGAGGACAACTACAGTTTGCGGAGCGCGCTCGGATTGCCGGCGGAGGAGGTTTGGGCAGCTCATCTGATCGCCAAGCACGACTTGCTCGAGACAGTTCGCCAGAAGACTGGCCTCAAGTTCGATCCCGAGGTCTTCACCATCGGGTTCGCGCGCCGCGCAACGGGTTACAAACGAGCCGACCTCATCCTCTCCGATCTTGATCGCCTCCGGCAGATTGCCAAGAATGCCGGCCAGTTCCAGATTATTTATGCCGGCAAGGCGCATCCGAATGACGGAGGGGGCAAGGACATTATCCGCCGGATTTTTCACGCGAAAAAAGCGCTGCGAAAAACTGTGCCGGTAGTTTTCCTCGACGATTACAATCTCGATCTCGGAGGCAGGATCACTTCCGGCGTGGATCTGTGGCTCAACACGCCACAGTTTCCTCTGGAGGCCTCCGGCACCAGCGGAATGAAAGCCGCGCTGAATGGCGTGCCGAGCCTCAGCATCCTTGACGGCTGGTGGGTGGAAGGCCACATCGAAGGCGTTACGGGCTGGTGCATCGGGGAATCGCGGCGCACCACTGCGGGCAACACTCCGGCTGACAACACAGCGGAAGCGGAATCACTCTATAGCAAGCTCGAAAGCGTGATTCTCCCAATGTACTACAACGATCGCACAAAATTCCTGGAAGTTATGCAGCACGCCATCGCCATCAATGGGTCGTTCTTCAACACGCAGCGAATGGTGCAGCAGTACATCACCGACGCGTATTTGCACTGACGGGCGGAAGTCGGTCGCTAAATTTTAAGGTTTAGCAGACTCCCCGCTCGGACTGCGCGAGCGAGTCAGCGCAGCCGGTTCTTGTACATGGCCATGCCGACGGCGGCATCCATTCCTATTTTTTCCAATGCGGCAATTTCGCGCCTCGTTTTGATGCCGCCTGCCGCAATAATCGGAAAGGAAGTGGCCTCGCGCAGCCTTCGAAACCATGCGAGGTTTGCGCCCGTCATTGTGCCTTCGCGGTCCACGTCGGTGCACAAGAAACCCGCGCAAAATGGTTCGAGCTGGGTCATCACTTTTTCGGCTTGCAGCGCGATGCGCTTCCGCCAGCCGTGGATGGTGATTCGTCCATGAGCGGTGTCGAGAGCTATGATAACTTTTCTTTGAGGAACTTTCTTTGTGAGCTGACGCAGGAAGTTGGTATTTGCTTTTCCGTTACGGAAAGCGGCGCTTCCAACAATGATCTGGTTCACGCCCCATGCAACGATTTCTTCGGCACGAGGGACTGTTCGAACGCCGCCACCGACGCGCACCTTCATGCCGAACTCTTTTCGCGCACTTTGACAGAGTTCGCGTACGAGGTCGTCGTTCTGGCCCTTGCCCATGGCCGCGTCCAAGTCGATGACGTGCAACCAAGGATGTTCCTTGAATTTCTTCAGAAGGCCGAAGACGTCAGTGACGGCCAGTTCGCGCTTTCGGCCGCGAACCAACTGAACTGCTTGCCCGCCTTGCAAGTCGATGCAAGGAATCAGCACGGCAAGCGCACCTCGACGCCGCGTGCGGCGAGGAATTCCTTCAGCGTTTGAATGGATTGCACTTCATCATGAAAAATCGATGCTGCCAAGGCCGCGTCGGCCGCGCCGCCTTTAAAGATTTCTGCAAAATGTTCAGGCGATTTGGCGCCACCGGAGGCAATCACCGGAACGGTGACGGCTCTTGAGATTGCAGCGGTCAGCGCAACATCGAAGCCGCTCTGCGTGCCATCGCGATCGACTGATGTTAACAAAATCTCTCCGGCACCCCGCGCCACGGCCATCCTTGCCCAGTCGATGGCATCCAACGATGCGGATTCCCGTCCACCTCGGACCATGACATCCCAATGATCGCCAGCGCGCTTTGCGTCAATCGCGAGGACCACGGCTTGCGCGCCAAATTCGCGAGACAGTTCGGAAATGAGTTCGGGCCGTTCCACTGCGGCAGTGTTCACGGTGACCTTATCTGCGCCTGCGCGTACCACGGCGCGTGCGTCTCCAAGCGTTCGAATTCCGCCGCCAGCGGTCAGAGGAATTGCCAATTCCTCGGCAACACGACGGATGGTCTCAAGGAAAGTGGGGCGGCGGTCGCGCGAAGCGGCAATGTCCAGCACCACCAGTTCATCGGCGCCTTCGGCGTTGTAACGCGCCGCCAGAGCGACGGGATCGCCGGCATCGCGCAATCCGACAAAGTTGACGCCCTTGACGACGCGTTCGCCGTCGGTATCGAGGCAGGGAATGATGCGGTGCGCGAGGCTCATGCCGCGAGCCTCAGAAAATTCCGTAGCACGCGGGCGCCAGGGTCGCCGCTTTTTTCCGGATGGAACTGCACGGCGTAGATATTTTTATGCTCGATCACGGCAGTGAATTCCGCGCCATGAGAGCAGGTCGCCGCAGCCGCGCCATGCGCATCGAGTGCGGCGTAGGAATGCGCAAAATAAAAATAGGCGCCAGCGTCGATGTCTGTGAGGAGGGAAGACTCGCGCTTTTCTGCGACCTGATTCCAGCCCATGTGCGGGAGCTTTACAATTGGCGGCAAAGCGGAAACGATTCCGGGCAGCAGATTCAAGCCTTGGAGTTGCCCGGCTTCTTCGCTGGACTTGAAAAGTACTTGCAGTCCAAGACAGATCCCCAGGAAAGGAACGCCGCGGTGGATGGCGCCGACTAAAGGCGCACGGAGCTTCTTTTCGTCGAGTGCACGAATGAGAGCGGCGTAATGACCAACGCCGGGAAGGAGAAGAGCCTCTGCTTTGGAAATACATTCGGGCGAATCGGTGCGGTGTGATTCCGCGCCGAGGCGTTGAAGAGCGCGTTCGACGGAGGGCACGTTGCCGGCACCGTAGTCGAGGATGGTCACTTTCATAGAAGCCCCTTGGTGCTGGGCAAGACGTGGCGAAGGCGCTTGTCGCGAGAGACGGCAAAACGAAGTGCGCGGGCGAACGCCTTGAATATGGCTTCGACTTGATGATGCGACGAGCGACCATAGAGAGAGCGCAAATGGACGTTGGCTTTAGCAGCTTGCGCAAAGCCTTGGAAGAAATCTTCCATCAGTTCGACCTCGAAATCGCCGATGCGTTTTGCAGCGATCTTCGCATTCACGACACAATAGGGCCTTCCGCCAAAATCAATGGCGGCAGCGGCGAGCGTTTCGTCCATGGGCATCAGGAAATAGCCGGCGCGCAAAATGCCGCGTTTGGAGTCGAGCGCTTTCTGCACGGCTTCACCGAGGGTGATGCCAACGTCTTCGACCGTGTGATGCTGGTCCACATCGAGATCGCCGCGGGCGTCCACGTAGAGATCAAACGCGCCGTGACGTGCAACCAGTTCAAGCATGTGATCGAGGAAGCGGATTCCCGTCGTGATGCGCGCCGTTCCACGCCCATCGAGATTCAGCTTCAGGCGGATGTCCGTCTCGTTGGTCTGGCGATGAATTTTAGCTGTGCGTGGCATGATCAGTTCTCTTTGAGGCCGGTGTTCAGGCCGGAGTCTTCCATTCTTTTCGAATTGCCTTCAGCAGTCGCCGCATTTCGGATGGCGTTCCGATGGTGATACGGACAAATCCGGGTCCGATGTCTTTGCTGCGGTCACGGAGCAGAATTCCTTGCTCCTCCAGCTTCTGAAAGAGTGCCGGACCGCCTGGCCCAAAATTTGCCAGAAGAAAATTTCCAGCGCTGGCGTAAGTCTTCACGTTGATCTTCACCAATTCTGACGCGAACCACGCGCGCAGCTCTTTCACTGTTTGAACGTACGCCCGCATCGTTGGCTGGTCGGATATAGCAGCCTCCATGGCCACCAATGCAGCCAGATTCACAGGGAAGGGCGGCATGGCACGGCGGACCATGGTGAGCGATTCTTTGCACGCGATCACCGCGCCAAGACGAAGGGCTGCGAGGCCGGCGACTTTCGAAAATGTTCGCGCCACGAACAACTGCGGATACTTGCGAATCCACGGAATGGCAGAGAAGCCGGAGAATTCCGCGTAAGCTTCATCCATTACCACTGCTGTGTGCGTGGCGGCTTTCAAGATTTTCCGCAACTCTTCTTTTTGCAGCAAAGTGCCCGTCGGATTATTGGGATTGGCGATGAAGAGAAGACGCGGCCTTTTTCGCAGCGCGGGGATCACGCCGTCGAGGGGGAACTCCATTTCGCTGCCGTAGCGAAGAACTGAAATCCGCGCGCCGTATATTTCCGCGTAGTAGCGGTACATCGGAAAAGTGGGTTCGCAAATCAGGATGCCGCTGCCAGGCTCGACGAAGGTGTCGAAGAAGACGCGCAGGGCGTCATCACCACCATTGGCGAGGAGCAATTCTTCGGAGCGCACGCCAAAGTAACGCGAGATCCGCCGTGTTGACGATTGATATTCGGGGTACATCGCTAATTGTTTGGTAGTGAGCTTTGCGAGGGCGCGCCGCACCGCCTGTGAACAGCCCGAGGTGTTTTCGTTGAAATCCAGCCGCAATTTATCGGAACGCCCTTCGGCGGGCGCTTCGTACGTGCGCCGATTGAGAATTGCCTTGCGGACTGGCAAATGAACTTTCATCGACGGACCCTCACGGCATTGCGGTGTGCCACCAAGCCCTCGGATTCTGCCAGAATTTCCACGGTATCGGCGAGCCGGAGAAAACCTTTGCGCGCGATGGTCTGAACGCTGATGCACTTCACGAAGTCCGCGGCCGAAAGCCCGCCGCGCATGCGCGCCCAACCGCCAGTTGGAAGGACGTGGTTGCTGCCCGTCGCGTAGTCGCCCAGCGGCTGCGCTCCCCACGGTCCGATAAACACAGTCCCGACCGAATTGATTTTCCGAAGCAATTTGTCTGCGTGTTCCGGCAAGCTGAGATGCTCGGGAGCAAAGCGATTAACGAATTCGCAAGCATGGCCGAGGGAATCGGCAACGAGAATGGCGCCGGCAAGTTCGGTGGAGACGCGCGCCATGCCAAAAGGCAATTCACCGAGCTGCCATTTGATTTCGCGCTGTACTTGCCGAGCGAGAGAGCGCGAAGTCGTGATGAGAAAACTTGCCGCATCCTTTGCGTGTTCCGCTTGGGCCAGGAGATCGGCGGCGATCCATCGCGCGTTGCCTTCTGCCGCCAGGACAATCGCTTCGGTTGGCCCGGCGGGCAAATCAATCGCGCAATCATTGCTGACGATCTGCTTTGCGGCAGTAACATATTTGTTGCCGGGCCCGAAGATTTTTTCGACGCGGGGAATTGAATTTGTGCCGTAAGCGAGAGCAGCAATCGCTTGTGCGCCGCCTATGCGGGCGATCTCCGCAACACCGAGCAGTCCAGCGACTGCCAGCAATTGAGGATTCGGCCCGGGACAAACGGCGATTACGCGCGAAACGCCAGCGACTTGGGCCGGAACGGCGGTCATGATCAGCGTTGACACGAGAGAAAAATGGCCGCCGGGGATGTAGCAGCCAATCGATTCGATTGGTGAAACGTGCTGGCTGATCCTGACTCCCGGCTCGGATTCAAATGACCATAGGCGGGGAAGCTGTTTTTCGGCGACGCTACGGACGTTTTTCGCTGCTCTTTTTACCGCGTTCAGGAATGCCGGACTCATGTTCCGTACCGCGGAGCGGATTTCCCTCTTGGAAATCCAAACGCCTTCGCGCGCGAGATTGAAGTGGTCCAGTTTTTTCGTCCAAGCAAAGAGCGCAGCATCACCGCGTTTGCGGACGTCAGCAACAATCTCGGCGGCGGCAGACTTTGCTTTGTCATCTTGCCGGGCACGACGGGCAAGCAGCCATTTTTCGATTCGCGGCGTGAGTCTGACGATGCGCATCACAGCACGATCTTGTTCAAGGGATATTCGACGATCCCCTGAGCTTTGGCGGCTTTTAGCTTTGGCAGGATCTGGCGAACCACCGCTTCTTCGATGATAGTATTGACCGCGACCCAGTCTGGGTCACTCAAAGTGGAGATCGTCGGCTTCTTGAGGGCCGGAAGAACTCCAAGAACGGCGGGGAGATCATCGCGATGGACGTTGAGGAGCAGACCCACTTTGCTCGCGGCGGCAATCGCGCCCTGCAGCATGAGAATCAAGTTTTCGGCCTTTTCGCGCTTCCAGGAATCGGCCGCGGCGGCGCGATTCATGATGAACACTGTGGCGGATTCCAGCACGGTGTCGACAATGCGCAGGCGATTCGCGCGCAGCGACGAGCCTGTCTCGGTCACTTCCACAATCGCGTCCGCCAATTGCGGCACTTTGACTTCGGTGGCGCCCCAGGAAAACTCCACGCGGGCCTTTACGCCATGCTTGGCGAGATAGCTCTCGGTGATGTGCACGACCTCGGTGGCGATGACTTTGCCTTCCAGGTGGCGCGCTTCCCGGATCGCGGAGTCTTCCGGCACAGCAAGGACCCAGCGGACGCGGGCCAGCCTCTGCTTTGCGTAAATTAACTCCGACAACTCGTCCACTGCCGCACCCGTTTCCACTACCCAGTCGTGACCAGTGATCCCTGCGTCCAGTGCGCCGGACTCGACGTAGCGCGCCATCTCCTGCGCGCGCACCAGCAAACACTCGATTTCGGAATCGTCAATTGCGGGAACGTAACTTCGCGAGCCTAACGTAATCTTCCAGCCGGCACGCGAAAAAAGATCGAGCGTGGCCTCCTGCAGGCTGCCTTTTGGGATACCCAGCTTCAGCCGGCTCATCGGGATTTCTCCTGTCCGTAAACTTTGTTCGGCGCAAAGGTGCGCTCGGCGATGACGGCAGCTTTTCCATCGGGCTCCAGTTTCCGGAAAAAGCAACTCCGGTAGCCCTCATGACAGACGCCCGGCCCGACGGCTTCGACGCGCACGAGGAGCGCATCCGCGTCGCAATCCACGCGCATTTCGCGGACCAGCAACACATGGCCGCTCGACTCGCCCTTCTTCCAAAGCTTGTTGCGCGAGCGGCTGAAGAACACCACTTCACCGGTGCGTTGTGTCTCGGCGAGCGAGTCTGGATTCATGAAGCCGAGCATCAGCACGTCGCCAGTGCGCTCGTCCTGGATGATGGCAGGTACCAGTCAGTGCGCTCGTCCTGGATGATGGCAGGTACCAGTCCGCCGCTTTTCTGAAACTCAATCTCCACGGTGTCTTCTCCTAAAAAACGTTCCCCAAAATAAAAATCCCGCTGGGGCTTGCTGCGCCAGCGGGCTGAAGAGTGTTTTGTTTAGCGAATCGCTATGCACACCTCAGCGGGCGCGGGATGTGACCGTGATGATGATGGTGCGCCCGACCTGTGTGCGTGTGAGTCATCCCGAATTCCCAAGTTAAAGGAATTTCCCACATCAGTCAATAGGAAGCTTCCTCGCGTCACATGATAATTTGAATTACGATTATCGAAATTTCAGCCATGATGGTTTTCCCCGGCAGGCCCGCTAGATCACTGGGACCACCATTTGCTTTGGCACCTGTAACTTCAAGCCGGTACCTGAATCAAATGAGCAATGGAGAAAACGGAATGGAAGGCAAGATTCGCAAAGACGAAGCCGCCTGGAAGCAGCAACTCACGCAGAATCAATACTTTGTGACCAGGCAAAAAGGAACCGAACCGCCGTTTACTGGCGAATACGAGGACACCGAAACGGCAGGAACGTACAAATGTACCTGCTGTGGCCAGCCTGTGTTTCGTTCTGAGACGAAATATCACTCCGGCTCCGGATGGCCCAGTTTCTTCGCTCCGACCAGCGAAGAGGCCGTGGAGGCAGAAACTGACACCAGCCACGGCATGCGACGAACCGAAGTAAAGTGCAGCCGCTGCGACGCTCACCTGGGGCACGTATTTGACGATGGACCACAACCAACGGGCTTGCGCTACTGCATCAATTCCGTGGCTCTGGAGTTGGAAGAAGACTAGAAAAGCGCCCCAGTTCGTCGCAGGACGCTTTCCTGGTCGCTTTTCTCAAGGAATATCTGAAAAGGGAATTACGCGGCGGGGCAGGAACAGGCCACTATAGCCGCTACAGGGTCGCTGTCGCGTTCCCAAACGCCGAGCAGCAGCACTTTGGTGCCCGTCGGATACTTGAACACATAATAGGTGTTCGAAAGCCCTTCCACCTCGTAGAAGCCAGGCCGGCGCGGATCTGGCCGCGAAGGCGCACCCACAGCGAGAAGTTGACGCAATTCGGCGATCTGCTCCTGCGAATGGTTTCGCAGATCTTCCACGAGGGGCGGTTGTTTTGGGACAGTTATCGTCATGATGTTACTCCGCCACATTCAGCTTATATTCTCCTCACAGGTAAAGACGTTTAAAACCGGAAAATGTTTCGTGGAGCACAACAAATTTTCGGTCAAATTTTCGGACAAATTGGCCTGCTGGTACCTTGGTTCCGATGTCCCAAAGCCTCGGTTTACAACGGAATTTCGTGAATATCCTGTGAAGCCGGCAAACTGTCACCGGTTTTTTCCCGCGCCCAGGGAAGTGCTGCGTTTCCGAATAGCCGTTTTTCCGCTGTAATGCAGTGCGCGTTACTATCTTCTCTGGTACTTGTGCGCCGCTGGCTTCCTTGAGATAGTGATGCGCTTATTCTCTTCCGATGGAGTGGCCAACGTGACAAAAGGTGAGACGAAAAAACCCGGAATTCGAGGAAAAACTACTTTCGGCAAGGATCGCCGCCGCAAACATCACCACTACCTTGTCAGCGTTTTCTATGCCGACGGGGAAAAGTTCGGCCGCGTTTATACGGATAAGGATAAGGCCACTCGGTTCGCAGAGCGTCAGCGCCGCTCACCGGTGGTGAAGTCCGCGCGGATTACGCAAGTTTCCTGATCATTCCTGCTTGTTGACCATTTGGATCCAGGCCAGCTTGGTATGGGGAAGGCTTGTAGCAGCACTGCGGGCATGCTATAAAAAGAAGGTAGTTTAGCGGCCTTAGTATAGTGGTAGTACGGAACCTTGCCAAGGTTCAGGTGTCGGTTCGATTCCGATAGGCCGCTCCAGATTCTAAAAGACCTACGGCGGTGCCTCGTTTTCCATATTTTGCAAGACACCGTGAAATGGCGCTGTTTGGGCCTGATCTGGTGGCGTTGTTTTCCAATTCAGGACCAACGGGAAATAGCTAAGTGCCACTCCCGCGTTGACTTACGGTTTCCTCTAAACGTAGGTAGGCTACGCTACTGAACCTCGCTAGGGTTCAGATGTTGGTTCGTGTCCGATAGACCAGTTCAAGATTTTAAAGAGCTTACGCGGCCGCCTCGCTGTCCGTTTTTTTCAAGTCAATGCGGGAGAGGCTGCTCAGGCCCGAGGATTTCTTCACCGCGGCGCATCCCCAAGCCGTCGCAGGGGACAGATCATTTGTTTTCGAAACAGATGCTCACGCTTTGACGAAGCGTCTGCCTCCCAAGCAGGTGCGCTAGTCGCAGGTTTGCTTGGAAGCCAAAAGCTTTCTTCTAAAATTGTATAAAGCATTCGGCTCTCGGCCGAATGCTTTGTGACATTCTGCAGGCGAGCACTGCGGCTGCTGTGAACCCCGCACACAATGCGGAACAAGAACTGCACGTGCGACTAGCGCAATCTAGAGGCTGGGAGCGTAGTA
>WNFQ01002001.1_pt1 | contig 17274 bp, 17 predicted proteins | sample 5400171 | NCBI WGS metagenome assembly WNFQ01 (sample SAMN13153356, study PRJNA577476) | soil metagenome | isolation source: 20 cm soil under Madrone tree | place: USA:California | collected 2016-06-14 | reverse complement strand
AATCACGTTCACATAGCGAAATAAAGTAGGACGTACCACGTAAAGTGATCTTGCTTAAGCTGCCGCATGCTAATTAAGGATAGCCTGGCTTCACAGAGTATCACCGTGACAAGTGGCAGATGAAGGAAGACGGGAAGTCGCGGGCCGCCGCATTGTCCGCCGAACCGTGACCCTGGCTACGTGGCAACGTTCTAGTCGGAACCAACCCTGTGCTGCAACCAAGAGATGAAGCCTGTTGGTGCAGAATGGCTACCCGAATAGGTTACATTATCGGTTCAGCGACAGTATTAAAAACACAGTTTTCGGCGTTCAACGTTCAGCGCTCAGCCATGAGCCTGGCATGAGGCGAACGAGACACGCGCAGTATGACCCTGAGGCGGTGTATTAGGGTACGTATTCAATCGACCATCGTGCTCCGATACTACAACAAGGTGGTACCCTTGTAGGCGTAATCTCAAAGCAACCACTCCGCACTCGGACGCTATTTTCACCTATGAGCTCTTATCAGTACGTCCAAAGAATTTTTACTGCACCCATCGCCAAAGCAACTAAGGAGCACATAGCCACGCTTGAAAGCGTGCTCATCAAGAAGGTCCTGCGTTGTCCTCCAGCACTTCCCAGTTATTATTTACCAGCGCTCCCACTTCATCAATTGGGTTCAGAAAGACGGTATCGCCGAATGCTTCAAGTTCGAGATGACAGAACGAGGTCAAAGTGATTTACTCTTCGGATATGATGTACTCATCTTTGCTCTTTCATTGCACCTATGTAGTCGAGCAGGTGCACCATGAGTTCCTTTTCGCAATGCTCGGCGCAAACAGTCGCTGATAGACCCCACGTATCATGAGAACAGGTGACGATTAACATGCTCCCCGACGATGCACTCCTAGAAGTATCCAATCGTTACCGAGAGGATCAACTGTACCTCCTCACATGGTTGTGGGAAACGCTCGTACATGTATACCACAGATGGCGGCGCATCGTCTTTGCATCACCGGGGCATCTACACTTACTTCATGCCTGCAACGGTAATACCCGCACGAAGTCCTCGCTGCTTATCTGGCCACCCCTTCCCCTCGCCATTACTTGTTTCCCTTGGCACGCAGAGAACAAAAACGGTGTCGAAAACATCACCGCGGCACTCGGATGCAATCATCGCGTATCTGAGATTACCATTGATGGGATCAAAGGTCTTGTATTGAAAAGACTTGCCGCCGCGATGCAGGTGCGATTCCCAGCTCTGGCATATCTTCGTCTTTCATCGCCGAAACCGACAACGCTGGTCCTTCCTGATACGTTCTTGGGTGGATGGACACCGCGTCTGCGGTCATTTACCCTGCTGGAGATTCATTTTCCGGCCTTCCCCCAACTCGCCTCGTCTGCCAATCACATCCTCTCTCTTTGCCTTTGGGATATCCCGGATGCCGGTTACATTTCACCCGTGAGGATGGCCGCTTGCCTGGCTGCACTACCCTATCTCGAAGCCCCTGCCATTGGATTCCTGACATTTAGATCTCGACTCGTCCAAACAAATCCGCCTCTACCAACACCCATTCTCCTCCCTTCTCTCACGTATTTTGTATTCCGAGGCCATAGGGGATACTTGGAAGACCTGAGGGCTCGAGTCGATATCCCTTTGTCAATAAGCTCGAGCCTGAGCTACTACGATAGTTATTGTAAGGTGGACTGTGCGGCTGCGCTCGTACGAGCTGCTCTGCTGTCCTAGATCCATGCTCGGAACGGAATGGCCACATCGGAGCGCCCATCAGCCTCGCGTTCAACACGTTTTCCCTTTTTCTTTCCCTCACTGCCTCCTCCCTTTATCTTATCCCTTTTGTTTCATCCTTTTTCATTATACTCTGGACAACGGCGATTAACGCTTAGTCACCTGGTGTATTTAAGCCGACTCTTATCTCTCACAGATAGACTTCTTTAGACCCCCTTTCAGTCTCGCTTTCTGTGTGTGCCAGCCGTCTCAGGACGCTTCCCTTCATTTTCTCTCTTCTTTTATCTTATCTCTCTCCTCCCGGACTCACTCGCGCGTTCCATCCGCGCTACAGTCATTGATGACCTCATTGTTAACATTCCCAGGCTGGTTCATCTCACGTACAAGGTGTGTACTAAGTCGCGTACGCGGATTCAATTTGGGTCGCCCGGGTGACGAAGTCGAGAAGATTATGAGGATCTCGGTTCGGCGATGGGTATCGAGGCGAAAAAGGAAAAGTGCAGAGCAGGAAGAGGATAAACTGGGTGTTCGGACTTATGTGTTCGGACTTGGATCGGACTCGGGGCCCAGAAAAAGGAGGGGTGCATGTCAAGCGTGTCTCTCGAGGGGGCTTCGTTACCGGCTCGTGTTCACTATCTTAGCAGCTCTTCAGCCGATTTCTTCGAGTAAAGAGGAGGGTACAAATTTAGCATGGCCCGTGGCCCGGAGCAGCGCGGTACGTAATTACTAGATGAGCTAGGGGACTCACGTGAGTTTGCGACGGTAAGTATCGAGATGGCACCGCAGTACAATAAGTCACAGTAATGCCCATGTTTGAGAATCGGAAGGTACTGTGTCTGAGACGAAGGTGGCACCGGTAATGTGAAACGGGGCACTCTGCTGTAGAGAGTTCTCGGAGCCCTTTTGTCCGACAAATGTCCCTTCACAGCGACGCTCCTCGAGATGGTTGAGAGGGGTCCCGGGACGCGTCGGGCCCGGGGTTTTTTTGTTGAGGGGGACCGGACTTCGATATTGTCGATGCGCGTTCAACCGGTTCTGGAACCGAGTTGTGTCGTGTCGACTCCGAGTGCAGATAGGGCTCCGGGGGCTCCAATGCGTTTCCATTTCTTATTCACGTGGGGGAGAGGAATGTTTGCTTTCACTGGCAGTTTGTGATTACCGTATCTGCCTGGCCGAAAGGTTACTGTAAGAAGTAAACCAACAAGCAATTCGCGAGAAATAAAGTTCCTGGGCGAAGCGTATATCTGAAAGTTCGCGCTGCTTCGACTTCACGTCCAAAAAAATGGGAGCATTGCTCGCACTCTGATTGAAAGAAAATATACGAAACCAAAGTTCGTAAGTGGAGAGGGAAATGAAAAAGTAAGCGACGCTAGTTCCCAGAAAAAGCTAGAAGGCTGTGTTAGATATATAGTACATTGAATAATCGCAATCTTCGAAACTCAAGTAAACGTAATTGACAGTCTTCCCTCTCGCAGAGAGCATATCGGCTATGTTTGGTCAGACTGGGCCGATGGGCATGCGATGGGGCAGAGATGAATTGCTTCCGGCGGTACCCCTGGTCTGATGGGAATGCTAGCGAAAGTCCGGACAAAAAGTCCACCAATGATTATGAATTTGAATTTGATACGCCACCGTTGCCACCATTCGGCCAGTAATTGCCACCTTTTGGAGGCACGACACAGGTCAACCCTTTGGCGTTTTGCACGGTTTGGAAATCAGATTGGATATCGGATGCGGTCATACTTGAGGTCTGGATGATAAAGGAGCCACTCGGTGGTGTTGACTCAGAGGAGCTACAATTTGGTCCCCGGGAGCCGATGAAAGCGGTATTCCCAAAGAGCGTGTTTCCTTGAACGGTGAAGTTTCGAGCCGATGTCACGGCTATGCCATATCCAAAGGCGCCTGTGAACTTATTGTCCAAGACGATACCCGAGTAGCTGACATCGCGGCCGAAAGCATTGACAAACCACGTCTCAGGCCCAATGGCGAGACCGATTCTATTGCAACCTGTAAGTAGAGATGACGTGCTCATTGAAAGGTGACATACTTGATTATGGCATTGTCCGGGTTCTCGCCGCCCTTCTGTGAGGCTGATGTCGAATGTTCAGCAAACCCCCCCATGATGGTGTTGTCCCGCACAACCGTACCAGCGTAGTTGCCGCCCCATGGCTGCACATCAACCATGTTTATTCCACCAAGTGCTATAAGCTGACCAGGTGATAAGGCTCCAGTGAAACGGTGTAAGAAAGTACGGCTCACATTTTTAACCTGAATGATGTTGTTCTCGACAAGTGTGCCCGGAGAGCCGAAAATGACGATGCCACCATCCGTCGGGTCGGTCACCGTGTTGCCACGAACGACTGCTGAACGGCAGCTGACGCTGATACCATCAGCCCACTGCATAAATTGGTCTGACCCACAAGGGCCAATGTCATTGTTCTGAACGACGACGTTATTGCAAAGGAATTTGCCCTCGGAAACGTGGAGGCAAGACCAACTGCGCGTATCATAAGAATGCACGTATTCGATCAGCTGATTCGAGTTTGCGCCGCCCATCTCTATATTTGCTCCACCCTGGGTTGGAGCAGCTCCTGCACGATTTCCATTGACCTGGAGATGAAGTAAACAAGGAGTCAACAATCGAAAGTGCGAAGATATCTGCCTGGATATTGCGCAGTTTGACACCATTACAGTTTCCGCAAGTACCGTCAACTGCTGTAGTATGACCCCGGCCATTTGCGACTGGACCGTTCACGACGAGAGTCGCCCTAGAGCCATCCGTGGGATAGCCCTGAGTGCTGATCTCCTGATTAGGTGCCGTGAAGACAATCGGAGCCTGAATCATGTACTGTGCATTGGGACAGAGGCTCAAAATGAAACCAGGGCCGGAAGACTGGAGGGCAGAGTTCAAACGATCGGTTGCGGTGTTGGGTGGGTTTGGGGAGATACACGTTCCGACGTCTCCCCTTCCCTTCTTCTCTCTTCCCATTCGTCCCAAAATACTCGTCTCCACCCACCCCGGTGTCTTGTCTGCTCGATGAAACAGAACCTGACTGAAGGGTTGCGAGGTTGCAAGAGACCGTACTTGCTGAAGAGGGGCAGGGGAATGGGACCTCCGATCGAGACGTCTGTGTTGCGAGACGAGCGCCGCGGAAGTAACAAAGGGTGGGGTCGCTAGGAGTAGAAGATTATAATGAAGAAACATGATAGTCCGTTAGAAAGTAGAGATGGTGGTGGGTTGATGGGTTTGAATTGAATTCAAGTGATGGGAGTCAACGACGCCTCTGAAGACAGTAAATGGGCAGGGTCCCGACCAGCCAACCGTGGGTGTTTCTGTTTTTAACATGGGAGAAGTTGAGACTGGTTTGACCTATGCTTGAGAGTGCGTTCCGTAACAACCACGACAAATATATCAGTGGCTATTGTGATTGTAATTTGTCGAAGCGAGCTGAGTTCGACGCTACGTGGCGAGCGCATAGTCACAATCCACTCAAACGAGTTACAGAGACAGGTTGCCAGAGTAGTAAAACACACTCTCTGTCAAAACCATGTATATCGGGGCTCATGGCCATCGGTTTTGAGAAGAGAGGCGGGTTCAAGTTCGTGTGTCGGCGGTTTCCTCTCTTCCTCTCTTCAACGGGCGGCAGGTCTTCGGCCGACTCGTTGTGTGTTGATGTTTGGCACTCGACGCAACGACAGTCGGATTCAGTGGCACGATTCACATCTCACATATTCTTCATCAGCCTTTGACCCACTCAGCTCACAGCCAGCAGGTCTCCGGCAATCGGAGCGACAAAAGGTGCCAAGATTGGCTGTCCCGGTGGACGTGATCACTCCGCTGACTGGCTATCATGAGCCTGATTATTGCCTGATTCAACACATCTATGGGCAACTGCTTAGTAGCATTTCGTTTCTCAGATGCGACGCTTTTTATATCTGACACATTGATCTTGTTTGTACCCGTATCCGTCAATGACTCCTGTTCATGGCCTTCAAGTTGGTGCGTGCGAGTATAAATACATGTCAACTCCCGATGTTCAGCTTGTTGCTCACCTTAACGTTCTGGGTACTGGATAGTGCGTGTGCCCTTCCCTTCACTTTCATTCGCCAATCCATTACCTTCTCCGATATTTTTAGCTCACTTTTGTTTGTTCTGGACTTCGCGACTCCATTTTTCCTTTTGGCAACTAAACACATTAAACTCAGTAACGCTATCCACCTAACACATCGAACAAAAATGCGGCAGTACGATTTAGTCTCTCATATCTTTCTCATCCTTTCCATCATCAACTTCGCTCTTGCGGCTCCTGTACTGGTACAAGAGAAGCGTCAAGCATGCCTCGATGTGGTGCACAACCCCGAGGGCGCGATAATTGTGTTGGGGGAGCGTGGGGGTCAAGAGATGGAGTTGACTGACTTCCTCGACAACTGGCTCACAAAACCGAAGGAGTCGTCGGGCTCAGCACCGTCGAATCCCGACCATGGGCCGACGAACGTCGTAGATGGGCCACCGCCGAACCCAGCAACGTCGACAGAGATCGACTCGAACGATAAGCTCGTGACCTCGGGACCCCCACCGCCGACACCAGGGTCGCCGAAAGGGCTCGAGATGGTACATCCGTCATCGTGGGGACAATGGTCGCAGACAAAGCTCGACTCGGGCCATGAGTACGAGGCCGTGCATCCGCTGCCGGGCGCAGTATCGTCGACAGAGTCCGAACATACGCCTAGGTCAATGAGCGCAGAGTCTCAGTTGAAGAATCTTCAAATTGTCGGCGATGCAGAGAAAGGCAAAGCGAAGGACTTGCGTTTCTCCGGCACCGGGTTACTGTCCACTCAAACGAGTTACGGAGACAGGTTGCTAGAGTAATAAAACACACCTTCTGTCAAAAGCCATGTATATTGGGGCTCTTGGCTGTCAGTTTGGGGGAGAGAGGCAGGTTCAAGTTCGTGTGCCGGCGGTGGATTCCTCTCTTCAACAACTGAAAGCAGCTTTGTGTGACTCTTCCCCTCACTTCAGTCAGTGGGGCATAAAAGACATAATTTCCTAGGTTAATGTACTTTCTGTAAGCAATCACTCCTACGCCCCTCGATATGAGGCCTCAATCTTTGTACAGGACTATTATGTGGCTCCATGGAAATTTAGGCGCCCTTGGTGGGAAGGCACAAGGTGGCCATCCACCATTGAACCCGCATGAAGAATCCTGGAAGCTCTTTCCGTCATTCGTCGCCAAGGCTCAGTAATTATCTCCAAGACTAGGTGACTATTCGACGTTGGACACATTCATCAGCTGAAGGTTTTGAAAATAGGTCCATTCAATAACCGACGAGACAATTGCATAATGGTGATCAACAACGCGGTACGTTCGGTGGGTTATCCCGCGACGCACGCTGAGTGGAGTACAATGTAAAGCTGAAACAGGAGAACGACGAGACAAAAGGGAAACATATATAAGATGTGAGCACGAGGCCCACGAGGGACCAAAAGGTAATTAAGGCCACACAAGGTGGAACCTCGAGGCGTGGCTGTGCGCCAGCGTATGCTAATGCACGAAGCAGCGGCGCGGGAGAAAGCCGCCAGGAGAACCACGGCGAGAGTGTCTGAAGAGGTGGGATTATTTCATATGGACAAAAACATGTCGATTTTTTTTGTGAAAGGAGCAGCCTAACTTCGACGTGCGCAATACCTCGGACACGCCTGGACCCATTTTGGTTGAGGTAAGGACCGGGCAACATCGTCTGTGCCGACGTGTGCAGATTATTGGCGTTTCGTACGGACATGATAATGGGTATGATCGATGTTGAGGTTGTTGAGGTTTACATTGTCGAGGTTGAGAGCGAGCAATACGATCTGTGGTAATTGAGGAACGGGGAGAACGAAGGCGAGCGGGAGTGAAAAAGAAGGGAGGAGAGCGTGGAAGGGTATGGCTCATTGCCGTCAGAGATGAGGATTATGGGCACGCAGAAGGGATGTGAAGCCGGCATGTGACGGGCTGAATGTGCCGCTCGGTGGCCGCGTGGCGTGACGCTGAAATGTTGAGATCGCGTTGTGTGTTGATGTTTGTCTCTCGACACAACCACTCACACACTCTCAGGCTGCAACCACACTCACATCTCACACACTCTTCATCAGCCTTCGACCCACTCAGACAGCCAGCAGGTCTCCGGCGATTGGAGCGACCAAAGATGCCAAGATTGGCCGTTCCGCCAAGACGGACGTAATCACACCGCTGACTGGCGAGGCGATCATGATCTTGATTTATTTAACACAGGTACTTCAAGTGGGGCAACTGCTTGCTAGCATTTCATTTCTCAGATGCGATGCTTTTTATATCCGACACATTGATCCTTTTTTCACCGGCATCCATCAATGACTTCTGTTCATGGCCTTCAAGTTGGTGCGTGCGAGTATAAATACATGACAACTCCCGCTGTTCTGTCTGGCCCTTTGCTCACCTTAACGCTACTGGGTACTGGATAGTGCGTGTGCCTTTCCCTTCACTTTCATTTGCCGATCCTTTACCTTCTCCGATTTTTTAGCTCACTTTTGTTTGTTCTGCACTTCACCACTCCTTTTTTCCTTTTGGCAACTAAACATATTGAGTTCAACCAGCAACGCCATCTAATCCACTCAACCCATATAACAAAAATGCGTCCGTACGACGTAGTCTCTCAAATCTTTCTCATTCTTTCCATCATCAAATTCGCTCTTGCGGCTCCTGTACTGGTACGAGAGAAACGCCAAGCATGCCTCGATGTGGTGCACAACCACGAGGACGCGATAACTGTGCTGGGAAAGCGTGGGGGGGAGCCGGAGCTGCTCGAGCTGTGGCCTAAGATCATGGAGGACTATATCCCAAAACCGGAGTCGTCGGGCTCAGTGCCGTTCAATCCCGTCCATGAGGAGACGAACGTCGTGGATAGGCCACCGCCGAACCCAGCAACGTCAAACCCTGACCATGGGGCGACGAACGCCGTGGATAGGCCACCGCTGAACCCAGCAACGTCGAACCCTGACCATGGGGCGACGAACGCCGTGGATGGGCCACCGCCGGGCTGGGACCCAGCAATGTCGACAGAGTCCGACCGTGAGTCGATGGGGGTGCATGCGCCATCGTCGAGCCCAGTGTTGGAGAGCTGGTTTAACCCGCACGATGAATCGATGGGGGCGCATGCGCCGAGGCCGAACCCAGGACCGTCGACAGAGTTCGGCTCGAACGATAGGCTCGTGGTCTCGGAACCCCCATCGCCGACACGTGGGTCGCCGACAGGGTTCGGCTCAGACCATGAGTATGAGATGGTGCAACCGCCATCGTCGGGACAATTGTCGCGGACAGAGCTCAACATGGACCATGAATACGAGATGGTGCCTCCTCCGCCGGGCGCAGTGTCGCCGACGGTGTCCGAACATGCGCCTAGGTCGATGAGCGCAGAGTCTCAGTTGAAGAATGTTCAAACTGTCGGCGATGCAGAGAAAGGCAAAGCGAAGGACTCACGTTTCTCCGGCACCTCCAGGGACGTTGTGAATGCGGCCCAGAGGGAGTTACAGTCCGAGAGATCGCTTGATCCCGAGAGTAAGTTCCTGTCTCGTCCCTCACTCTTCTACCAACCCTCAAACAACTATTCTAACTTTGTGATCTTAGATTAACGGAATCTTGGCAATTTTTGCAGTTGTAGATGTCACTGGTCAGTGGAGCATGGCCACAGATCGCGTCTACCGTACAGGCCAAAAGAATTTGCTTCATGCTACCTCAGACTCGTAATATAAAGACAGTAGTTAGTTGAATAGTACGCCTTCGTAAGGTTGCCAGTCCAGCAGAGTCCCCACATCCTGTCGTGTGTGCCATCACCCCAAACTCTCTTCATTCTTGCTTCTTCCCATTATCTTCAGCGTTGCCGCAATTTCTTTTTGCTCGGGCTTGTCAGTCAGTTCATCGCGTCATGAACCTCCATATTGATATGCTCATTGGTGCCCTTGGATGTGATAAAAGTTGAAAGATGATACATTCGCACCTCGCACGACACAATTAATGTACAATTGGTCAAAAAATTAAGGCCTAATAAGGCCTTACTACAATGTCCGAAAACATCAAAATATTTCGCGGGGTTTAAAAGGGGGGGAAGTAGTAGCGCAAAAGTTTGCGGGGGTTACAATGGCTTGTATATTCTTTTAAGGCTCACAAGTAATCACAGGCGTCATGAACCATTTTAGCAATTACCTACCTTAGATGCTATTTAGTGGATTACATACTTACTATACTAGTATGTAAGAACAGTCGAGCAGCAACAGCAGCACCAATACAGTACTGTGTCAATACAGCTCTGTCGTTGTGCATTCGAGGTTCACGATATCTGGGGGATTCTCGTGTCAGAATAGGAGAGGCAGCGTATTGAGCACATACTTTGTGACCCAGGTCTTCATGGCGATATCATTATCCGCAGTGCAAACAGCGAAGAGAATAACGGTTTTCAGCCTGGAATCCGGGAATTAGCGCATAGGTCAAGAATGCAGGCAGCACACCATTCGAGTGCCGTAAAAGGAGCACAGGCAATGCATCAAGCAGGCTTATGAACAACGACGGCAGGTGGCCCATGCGGTCTTGTGAACGGAGAAAAGTGAAAAGGAGATGGTGTATGGGCAAATAGGAAAACCAGAGGGCTGCACACCGTTCGAGAGCTCTAGAAGCAGGAGGGAGTGGCGCGTCGAAAGCAGATGATGGAAACAAGAGGGGAGGATTCGGGGGGCAACGTGCAACGTACGCACTGTCCAACAAAAAGACGACAGACACTGGCACCAACGACGGGTATCGGATGCAGCGCCGTGAACAGAGTGGAGCGAAAAGAAGGCACGGTGACGAAGACGAAAGCCGGAGGGGCACTTTCTCATGTTTTTATAAAAGGCACATAATTTGTGAAGAGAGTGCAGAATCCAGAACCAGAGGGCAGTTTTCACGACAATTGCCAATGCTGAGCAGAAAAACAGACACATACAGTGAGAAAGAGGAGAGCAAGTGTTTAGAAACAAACAGCTTGGGCGACCTTGCGACCCCGAGCACAGAAGCCAGGCTGATCGCAAGGAACTGGTCGTGAAGTAGTTTGATTGACTGCACGTCACTCACCACGGCAGAGATGTGTGCCAAGGGTGAATGTGGACAAGTGATGTGGCCGAGGATTGGACAATAATGCCGGTGCTAGATGTATGCGTCAATCTGTTGAAATTGTTCTCACCAGCAAGTAAACCTTGCAGGAACGGAATGGCATGCTGGAAGAAATCGAAGATAGGATCACTAGGATATGTGGGAGGTATTCTCGGAAGTGTGGAAGAGGAGGGTGATGTCAGGATGAGCATCGTGACCACGTACCAATTGCACGAAAAATCGAAAATCGGACCTGGTTCGTGACGAAATAGCAGAAGGCGAGGCATCTAGTGGGTGTATATTCACCAGTTATAGTGGTGTGGCACGAAAGAGGTCATCGACAGTCATGTGTGTTGGCGCAAATAAAATGGATTAATCAGTTATTGAATTTTAACCTTGGAACGCACGTACCATGCTGATTTGTGTCCAAAATAATGCTTCTGGTGGATGTGCACGGTTTGCAGTGGTTGTGCGAGATGGTTTGGCGGCCTGGTTTGAGGGCAAAGATTCGGCTCAATTTCGTATATTGCGCGGTCAAATTCAGTTGACTGGCTCTGGCTCAAGAGCTGGCACTGTGGTGGACGCAGTCACGGTACAGTAATGTTACAAAAAGCACCCTCTTGGCCTGGCGAAGGAGCGCTCCCTTCCGAGTCCAGAAGCTGGGCTGGGAACCATTTTCAGGGGGCCTGTCTCTTCGGCTGGACCCGCAGGCTTCGCTACCTAGCAACTAACTGCTTACCACACCCGCATCACAATCATTCTTCATCGCCCTTCAACCAGCTCAGCTCACAGCCGGCCGAGCGTTCGCAATGCGCCAAGATTGACCCTTCTGCGGAGGCGGACCGTGATCATTCTGCTGAATGGGGATCATAATCTTGATCATGAAGCTTTTCATATCTGACACATTGATCCCGTCTTGTGTCTATCAATGACTTCTGTTCATGGCCTTCAAGTTGGCGCATGCGAATATCAATACATGCCAACCCCCCGGTGTTCTCTCTAGCTCCTAGCTCACCGTAACGTTACTGGGTACTGGATAGTGCATGCCAGTGTGCCCTTCCCTTTAATTTGATTCACCATTTTCCGGTCTTTTGTTAGCTCACTTTTGTTTATTCTGGACTTCGCGACCCCACTTTCCGTTTCCCCATATTGAACGCTCACATTGACTTTTCAAACATCAACGCCATCTAATTCACGTAATACATCCAACAAAAATGCGTCGGTACGACCTAGTCTCTCGAATCTTCCTCATCCTTTCCATCATCGACGTCGCTCTCGCGGCTCCTGTACTGGTTCAAGAGAAATGTCAAGCTTACCTCGGTGTGGTGTACAACCCCGAGCCCAGCGTGGTCGACAATGTCCGACACGCAAGATGGATTCCTGTCGGCACATGCGCTGCCGAACCCAGGGTCGTCGACAGAGCCCAACTACGAGTTGACGCGGGTGCCTGGGATACTGTCGACCCCAGTGCTGGAAAATTGGTATGATGCGGACTATCATTTGATGGAGGCGTATCCGCCGCAGCGGAACCCAGGACACTCGAACCCAAGGCCGTCGACTGAGCTCGACTCGAACAATCGGTTTATGGCGTCGCAACCATCACTGCCGCAATCGGAGTCATCGATAGTGTTCGACGCCGGCCATGATTTCCAGATGGTATATCCGCCACCGTTGGGCGAAGCTTCTCTGACAGATTCCGAACATGAAACGGTAAATGCGCCGCCATCGAGCCTAGCGTCATCGACAGATTCTAACCATGAGTCGATGAGCGCGGATTCTCAGTTGAAGAATCTCCAAGCTGTCTCAAGGGCCAAGCTATAGGATCACTTCCTATTCCCGGCACCGCCAGGGATGTCGTGAATGCGGTCCAGATTCCAGAAAGAGTTGCAGCCTGAGGGGTCGCTTGATACTGGGGAATACCACATCCGTACACTTGCGTAGGGTCTCTATGTTACATACATACAGTACTGCACTTGTACTCTGCTAGAACCTGGGAATTGAAAAGCTGGCACGCAGTAAAGTGATGACTTAAATACATCAGCTCTACCAGTACTACCCCGCATCTCATTGCACTCCTGGTCATTACTCACGGCTTTTGTATGGCGTGGCACAGCCATGGAGGCTAGGTAGACAAATTCGAGTATGAGGATCAAGGCAAGCAATGGTGAGAAGCCTTAAGCACCTGACAAACTGGCTGGTTGGGCATCATGGATCCGCTGTAACGACGATTCGAGAGGGAATAATATTCTTAGCCAGCAAGAGATAAGACGCCAAGCTTGTCGAAATCCTCCAATTTGTAGTACGTCTCTTGCATTTGTCGTGGTCGTGTTTTCGTTCCGTATGCTCAGAAACCCGTTTTTATAAAAAAACTATGATCGACCAGTGAAGAGGATTCGCCGCCGTGTAGATATAAATCCAATAGCAAAATAAGTGGGTACTAGCCTCGAAGATCAGAAAGAGGGCCCGGGGGATTTTTCGTGGTATTTTTCGTGTGGAGAGATGACTGTCACGGTTGACGCGTTGACGCCCGAGAATATGCCAGTGGAACCAGAAAAAGCGGCCCATATGCTACCCGCATAACAGTGGCTTGGCTCATCGTGTACTCCTCATTAACGATACCAGGATGTATTGACTCACGGAGCCAGTACACGACTCGTCGACTTGACATAGGTCATTTGAGGCATCGCGAGGCGATAAAATCTTGGAACGCCAGCATCACAAGTCACAACACGTGTCACTGTGTCACGAGGCCTCAACTGATTTTCAATAAAGATGTCAATAATGTTCAATAATACTGTATACTGTAATTAAGTGATGATCATGATCAAGACTTGATCATGAAGTTGAAATCCATCAATCACTTCCTTGGCGCATGGAAATATAAAACCATCTCAACACCTCATGTTTTCTCTAGCTCCTTGCTCACCGTAACGTTACTGGGTACTGGATAGTGCGTGTGCCTTTCCCTTCACTTCTAATTCGACAATCCATGACCTTCTCCACCTTTATTTTAGCCCACTTTCATTTATTCTGGGCGTTGCGACTCCACATTTCGTTTTGACAACTGAACATATAGAACAATCGCATTAACTACCCAACCAGCAACGTCGTCTAATCCATCCAACAAAAATGCGTCGGTACAGCATAGTCTCTCGAATCCTTCTCATCCTTTCCGTCATCGACTTCGCTCTCGCGGCTCCTGTACTGGTACAGAGACGTCAAGCATCCGTCGATGTGGTGCACATACCCGAGGACGCGATAACTGTGCGGGGGAAGCGGGGTAATGGGTTAGAAGAAATGGGGGAAGAGTTCTTGAAGACGTTGGGAAAACCGAAGGAGTTGTCAGCCGGAGCTTCGTCGTCAAATTCAGCCCCGCCGGGGCCCGACCATGGATCGACGAACGTCGTGGAGGCGCCACAGTCGAACCCAGCGTCGTCAACAGCCAACCAGGACCATTCGTTGATGGGGGCGAATACGCAACCGTCGAACCCAGGGTCACAGTCACCAGCGCTCGAGGAGTATACGATGTGGGAGCCGCCGCCGAACCTAGGGCGGTTGAATATGCCACCCCCAGGGGGGTCGGCATCGATAATGGACGTATATAGGCCGCCTGCGGACCCATGGTTCACACAGACCGGTTATGGGTCGCCTGAGAAAATGTACACCCCAGCGTCGTCAGAGCATGGCTCGGGCGATGAATTTTATACGATTCCGCTAGAGCCAAACCCGGCGAACCGTTGGACGCCGGCAGAGGGTCCGCCACCGCAGAAACCAGCGTCCCCGGCAGACTCGTTCGACTGGAACCATTGGCAGTCGGTAGAGGATCCGCCACTCAAGAAACCAGGGTCTCCGACAGACTCGTTCGACTGGAATCATTGGCAGTCGGTGGAGGACCCGCCACTCAAGAAACCAGCGTCTCCGACAGACTCGTTCGACTGGAATCATTGGCAGTCGGTGGAGGATCCGCCACCGTCGAAACCGGCGCCTCTGCCAGACTCGTTCGACTGGGAACGTTGGAAGTCGGAGCATCCGCTATCAACCGAGATAGAGTCGCCGACAGATGTGCCCCCCTTGCAGTTGGCGCGTCCGCCAACGCCAGGGCGGCCGGGCGTAGGGTTGGCGTCAGGGTTCCACTCGGACGATCAGTCCCAGGTGGCGAACCCGCCATCGCCGGGCACAGTGTCAGAGTTCTTATCAGCCCATGGGCCGCCGGACACAGTGTCAGAGTTCTCATCAGGCCATGGGTCTCCGTATGCCCCCCCAACAACCCCAGAGGCGTTGACAAGTCCCGGCCCAGAGACGGAGACATCGAAGAGCGCGTGGAATACGTTGAACTCTGACAATCTCCCAGATGTCAACTATGCTTTGAAAGGCAAAGCGAAGGTTCCTGGTGGTGAGGAACAGCCTGAGATATCGCATGGCCCTGGGGCGTAAGTTTCCGTCTCGTCTGTCACTGTTCTGCCAAACCTCTTGAGCATCAAACATTCTAACTTTATGATCCTCCTCAGTTAACGCTTAGGACGGTTGGAATGCTCCCGTGACCTCTGCAACCGGTGGCGTCCTCGGCCGTGGTGCTGGCACTGGCCTGGCACGTTCATGTTAGCACAAATACGTGTTTCCGAGTCTTCACCATGTTCTTTACTAGTACAGTAGTAGCTGTCCTACAACATCGCTAGACTTGTCGGGTTCCGATCGTTCCAGATATCTAAAAATGTGAATGCATTCGGCATTATGCTCGAAAACTGAACGAACGAGCCATGGCATCCGAGATCAGGGCTTCACAAGTCGATGCCCAAACCGCCATGTGTCTCCCACGCCCTAATCCGGTGCATCCGTAGTTAGGCGCGATAAGGGACTTGTAGTCCTTCCTCTCCCCCAGTCCGCTTTGTTCACACACCTAAGAGCACCAGATATCCTCACTATTCCCTAATGCAGTTCGCATGCACATCTTCAGTTTCCACGAGCACCTTCCATACCTCAAAAGCCTGCTAGGGGATTACAAATATATTTCTTTTTTTTATTTAATACATAGTTGTATTCTAATAACAAAATAACAAAACTATTTATTACTATTCAGAAAATATGTCTTTTTCACATGTGGGCCACACTTCCGGGTACAGGATTTTCCTTTTTGGTTTAAGCGCTCGTCCTGCCGTAACTCGGCAACTAGCTCTCCACTCTCCACAATTAATGCTGATGTTGATGTTACACATAAGGCCAACATGATCAATCACAATGCTCTAACGACTATAGCCTAGAGAGGCCTAATCTGGCGTGATCACACTCGATTTTCACTGATCGTCGGATCTCGGTACCGTCGGAGTCAACAATCCCCAATCATGGTTTTGCTGATGAACTGCTCGTCTCATGGCCCATGGCCCTTCCGCCTCGGCGGACTCGGAGAACTCTGCGGCTGACTGGCGATCATGATATTTAATCATGAAGTGGAACAACTACCTCAACACAGGCACAGGTACTTGTGCAACCTGCTTGCTAGTATTTCGTTCTCGGACCTGCGTTGCATCCCACTGTCCATGGATCGATCAATCACGACATTGGCGCATGCGAATATAAAACCATCTTAACCCCCCCGTGTTTTCTTTAGCTCCTTGCTCACCTTCACATCACTGGGTACTGGATAGTGCGAGCGCCTTTCCCTTCCACTTTTAATTTGACAATCCATGACCTTCTCCATCTTTTTTTTTTTTAGCTCACTTTCGTTTATTCTGGACGTTGCGACTCCACACTTCGTTTTGACAACTGAACATATTGGACGATCACATTGAAATCCCAACCAGCAACGTCGTCTAATCCATCCAAACAAAATGCGTCGATACAACATAGTCTTTCGAATCCTTCTCATCCTTTCCGCCATCGACTTCGCTCTCGCGGCTCCTGTACTGGTACAAGAGAGACGTCAAGCATCCGTCGATATGGTGCACATACCCGAGGACGCGGTGACTGTGTGGGGGAAGCGGGCTGATGACTTTAATTTGCTGTGGGAGGAGTACTTAAGAACGTGGGGGAAATTGAAGGAGCCGGGCGAGTCGTCAGCCCCACCTCCGTCGTCGGGTCCAACCCCGTCGGGGCCCGACCATGGGCCGACGAACGTCGTGGAGGCGCCACAGCCGAACCCAGCGTCGTCAACATCCAACCCGGACCATTCGTCGACAGTGGTGAATGCGCAGCCGTCGGACCCAGGGTCACCGTCAGCGCTCGAGTATGAAACGATGTGGCAGCCGTCGGACCGATTCAGAGGGTGGTTGAATGAGTTGCAGGTGCCAGATCCGCAACTTCTTGAACACCCATGGGAGTCGTCAGCGTCCACCTCGCCCGGTGAGTTGCAGGTGCCAGACCCGCATCTTCTTTACCCAGGGGGGTCGTCAGCGTCCGCCTGGCCCGGTGAGTTGC
>WNFQ01013706.1_pt1 | contig 17286 bp, 20 predicted proteins | sample 5400171 | NCBI WGS metagenome assembly WNFQ01 (sample SAMN13153356, study PRJNA577476) | soil metagenome | isolation source: 20 cm soil under Madrone tree | place: USA:California | collected 2016-06-14 | reverse complement strand
GAAGTTTTATTTTTCAAATTCAAAAGGTTAACGGTGTGGCGCCAAGACCGGCAGCGTTATTCAGTACGCGCATCTCGCTAAAAAGTTCCTTCCGAAGCGTCGGGCCGAAGTTCTCCGCTTCGGTGCCTGCTTGTATTTTTTTCCTTTCCCTTTTCGCCGCCGAGGTAACTCTCGTTGACGAAATCGGGGGGGTTTTTGTATTATTTTATTTTTCTTACAGCACACGGCCAAACCCCGCGATGCCAGCCGCCGACCTGTTACCCCTGCACAGGAGCACGGCATGCCTTCGAGGTCTTTTACTCTTCCTTGTTCAGGCAGGTCCCACCAAGCTGGGCGATCGGTTATCACATTCCGGCGCCCGCGTGTGCTTGCGATCCTGAGCGGGCCCAATTTCTGTTCCCCTCCCTTCGCTTGGCTGCACTAGCACTTTTTGGGTCTGCCGCTTCGGGAAATCTAATTATCCGGGAACGTGATCTTGGATCACGCTCTTTCTTCCGTCTTTACTATTTGAGCACCCGAGGTAAGCTATACTCAGGTTTCCCTTTTACCGCACCTTCCCCCGCACCTCCATGACATCTGGTATCCTACAAGTGAGCTCCTCCGACTGCATATTTTGTTCTGCTCCTCTCTGCTCACCTCGCAATCATTGTAGGACTCACTTCCATCGGCTGGAGGGCCTTCTACCTCTTCTCCCCGCTTCCGGCCCTACGCATGTCCAAGTCACCATGTAATCAAAAGCCGGTATATAACCAGCAACGACCCTCGTGGCTACATGTCAGTCCTGGAGGACGTCAGGCTCTATTTCGCTAATCATGCATTAGCCCTGTTTACGAATATCCCTTGAATGGTCAATGGATAATGATGGACGTCGATGATGGGTATATCTTGTGGACCGGCATCTGGAAGGGTACGTTGCCCTTGACTCCGCGGGACCAGTTTATGCATGATGGCCTTGTGTCTCAGCCCTAGGAAATTCAAAAGGTATACCTTCCCTAAACTCACCTTGTGGGACGTTGGCTCATAGTATGCTCAGCCGACATAGTCAAGATGATCGAGTCTCAGCCTGATTTGGCCTCCCAAATACGGAGAGTCCGTGGTGGATATCTGAAGATTCAAGGGACTTGGATGCCCTATGAGGTATTTAATCCCAGCAACATGCATAGCCCGGCTGGCTGACGGAATGATGCACGCAGGTTGCTCTTCGTCTTTCTCGTCGGTGGGCATGATCGGTGCTTAATTTCACCAGACGTGAGCTGACGCGTTGTTTCAGCGTGGCGTGGCCTATTCGCCACGACCTTGTGCCATTGTTTGGGTATGCGAATTTTGTAACATGGCGTCTGTGCTTTTGAGTTATTCAATATCCTCTTAGCCCCACCTTTCCCACCACTTGCTTGTCCCCAGAACAACCCGGATATGGGCAGGTTATTGCCAATGGTGGCGGTCGCCGCCGAGCCAGACGGAGCAATCATTTTCAAAGCTCAGGATCGTTTTCCACGGGCACACCTGGCCTCCAGGCTGGATGGACAGTCATCTCCGGCCCAAGCTACCCACATGAAATCGCTCAATCGCCACCCCAATTCTCGCACAAACCGGCTTCTCCATTTATTCAACCCGTGTGGCCAAGCCAGCATCAAAGCATCCCGTCAGCAGGGCCTCCCCTGGCGGATGCACTCTCCATCGATGGAGGCGTCGGCCGGCTCTCCTTAAACCGGGAGCGTAGCCACAATTCTCGTTTTTCGCCATATCCCTCTCCATCGCAGCCGAAGAACGCTTCCGTTGCATCATTGAACGTATCATCGCCAGTTGGAAACTCCAGAAAGACCTTTTCTGACGCTTCTGGTTTGGGTGGCTCTCGTCGCACACCGATCCAAGAAGAACGAGTCAAACTTGCTCCACTTCACCCCCCACCTTCGACACATGCTTCTGGGCAGGGAACTATATCTCTCCCCCCTATCTCTTCCTGGGTAGCTACACCTCAGTCCGATGACTCGAGAGCAGTTCTTCAAAGACTGCGAGCAACCGACGGTGCCGATGAGGCTAATCCTGTCTTCACTTCAGAAGATCAACTTAGTTATCAGCGGCGCTCCTCTTCTGTGCCATCAAATGTTCAGTAAGCCTGCGGCTCGTGCGTTCATGCATTATGTGTCATCGCTGATGTGTTTGGTTTGGTTTACTTTTCTGACAGACGCTTCGATTTAGAGCCGTCTAGATTGGTCAAAGGTAACACGGGGGCTGAAACACGACACTGGACCTCGGAGCGCTCGCGTGCCCAAGATAGTCCGCCGCCACTCCAGACGCTGGCCTACCACAGAAAATCCGATTCAAGTTCGGCAGTTTCCTCCACGTCGGCCTCGTTTTTGTCGTCAACCCCCGATGGGGTCTCTCCAAGCGATCCATCACCAGTTCTGCCGCTCACCCCTCACACATCTGCGCATTTACCCCGAGAACCACCATCATTATTGCACGACCCGCACCGTTCTTCGTTGAAAGAGCTGTCAGGTAATAATCGATCCTTCATACCTTCATACACGTATACAAATGCACTTGGATCAGCGTCCATCTCCGATCGAGACAGGGTCCAGACTTTTGGGCACTATCGTGGTGGTGGGCATCCGAGTCCATCTTCACAACAGCTCTACAGAACGGAGGTATCGCCTTCCAGTAGACATGGGCCCGCTGAGCTGTGGGATAAATATGGCACGAATTATTCCAGCTCGCATCCTGTCCGTCCTTGGTAGAGAATGTCATACATTCTATAGTGGTCCCCGTCAGAGCCTGTACATATACACACCATCCGTTTAGAGCAATACCCTTCCCTCTCTTCCTCACGTTGCTATTGGATTCAAAACTCATAGTCTTATTGTAATTTTTTTTTCTTTCTATTTTGTTTGTTACACTCCGTGCACACTACTTACCCACACACGCATCACTTGTTTCTTTCTGCCGCACAGAGACGGAACACCCACACAAAGTAAAACACGCCGAAAGTTCGTGTACCGGGTTGGAGAACCGTGACCAGGCAAAGGGGTCTTACTGTACCGTGCGGCCACTAGGCGTTCGAAGATTCTGATCGAACTATATTTGGAAGCGCTTTTGACTTGACGTGATCGGTGCTTGTTCAGTTCCTACTCTGTCAAAACTCGTGGTGTACTCGAGGATAGGGCAATGTACGATAACTCTACTACTAGGTTTGGCTCTCATCCAGTTGGAGCATCACAAGTTACGACTGAGGTCATTATCTCGCTCCAAGATTTCTCACACTCAATATGATACGATATGTGTTATTCAGACCGTGGCACCCGTGACTTTGATGGGCTTGGCGGGCACTGACAAGTAAAACTAGCATGAACGGCCGCAGCCCTGGCCTTCTTGGCTGAAACTTGAAATAGGTCGCTCGGCTATCGAGACCTGGCGGCGGCCCTGACATTCTTGCTGTGAATCCCCTACATCTGTACTGGGCAGATTGGGAAGAATAGTGCGAGCCGCGATGATGGATATTGTAAGTTATAATTTTTTCTCCTCGAGGCCTTTAGTTCTCTGGAACCGGAGCTTACATTTGGGCGTCTCTGGAAGCAACACCACCCAGACAACACAAACAAAAAGGTTCTGCCGGCTGCGGAAAGCGCCAACTGAATGAAGACCGCCAGCCTCAGCCTGGGGCTGGGTGCCAACCAGCAGCAGGAGATACGGCAGCTCTTTGATTTATTAAAACCTTGCTTTGTGGTGGGAAGCTCGTCTTTGGAGATGTTTTTTTTTCTCTTGATCCCGTCACCAAATTTGGGGTTTGAGACGGAAGCGTTCCGAGTCTTTGGGGAAAGGCGAAATCGAGATGGGCATCACAACACGGTCTCTCCTCGGTCTCCTGCACCACGTACTCACTATAAGCGAGAACTTGGCCGTGTACATGCTAGCAATTTTTTTTGGTCGGATGCTATCGCCGTCGGTCCACTAACTTACTAGTACGATACTGGGGCTGGGCGGACTCGGAAGATTAGCGGGACCTCACATGGCAAGAAGGCCTCCTCGATCCCATGTCTTGACTTTGACACATCGTACACGTTCTCGAGAGTGCTGCGTGAGTCCCTGCTTGTCTGGGTAAGATAGATTACGTCCGTGATGTGACAGTCTTGGCCCCTTCTTCTCCTTGACCTCCTTGCACATGCGCGCCGTTCGTGTTACTTTTTTCCAGTTGGGGAGCCGGTTTCCTAGTGCGACGGTGCGAGTCAGCAGACCGGGAGGCGTTTAAAGAAAACTGATGGGAGTGCGCGTATGGGACGCCTCGGGGATTGGAACGCCCAATGACATAATTCGTGGCCCCTCCCGTGCACCCCGGGGGGGAAAGGAAGGAGGGGTTCAAGACAAGTGACCGGAAGAGGGGGAAAGATAGCTCGGAGAAGCGTGACGTGGCTGCCAATCGTGTGGGCCTCCTTGTTTCCAAATCCCCGACACCGGGTGACCGTATCAAGTGCCGTCGTCCTCGGATGACTCGGACACCTGACGACATTTGCGAGAAGAGCTTGTAAGGGCCGGATTCTCTCCGCTTCCACGTAGGCATTGCGGAAGCGCAGAAGGCGATACGGCAGCGCCCCCTACCAAGGAAGATGCATACAGAGTACAATGGAAGAAAAGGCGAAGGTGAAGTGTACGATACTTAGTGGGGGTGCCAGTGATGATATCCCTTCTCATCTCCCAACCCTTCCGGTCGTCACGGTCAGCTTCGTCACTTCAGCGGTTAATAGAGGACAACATCGTACCCAACACTTTCCGGATCATTGAACTTCTTTGGGTCACAAGTTGCTCGGTTATATCCATCAGACACAGCAGACAGACTTTCCGAGGGGGGATAACCGAATTCTGACTTGGAAGAGCAGAGAGGGGGCAGGGCGGGAAATGGGCATATCGATTTGGCGGCTACAGTAATTGCCTGCTTACCTTCGCCACTTCCATGCGATACCTGTTAATATTTATAGACATAATGTCCATGTCGTCCGTGAGAGCGGCTACCTTCTGAGGTTCGTGGCTGAGCGCTAAGCGCTTGACGGCGCCGCCGTTCATCAGTTCTCCCCCCGCGGACGCCCGAGGCCCATCCCACACATTTTCTCTGAGCAGGGGACTGCTGATCGAGTTGATTAAGACGACATGCCGTAGTTCAAACCGTAGTAGGCGTGACTATCGAACGGGAAAAGAAAAAAGAAGTCGGAGCGGACGTCCCGGTTCTCGCATCCCACATGGATTCAGTACGAGAGGTGGACATGGTTTATGTAGACTGTTGTCACAAAATAAGACGGACGGGAGAAGCACATCTCCGTCGTGTGGGACGAAGGAGTGTTTGAATTTTCTGGTATAGTTCCGAGGGTCTGTACATCTTTCGCTTGGGGAACGCCAGTGTGCGTTGTGGTACCTCTGGTCATGGAGGTGTAAGATGTTCAATTATTTAAAAAAAAGAGAGATAGCTCAGTGCAACCTCGTCCACTGGCACGGATCACATAATACGCAATCTTCGATCATCTGCGTTATTTCCCAAAGCAACTAGAAGCATATTCACAGTCAACTGACAAGACGTGGTATGTGGTAATATATGTGAGCCGACCCCTGTGCATGTGTGAGGGGGAAGGGGAGGGAGGTGTCAAAGCCAAGCACAGGTAAAGGCGGTACCAGCACACCAGAGATGGCACTCTTCGTAGCCAGTGGTGAATGAGGTCAGAGATTCGAAGTGGCTCCGGGATTAGAGAGGGCTCATCCGAGCTTGAAGCCATATCAGAGGGTCTTAAGCGTATTCACAGCTGAGTCTGGGCTAGTCCGAAGACGCAGGCCGCCCGCGTGGATGACACGCTCAGGCTGAGACGGGGGCGCGGACCGCGTGTTTGGTTGTCCCTCAGCCCTGTAAAAGCCCTGTAAAAGAGAGCAGACCAATTTTGGCAGATTCTCTCTTCGCTCACGTCTAGTCGACCCTGTTGTCCTTCCTTTCAACTCTCTTTGGTTCCTTGGGACCAGCACCACGTCGCTCAGGGTTCCTTGAAGAGGAACCGATACCCCTTTCTAATCTCGGTAATCGAGTACGCCACCCCAGTTTCGATACCCACAAATTCGCCATGAAATTTAGGTATCTGCCCTTACTCTCAACTTCGGTCTCAGTTGACTCTGTCTATTACCCAGTTCCTCTCTCAAGTTCAATGCCCAGGTGGAATGGTGGGACGAGTACATTGCGTGCGTACTATATTGCTCGAGGTCATGTGTTCGCATTATCTGACTTTGTTTCCATTAAAACAGTTACGACGCTCTCAAGAGATACATTTACCACCTTGAAAAGCAGAAGCACGAGGCCCTCGTCCAGTCTCACGATATAGAGTCTACAACAGAACAAACATCCCTAGTTGACTATGTTGCGCAGTGGCAAGACACTGACGCACTTTTCAAGCCTTTCTTAGACGCCGAATTGCGGAAGATCTCGAGCTTCTATGTGCACCAGGAAAAACAATTACTCCAAGAGCTGGCCGAGCTGGAGGAACTTGTAAAGGAACAAGATGAGATTGGGATGCTGCCTTCTACGTCGAAGCGCAGAAGGCGAGTGTCCACATCTGCCGGCCGTGCGATGTCTCAGGGAGGTGGGTAAATGTTTGCCGTGTGTGCTTCTCCTTCGGAGCCTTTTTTTTCATCACTCGTCACGGCTGGGGAGCGATTTATTCCTACCCGTGCTGTCTCTTTTTGGTCCGTTCCTCGCTAACTATCTGGATAGCGCATCATTCCAGGGAAGTACCCACTCGTCTTCGTCGAGTCAGTGTTTCGTCGACGGAGGAGAACCTTGATCTCGAGGCTTCACTGGCTTCCATAGGGCGTTCCTTCCCTGCTCCCGTCCCGGAAGGTGAGGAAACCGGGCCCCAACAAACTGTCAGTAGAAGTGGTACCAGAGACGGGGAGAGCTTGGGTCGTAGCAGGTCGCAGACTGTTGCGGTGCGGGGAATCGCGAATCGGCTTCGCAGTAGTATTGCTTCACTTGGTTCCCCTAACACTCCAGTATCGGGAGGTGGTGAAACGATCTGGTCCTCGAAGAAGAATTTTGCAACCGATACGCAACTACTATTCAAACGTCGAATCACGAACTTGTACGTTCAAGTGAGCGCACTATGCTCTTACGTTGAGCTGAATTATTCCGGATTCCGCAAAGTCCTGAAGAAGTAACTCATTTCCTTCACTGTAGTGCTATTATTATTAATTCTTTTCGGTAGGTACGATAAAGTTACCGAGAGCTCGGTATGCGCTGACCCCGATGTTGATCGATCGTACCTCACCAATCCTTTCAGCTTCAAGCACATTACCTTCATGACATCCTTGAGCCTACACCTCCCTTTGATCAGGAGTCTCGTGCAAGGGTTGCAGATGCGCAGTCCGCATTGGCGCTCTTATATGCCAAATGCGTTACGGACGGTGATTTAGCTACGGCCCAGCGATACTTGAAACTTAACCTGCGCGAACACATTGCGTGGGAGCGAGACACGGTATGGAGACAGATGATCGGTCGCGAGCGCCGCGGCGAAGGAGGAACGCCGCTAGGTGCACCGGTAGACACCACGGAAGAGAAGGCTTTCGAAGTGCGCACACGCGTTGGACGTATTCGATTCAGTAGACGCAAGGCTTGGGTCGTCATCTCCGCCCTTGTCTTTGCTATTCTACTGAACGTGTCGATCGTCGAAGGGGATGAAGCAAATCGGTGCTTCGCCGTGCTTGTATTTGTTACCCTGCTGTGGGCCACCGAGGTCCGTCAGTCCTCATTGCCATGTCATTGCTCCTTAGCGGTCTCCTGAGTCATTTCTATAGGCGATACCACTTTTCGTAACTTCCACTATGGTACCTGCCTTACTCGTTTGGCTCCGTGTGATCCGTGACGCGGATACAGGTGGACGATTGAGCCCTGATGCGGCAACTCGGCGAGTATATTCCTGCTCGAAACTGAGCGTCTGATATTTATGGGCTCGCAGTTGGATATTTTCTGTAATGTTTTCACCGACTATCATGCTCCTCATCGGTGGTTTTACAATCGCGGCGGCGGTTTCCAAGACGAATATTGACCGTGTATTGATCACGCGCGTTCTCAGTTTGGCGGGTACACGCCCTAATGTCGTGCTGCTCGCCGTCATGGGTGTCGCATGTTTCGCAAGCATGTGGATCAGGTGCGGTGATTCACCGTTTCCGTTCCTCGTGTTCTGACCTTGTCTTCCCCTTTAGTAATGTTGCGGCGCCAACGCTCTGCTTCACGCTCGTGCGGGTGCGTTGGACTATTGCTATGTTCTACTTCGCCTTTCGCACGCTCACCTTGCTTATCATAGCCAATCTTGCGGACTCTCCCACCGAAGGCATCCTTTGGGCCCTGCCTTGTCGTGAGTGTTCCCATCTATATCTATAGTTTGGTTCCTAAGTTTGATCGTTAATGTCCATCAGCTCGCGATCGCGCTGGCCGCCAACATCGGCGGGCAATCGTCCCCTATTTCGTCGCCACAGAACTTGATTGCTTTACAAGCGATGGAACCCCAGCTTGATTGGGGACGCTGGTTTTTAGTCGCGCTTCCTGTCTCAGGAGTCTCGATCGTGCTGATCTGGCTTCTACTCCTGGTATCCTACCGTCCTTCGCGCTTACCCATGGGAAATGGTGATTTGGAGATCAAGAGCATTCGCCCTACGCGTGAACGCTTCACTGTGAAGCAATGGTGGGTAACGTTCGTATGCGTTGTCACGATCACTTTCTGGGTTGTCGAACACGGCATCGAGGAGTGGATTGGCGATATGGGCGTCATTGCCATCATTCCCATTGTCGCGTTTTTCGGAACAGGTGTCCTGAAGAAGGTCAAGGGGCATTTACCCCGCCTTTCCTACATGCATACTAATATTTTCCGCTGTCTCTAGGACGATTTTGAGCAATTCCTGTGGTCGGTCGTCTTCCTGGCAATGGGTGGTATAGCGCTAGGAAAGGGCGTCACGTCGAGCGGCCTGTTAGACAAGATGGACGCTCTTATCCGTCGCCTTGTGGAAGGACGTTCCGAGTTTGGGGTTATTGTCCTGCTCACTACCGTCGTATTGGTAAGTTGCTTTCTCCGTTGGACGCTAATATCCCGGCTACTATATGGTATAGATCGTTTCCACATTCATCAGCCACACAATAGCGAGTGTCCTCCTTGTCCCCATTGCCAAGGCGGTCGGAGAGAACCTCCCAGGCAACCAAGCAAATCTTCTCATTTTCATAACTGGGCTTGCTTGCTCCACCGGGATGGGTATGCCTGTCTCAGGATTCCCCAATCAGACTGCGTACGTCCACTCTCCCACCCTCCCTTTTACCCCGCTGAGAACCCGTTTTCCATCAGAGCAACCCAGGAAGATGAAATGGGTCAACTTTATCTGACAAACGTTGACTTCCTGAAGAACGGCGTACCGGCCAGTGTAATCGCAGCCCTGGTATCGGTTGCCCTCATCCATTGATACACAGAATGCTCACCACATGGTACAATAGGTGGTCGCATCACTCGGTTATGCGTTGATGAAGCTTATTCGGTGCGTGGGTTTTTTCTCACTTTTTCGGCATAAGTGCTGGGCTCACGTCACTTTCAGAATGGATTAACATGGCAGGATTGCGAACATCGGACTGGAGCTTTCGTTGGCGCACTCGGATTCGGGGCTTCCTTTAGCGCGCATCATCCTCCCTTGACTCCTTAATCTATCTAAACGTGACGCACTGAGGTCAACAATAGAAGGCCCGAGGTTTCAAGACGGGGCATTCAATAGAGTTCTTTCAAGGTGGGCAAACCTTGTGTAGCGCCGTCCGCCGCGCCCCTGCCCGTGCACATGCTTCTCACATTATTTCCCATCACTATCCACGTATATCTCGTTTTATAAATTTGGATTTTGCGGATCGGGTTAGAATTTTTCTCCGACCTGCCGTTCCCAATTCTTTTCCGCTTGCAATTGTTTTATTTACTTGAACCCTTTCTTCGGTCCCCGGCGAGCGGTTTCGTAGATTTTTTTGCCAACTGTGATTTTGGTATTTAAGTGGCATATCATGGAGGTATCGTACTACGGCAAGGCTACAATACAGGTTCTTCCAATGATTAGATGGGCGGTTGGGTAAGAATTGAGGGCTGGTTTGCAGCGAAGCCCACCGCAGAACGTACGCAGCGTTACTCTCTTCAAATACCGCATACGATCTGAGCCGCTCGCGTGGAACTAAAAGAGACCTGGGAGGGATGGGAATTGAACTCACTAAGATAGTATCCGACAAAGTTCAAGATATTCATCCGTAGCCGAGATTTAGCGTACCGTACTACACTGCAGTACGAGGGCGGGTACAGTACGGCAGTAACTTGGGTTCTCAGATTATCTCAATATGATGTACTGTAGGCCCGCGGAAGAGAACATGAAATGAGAGGGCCATGTGCGAACACTCAGGCTGCTATATATGCCAGTGATTCCTGTAAGATGATGATTCTGTTGTACTACTCTCAGCCTCGGCCTTATGCAACCCTTAAATATATATATATTTCGCAAGATATTCCGCGACTATTTACGAAGATCATGGATGGTTTGACGCCAACTATGAGAGAAACGTGGCTCTGGAAAATAAAGGGAAAAGGGGGGAGCTGAAGGAAGGGGACCACGTCCGACCACCTGGGCGGTGTATAACTGTGACTGTATTCAATTGAACCGAAGACAGAATTGGAGGGACCGCACAGACAATGAATGATGAACCATGTGGACTGCGGACAACCTCTTCAGGTTTCAGCCTTTCACCGGCTTTTTACCCTTCACATCGCGGCATCGGTGCTTGTACGGTACGGTGCGATCCTGTACTCGTGTACAATTACAAGTAAATAGAGTTTTTCTACTCGGAATACTTTATGCGCCTATTTACGTTACCCCCCCCCTGATATTTGATTCAAGTTTTTATTTCCGGGCAGACCCGGAGCTATGGCTCGCATCTGAGCAAGTAGTACCAAGCACGCTGGCAGTACACCGTCCTTGAATCGCGATTGCTCACGTCATTGACTAAGCTGAACTGGACGTTGGGCGCATGGAATAAAAGCAAGGGCGCAGTACTATTTATTTGTTTGTTTCGTGCATATAGCCGACGTCCGAGTCGACCGATTTTAATTAGGTTTGGACCCATCAGTGACGCATAACACAGTGAGTGGCATTACTGTACTGTACACTATCATAATTTGTTTACAGTACAAGTATATGGTAGAGTTACGGGACGCACGATCGAAGGAGAATAAAGTGATTACATTTCGAGCCCGTTTTGAGGGCCTGCTACACAGATCTGTTTCAGATATACCGTGCAAATACAAGATCGAGAAAGAACAATGCTGAGACATTGTACAGTAATCGAAATGAGATAAGCACGACTACCTCGTACATAAGAGGCCATAAGCAGATCCAGACAAAAGGCCATGCCAAAAGGCTTTATTCCGCCAGTATACAGTAAAGACATGCGGCTCATCAACTGCATGGGTGTGCTGATGTGCCTATTTTCTGGAGCGTTTCAGCACGACAGCTCGCGAGTGAGTACGAAAGCGAGGTACAAGGGGGGTGGCGAAGGTTTGTGACAAGGGGTTTCATCTGTTAGATTCAGGTTGCCACTTATGGAGCTCCACACAACGAGAGCTGGTTTCGAGGTCATTCAGCGCTTTTTTCCAGGCTAGCTATAGGGAAGTACAATACTGGACGGAAATATGGATTACGATGGCCGATCTTCGACTAACGATCAATGGTAGTCATCCTCCACCAGTGCCACGAGCATCATGTCAAGGATGTTGGTCTAGCCACTCGGAGATGCGCTCGGCGAGCTCAACCTTCTTTCCTGAAAGTGCCAAGCTTCTGCTCTTTAGGAAGTCCTGGCCACATGACTCGCGTTAATAACGTAGTAAGGGGGGAGCAAGATGTGGTGGCGCACCTTCATCTGGTCAACTCGCAACTGATGCCGGAGGCGTCAGCTGAAGTAAGCGCCCGAGGCTCGGCGCTGGTACGCACCTGCATTAGGTTACTGGTTTCATAACGACTGCGAATCTCTGCCTCGGAAACACTGACATCCTGCACAATATCAAAGTAACTCGAAAGTCAGTATCCCACCGAGCTCCCGCTTGCTATCACGATCGAGACCTACGGGTTTGCGCTTCGAACCTGATTGGACGATGACTGCATTGGCGCTTTTGTCTTCCCTTAAAAGCTTCACCCACTCCTTGACCAATGGACCTGCCTTCTTGCGGATCGCGTCGTTCTTTGGTAGGGTGTGATCCTCGAACGTAGCTGGATCGAACTCCTCGCGGAACGCGGTTGCCTCGAGCTGCGCATAGTGGAAGGCCAACGCTGGCAGTCATGCGGGTTGGGCGGGCATCTGACAAAGGTACAGGGAGCTACTTACTGGGGTTAGGGTATGAGTCAGGTGGATAAGTGCCGTTCCTAAGCGCGAGTTTGGAAATAAGTGATTTTGCTGCGTCAATAAGCTCTTTGCCCGCTGTGAGACGCGTACGCTGCTCAGCGCCAGAGGGACCTTTGATGGGTTAAAGAATGGGGAGGCCCACCTCGAAAACCTTCCTCTATGGGCGCGGCACGTATGTCATCGGCGAAAGGTAGTGGGATCAAGTGAAAGCCGCAGGGCTCGGCCCACCCATCGCCTTCGCTCTCCTCCTGCGGCAGTAGCGCGCAGAAACTCGGGGAGGCATTTCTCCGTGTGAGCGCACGTACAAGCCCAATTCTTCCTTTCTTCACCATGGAAGAGAGGAGCGCCGTAAATGTCCGCCGGCTGCCGGCATAGGATTCCTCGTCCGGATAGACGAAGAGCGAGTGTCGAACGTTGTCTTCAAAAGTAAGCTCTGAACGATCTTTGAAACCGAGGAGCTTAATGCTGGGCTCGAGGTCGAATGTGCGCAGAGAGCGCACTTCTTCTGCCGTGTAGAAGACCTGTGTGAAGAGGACGAACGTCAGAAAGACGGAAGAGAGGGGGGATGGTCGTTCGTACACGCCGGCCAGCTCGCACGGAGCGTGTGCCGAACCTGTGTTCTTGCATGTCCTCGTCCTCAGCTGTCGCACCGAGTGTCATGCCAAACACCACATCACTCTTGTTGACCTCCGCCTCTCGCTCCTTTACGAGATAACTAGGATTAGTATCTTCATGAAGAATACAAGCGTTCACAAACCTCATCCACATGTGTCGTTCGGCTCTCTACAACCTCCATTTTATCCCCCAGGTCCACGAAGTACTTATAGGCCCCCTTTTTCTGCTCCGTGACGAGATTATAGCCCTTGATACCAATGACAAATCCTGTGGCAAGCTCGAACGGGATGCTGAAGAGGGCTCGTTTCGGGACCTCATGGAATCGCATCTGATCGAGCAGATCATCGATACGAGAGATAGAGACTTCAGCAGGTAGAAAGTCAACATCTTCGCCCTCCGAGGGGTCTGAGACAAGGACGCTCTGAGACGTTGAGAAAAAAAACGTCCAATGACAAAAAAAGAGTCCGCACAGTCCAGAATTTGTGCTGGTTGAAAGGCTTATCGTCTGCGCTGATGAAGAAAGGTTCCACGCTCACGCCAGCCTGCAGCAGATCCTGGGCAGAAATTCAGCAAAGACCACCAATCTGTATATTCTTTTTACTCACGATGAGGGTGGTCCGCGCGGAAGTTATGAGTCTTGGATTGTGTGAACCCGCGAAGGGGTCATCGTTATCGGTTATTAGGAATACACGTTTCGTTGCTGACTTTGGCGCACTACTGGGTGCGTTAATCAACATGCGCGTGGAGGTTGGCGTTGACAGCACCCGTCACGGAAAACCCAGTTACAGCTCGTGAACAAATCTCCCACGGGAATATGTTTGTCTGTCGAGGGATAATCCTCACTCAGGAGATCAGGGTTTTCACACGCCTCTGGGACGTGAAGTGTGAGATATTATAGTAGATAGACTGAAGGCAAACAGCGAACCATCAATGGGTTGTTTCACGTCAAGAATCATGGTTGCGTTGATGACGGACAAAGGTTGGTAGACGTATGTTCCTTTCTTGATCTCTGAGCCTGGTCCAGTTTCATTCCTGCGCGTCTACGAGGCCACCTTATTACTGTCAAGAGAGCAGAATTACGAGAGTGGAGGCGCACTGTGTTGTAGAGCATGATACCGACTGAATCGTACGGACCTACGACGACCTTCCTCTTTTGTATCTGGACTGCAGCATCAAGGGCAGTTAGGAGCCTTGATGTCTTTGCGTTTTCGTGATTTGGTTTTTCACGCAAGGCCAACATAGACTGTGAGCAGTCAATGGTAAACAAAATGACATCGTGCTTTCTCTCAAAGTACTGCAGAAGACCAATTGTGAGTCTGGCTGGTCACCGTGTGGGCAATTGTAACGGCGCGCTCACTGAAGTGTCTTGTAACTCTTCGTCTTCATCTTCACCAAGCTTATTCCAGTCATCATAGGGCATTTTTCAAAGTTTGTGAGATACCTGCACGGATAAAATAAATACACAGAATATGGAGTAAGACGCGTTCTGTTGGCGGAGCAGATGGCCCAAACGTCGGGTCATGTGATCCAGGTTCGGAGTTTGAACCCTTGGGCTGGCCAAGAGCGCTCATCGCTCATCGTGTGGCATCACCACCGTTATCAACCCTCAATATGAGCTACACTCGCGCCCTTGGCCTGGGCTCTACACTTACCCGTACAGCGATTTCCACTAGACCTGGTATAGTTTAATTACTAAACATTGTCTAGCGTGTCCACTAACCGCTGCCTTAGCAGTCCATAACACACTCGTGCGCTCCGCCGTTCTCAGACGGTTCGATCAGTTTCCTGGCTTCCTTACTCCTACTGACCTGTCTCCTTGTACAGCTCTGTTCAGACACAGTCCATCAAGCCTAATGAGGCCACAGTTATCCTGAATACCCAACGTCTTGCACGCCCGTCCAGCCCCCATTTCACCATTTACCAACCGCAGCTCACTTGGATAGCCTCTATCGCCAATCGCATCACTGGTGCTGGGCTTTCACTCCGTGCGTCTTGTTTTCTTCCACCAGAGTGCCATCTCAGCGTGGCGTCCAGTCCTCTACGGTTTCTCCCTCGCATATCTCTTCGCTCCTTCCGCATTTAGCAGCGCAAATATCATTGAATTTGCTGCAGGCCAGCCAGAGTGGGTCAAAGTTGCTGAGAAGACAATCCTTGCTGCGCCATTCGCATTCCACTCACTCAATGGCTTGCGTCACCTCGCTTGGGATACCGGAAAATGTTTGTCTTCCTCTACACCCTTGTCCCCGATGTTACGACACTGACAAATGTAAACAAGTCCTCACCCTTAAGGGTGCGTACCGTACAGGCTATGTAGTCATCGGTGCCACCGCCATTTCCACGGTGGCACTCGTGCTACTGTAGATGTGTGGCTCCGCTTTGCATCTGTATGGTTTGAATGCACGAGAATGAATTATTGACAGAACATCAACTCAAGTCCGTAAATGTCCCATCAGAATTTTTTTGAGATTTTGTAATTGTAAACTTTCATGATCTCGCTTTCTTGACTTATCCACCCCATCGCCATCGGAATAGAGGAGGTCTCCCATGGGTTAATCAGACTTCCACGACTAACACCTGAGCTACGTGATGATGACTCTGAAAATCTGGCAATACTCTAGCCACATTGGAAACAACCGGAAGTATACAGCCTTTATATACCGTAGTTATTTGCTCTGGGCCCCTCAGTTCTTGTGCTTACAGTGCAGACTGAGGTGAGCCGTCTATATTCCCAATATAACTAGTTGTGTTTACAGTGCACACTGAGGTTGATTGAATCCCTTGGAGTTCAAACATTAGCTTTATTGCTTGCAACAGTGTGTGGACCAAAGCATTTTCTAGGGATGCAGCACCTACTTCAGTTCCAATTGTGTGTTGGTCAGACTCACATATCCTCGGCTTCATAACAAGGGGTAGATAAAATACTGCTACAATCCACGAACTGCGGGGACGTATCCAATTAATATTTAAACATTGAACGACGTCACATGTAGGAGGGGGTCAACGAGATGCGGAAAATGGTTTACAACGATAAGCTCGGCCAGTCCATTCCGAAAACAACATACAAATAACTAGTACTTATGATCGGCCAATCTAATGAGAAGATTAAGCAGAGGCGACCAATTGACTGAGCTCTCCAGAGTCAGCCATCTCTTGAACGATATCCAGCCCACCCACGAGGTCGCCTTTTACAATAAGCTGTGGGTATGTAGGCCAGTCGTTAAGTTTCTTGAGACCTTATGTGAACCATCATTAGTCCATGAAACACGAGAAGTTTTAACTATTCGGTCCCACCCTGCCGCACAGATTCATCTGTGAGGATGTCGAAATGAGAAAACTCGATTTTATTGTCGCGCAGAAGACCACAGATTTTCCGCGAGAAGCCACAGCGCGGCTCATCGGGTGAGCCCTTCATGAAGAGCACCACGCTCGACTGGGTCATGAGTCTGCGGAGACGCCCTTCGAGCTCCTCTGGAGTCTCCACTTTCTCAACAGCTGGAGGCGCCGCGGGGGATTTGTCTGAACGGGAAAGCGGGGTGGTAGACTCCGCAGAGCCCATGTGCGTCCCAATAGCATTGGCGAGGGCAGAGGCATCTGCGCCGGTGATGCGGCCCAGTAAAGTGTGACCCTATGTTGATGGCAGAAAGGTGGATCTGAGTGGCCCGGTTCCCGAGAAAGAAATGTGAAGGTGCGGCGTACCCGGAGGATGATAAAGGTCGGAACACTCTCGATGTCGAAAGATTCAGAGATTTCGCTCTGTTCTTCTGCTTCAATCTGGAGAGCGAGCAATTTTGGGTACTTTTTTGAGAGCTCGGTGACAACCTCGGTCATCTGCTTGCAGGGTTCTGCCCATGGAGCCCAAAAGTAAAGGAGGGAAACACGCTGGAGATCTTTTGAAAGCAGTTCTTTGAGCTGGTCCGAAGATTGAACCTGAGAGAGGTTTGAGCCTTTAATCATTTCGAATTGCAGCACAAGTGGGGAGTTGATGATGAGGAGAGAGGGGAGAGAAAGTCAGTCGACTGAACAACAGAAGAGGCTCGGAACTCGGAGATACGCCATGACCGCGAACATTCGCGGGCGGCGCGCTTTCCGTTGCGTTATGCGGTTCCGCGCTACAGTCCAGAATGTACTCACCTTTTATCGTCAGTATATCCCTTTCATACTCAATGAACGTAATGGACACGCGCCCTAGGTTTGATCCAAACAATTGAGAAGCTGCAGAAGAAATGCATAATCAAGTTCAGCGAAACTGC
>WNFQ01001360.1_pt1 | contig 17291 bp, 19 predicted proteins | sample 5400171 | NCBI WGS metagenome assembly WNFQ01 (sample SAMN13153356, study PRJNA577476) | soil metagenome | isolation source: 20 cm soil under Madrone tree | place: USA:California | collected 2016-06-14 | reverse complement strand
AGATGTTCCCAATTTTTTCCGGGGTTGAGTTTCTGAATGTAAGATTCCGCGGAATGATAACGCTCCGCGACGAATTCGAGCAGCGACGTATAAGGCAGCCATTTCAATTTTGCCTGCTCTGCATGAGTGCTTGGAACGTTGCCTATGGATTTCAGGTCTTCCTCTCTGATCGTGTAGGTCGTGTAAGTCACCGGCACTTGGTCGAGCAGCCAGGCATCGACCGCGCCAGTCTTTGGCATGGCAAGCGCGTGCTTATATGAGATGAGAGCTTTGCGAAAAAATTCGCCCATTTTTCCATCGATCTTGCCGGGTCCGAAATCACTGTTGTCCAAAAAAATCTGCAGTCGCGTTGCCGTCTCCTCATCATAGTTCGGCAATGCGACAGGATAAACTCGCGGTGGCGGTGTTGTGCTCTCCTGTGCGAAAGCGAAGATCGACATCGAGCCAAGTGCGAGAATGTAAAAAGCGAATTTCATTGGCGGAAGTTATGCGCTGTGAGTTTAAGGGACGCAAACGCGATGTGACTTCGCTGTTCAGCGCGGCAAGGGTTGCTCACGCCGTTTTTGACCAGGCCCGCAGAACTTCAGCGACACTCCACGCTTGTGCGATGCAACCACCGGGGTTGTGCGGTTCTCGCGCATCGAATACTTCGCTGATGGTGCCCATGCCGGCTTCGCTCAAGTGTTGCGGAAAACGCTGAAGAAATTTGCGCGCCGCAGCTCGATCGTGCGGATGAGCCTTCAGCCACGCGTCGATGAACGGACCGATGAGCCAGGCCCAAACTGTGCCTTGATGATAGGCGCCGTCGCGCGAGCGCAGGTCGCCGCCGTAAATCGGTTTATATTTTGGATCGTCCGAGGAGAGCGTGCGCAGCCCAAGTGGCGTGAGCAATTTCTTCTCCACGACATCGATCACAGACTTCCAGTGTTTCGCATCGAGCGCCGGATAATCGAGTGAGATGGCGAATAATTGATTTGGCCGCAATGAAGGGTCGTTAGTGGATCCGCCATCGACATCCACAACGTCGTACAGATAACCGCCTTCTGCGAACCAAAATCGTTTGTTGAATGAAGCGCGCGCACGTTCGGCGTGCTCGTCGTAAGGTTGCGCGGCAGCATCGTCGCCAGTTTCGCGCAACCAACCCGCAAGCAAACAAAGGGCGTTATGCCAAAGCGCGTTGATCTCGACGGCTTTTCCGCGACGCGGCGTGACGACCCAATCGCCAATCTTTGCGTCCATCCAGGTCAACTGATAGCCCTCCTCGCCTTGCACCAGCAAGCCATCGTTGGGATCGACACGGATATTGAACTTCGTGCCGCGTAAATGATGGTCGACGATGTCGATTAACCCCGGCAAAAGCAGCTTTAGCGTATTGCGATCTTTTGTGCGCTCAAGATACCGGCCGAGCGCATGAAAGAACCAAAGCGTCGCGTCCGCGGTATTGTATCTGCCTTCCTTGGCGCCATCGGGGAACATGTTCGGTATCAGACCGTCGCGGACATAATGCGCGAAAGTGCGCAGAATGTAGCCGGCCTCGAGCCAGCGTCCGGTGATTAAGGTGAGACCTTCGAGGCTGATCATTGTGTCGCGTCCCCAATCCGTGAACCAATGATATCCGGCGATGACGGTGCGCACTTCGTCGCCGGCCGCATGTGCGCGGGCAGCTTCTTCAAAGCGGCCCGCCGGCGTGATGACAAATTGATCGGCCGCAAAAACCAACTCTGCCGGAAAATCCTGGCGCGCTTTAGGGACCGCATCATGGAGCAAACGCGCGCGGCGTTCCCGTTCCGCGGCGAGAACATCCTCGGGCTCCAGGACATCGATGATGTCCCATGGTTCCGTTGAGCCGACCAGGGTCGCTGTGCTTCGCTCAGTTAGATCAACCTGAAAGAATCCCGGACTCCAAAGTTCGCCTTCGTAGGCATAACCGCGCTGCTGCTCGATGCGATAAACAACCTGAGGAATTTTCGACGGCGCAATTGTGAAAGCGGATTCACGGCCATGAAGACGCATCCGGAGCGCCGGCAACTTTCGGCGCGCCGCCGCGATTTCGTAACGACCGTTGATGGTAGTCAGTTTGTACGGCGCCGCCAGATCGCCATCCACAGACGCTTCATGGTGTCGAAAATGAAAAGCAGGCCGCAATTCGAGACGCGGAGGCTTTCCTCTTGAGATCACCTGGTAACTGACGTGGACCGTGTTCTGTAAGTGAGGAAGCAGGACGCGTTTCTCGACCACAACGTCGCGAACGCGATATGTCCAGACCGGAAGCCCATCCTCGAGTCGGAATTCGGTCAGGTAGTCAGCGCTTTTTAAATCAAGCTGGCCACCGGCGCGCTCCTCTGCGCCGAGAGAAACGACGTCGTCTTCGCTGAAGCGGAGAAATTCGGAAACATGATTCCACATCACAACGCGGCCGAGCGGCGCCGCCAGCGCGGCGATGAGCAAGCCGTGATAACGCCGTGTCACTGCGCCTGAAACGGTGCCGGAAGCATAGCCGCCAAGACCGTTCGTCACGAGCCATTCGCGGTCGAGTAAGAGCTCGCGCGACATATGCGCGCCGTCCCATGGCATCGCACGGACAACTGGCCAGTTGGTTTGCGATTGTTTATTCACTGGTTAGCGAAGCGAACAACGAAATTCCTCAGCCCAATTTTCGTCGTTTTGGCTGGCGGCGCGGCGCTTTTTCAGGCACGAGCCGCAACGCCACCGCTGCTTCCGCGGGCAATGTCCAACTGTCTTGTGTTGCCACAGTGGCCACTCCGGGCCCGCCGTAGCGAGTTGATTCGCTCGACCAAAGCGCTTCCCATTCCAAACCGAGTGGTGCCGCCAGTAGCGGCTCCGGAATCGGAGCAAGCGATTGGCGCTCGCCGAGATTTACCACGAGCAATCGATCATCAGCACTTCCGCGGCTGAAGTAGCGGAGCACGAAACTTTTTCGTCCAAGCACAGCGCCGTCCACTCCACCGGGTTCCTGCTCGCGAAAACGCGAGTCTTCGCCCCGCAAACGTAAAAGATCGATATGCAGGTCGTACCATTGTTTGTTTTTTTCTCGTTCGGAAAAATCGAGTTTGCAGCGCGCAAAAACTTCCGGATCGGAAGGCACTGGCAAGCGTTCCTGTACTTCTTTGGTCGCGAAGGAAGGGAACTGGGCAAGGAATTCGAAGCGTCCTTTGCGAATGGCTTCGCGCATTGGGCCGTCTCCCACATCCGTGAAAAATATAAATGGCGTGGACGCGCCAAACTCTTGGCCTTGAAAAAGCAGAGGCGTCCATGGTCCAAGCAAAAGCAGCGCAGTCATGGCTCGGTAGCACCCGGGCGAACTTTGGAAACGCAAGCGCTCACCTGCGGCGGTGTTTGAAACCTGATCGTGATTCTCGATAAAGGCGACGAACGCTTCCGGTGGCGCTCCAAAGGTGGGCGTGCCGCGCGGCGCTTCCTGCCAGACATAGGGTTGCCCTTGAAAAAGGTAACCGTACTTCGCCGCAGAAATGAATTCCTGAGGTGAACCAAGATAATCTGTGTAATAAGCCTCTCGTTTTCCAGTAAGCGCGACGGCGGCGCTGTGATGGAAATCGTCGTTCCAGACCGCATCAAGATCATCGCCACCTTCGCTGCGCGGTCGAATCAGTTTGGTTTCTTGTCGCTCATTTTCAGCGACCAAAATGATCGAGCGTCCGCCAGCCGCTTTGCGCGCGGCGCGGCCCAGAGCGCCGACGATGTATTCATCAGAGTTGTCTAAGATGCTTTGCGTTGCGTCAAAGCGGAATCCATCGAAGTGGAATTCCTCGATCCAATAACGCCCATTAGTGATGAAAAATTCGCGGACTGGCCCTGAGTTCGGTCCGTCGAAATTAATTGAGTCGCCCCAATCGTTTTCCTTTTCGCGAGTCAAATAATCGTTGGAATAAACGGCAAGATAATTTCCGTCGGGGCCGAAGTGATTGTAAACAACGTCGAGAATCACCGCCAGGCCTAACGAGTGCGCGCGATTCACAAACACCCGCAGATCGTCCGGTGTCCCATAGAGATGCGTCGGGGCGAAAAGATCGACCCCGTCGTAGCCCCAACCGAACTTTCCCGGGAAATCTGCGATCGGCATCATCTCCACCACGGTGATTCCGATGCGCGCCAGCTGCGGCAACTGCTCCGCGGCCGCCCGCCATGTCCCATCCCTGGTAAATGTGCCGATGTGCATTTCGTACATGATTTGGCCTTTCAATGTCTTTCCGGGCCACTCTGCATCCGTCCATTGAAACTCCATTGGATCGACAACGCAGGAAGAACCGTGTGGGCCATCCGGCTGAAAGCGTGACGCCGGATCGGGATGGAAATTTTCGGGATTGTTGTCGACGCGAAACCGGTAGCAAGCGCCCGCGCCGACCCTGGCCGCGCCGGAAAAATATCCGTCTTCTTCAGGTTCCAGCGGGTGAAAGGTTCGCTTTGCGTTTTTCGCTGCGTTTTCTTCGATAACAAGATCGACATGTTTGGCCTTGGGCGCCCACACCCGAAAATGCGTTTCGTCTGCGCCGATTAATTCCGCGCCAATCGGATAGCGACGTTTTGCGAGCGCCGTCACGCCACTCTTTCGCTCATTAACTGCTTCGGTAATTTCGCTTTTCCTGTTCAGCATCTGCAATCAAGAACATGCGGGCGCTTGTTAAGGAAGCAACCGCTAGAGAGACCTTGCCTGAGCAGCGCGGTGGCTACAACGCGCTTGATTGCCTTGGCCGAAGCGAATCAAAATCGCGCTCATGAATGGAATGAAGCCGAAAATCGAAATCTTCAAACCGTTTGGTGAAGCGTTCGAGTTGATGAAGAAGGTTCTCTTTAAGCCGCTCCAGCTTAAGAAATGGCTGGTGATTGGGTTCGCCGCGTTTCTCGCCGGGCATTTTGGCGGTGGCAGTTTCAATTTTCCATCGCGAGGAACGAAATTTCCGTTTGAGCCGAGCCAGGCTGCTAGCGTGCCAAATCTCGAGCAGTGGAAGCCGTGGCTGCCAATCGCGATACCAGCATTCGTCATTCTGGTTCTCCTTTTGATCCTGCTGTTCCTATGGCTGAAGGCAAGGGGCAATTTTGTCTTTACAGACTGCATTGTTTACAATCGAGGCACCATCGTGAATCCCTGGCGCGAATACCGCAAGGAAGGGAACAGCTACTTTGGATTCATTTTGGCGCTTGCGTTCGGCACGATGATCATCTTTGCCCTCATGTTCGTTTTCTTTGCGGCGCTTGGACTGGTTGGCCACGGCCACGGCAGAACCACTGCTGTCACGTCGGTTGGGCTATTGGTTTTTCTCTTTCTCTTTTTTTTCTTCCTGGTCGTCTTCATCAACGTGACAACGTATTTCATGCCGTTTGTGATGTACCGGCAGAGATGCAGTGCGGTCGATGCGTTTCGCGAAGTGCTGCGATTGATCGCTGGAAACATCGGAGTGTTTGTTCTTTTTTGTCTGTTCGGTTTCGTCTTGTTTTTGGCGATGATCATGATTGGGGCAATCGTCAGTTGCCTGACGTGTTGCGTGGCCGCGTTGCCATACGTCGGTACGGTGATCTTGCTCCCGGTTTACATCTGTCTCCGCGCTTTTGGACTCTGTTTTCTTCGCCAGTTCGGGTCCGATTACGATGTGTGGGCGAATTTCATGCCACCTGAGTTCTCGCCTGTTTTATTGTCATCTCCTGCGCCGCTACCATCGACATCTTAACTGCGTGACGGCTGTGTGTTTCGGCAATCTCTCTCTCCCTGTTCAAGATCGCATTCCTATTGCGTGCGCACGGCGAGGATATAAGCGACGATCGCGTCGCGTTCTGCGCGCTTCAATTTCGCGCGTTGCGCCATTGTATCGATAATCTGTGGCCAATCCTCCGACCGGTAATGCCAGAACGGAGGCAGAGTGTGACATTCGATGCAACGCGAAACAAAAAGGGCGCGACCTTCGCGCAGCATCACGAGGTCAGGATGCCGGCCAGACCCAGTGCCCGCCAGTTCCGTCGCGATTGGTGGCGGTGCAAAAGTTGTTCCGCAGCCGCTAAGATCGACAAGGCAAATGAGCGCCATGGCGAGGATCAAAAGTTTTCTCATGTCAGAGACCGATCCCAAAAATCGTCCGCAGTTGAAAATCCGGCTCACCCTCTGTGTCCGTGGCTTGCGCAAGAGCGGTGACCGTTACAAACCAATTTCGAGTGCGATATGAGACGTTCGGACCAACGAAGAAATTCCTTATGTGTTCGCCGTCGCGCCACTCTGGAAACACAAGTTCATGCAGCAGTTCTAGACCCGCGGAGATGCGCGGCGAGAATTCATAGCTTGCCCCAAGCGCCTGGCTCAATTCGCCCTCGCGCTCGGCCAGATCGTGTCCTTCCCAAACCGATTCGAGTGTAGCGTTATAAGCGAGGATAAGCGGCCCGAAATTTTTCTGCGCGATCATTTTCGACTCCAACTCGATCAATCGATCGCCTGCTCTTAGTTCTCCGTAGATCGACAATCCGACAGGATCGACAACCGGGTTGGCCAGATTGTAGATCAACTCGATCGCCGAATCCGAATAGACAAAGCCTGAGTGTTCGGGATGTGCTTCGTAAAGCCAGTCCGCCAAATAGACGCTTATCTGGAATTTATCTGTCACGCCGTATTCGAGTTCGTGACGAAAATCGACTTGATCGAATCGACCCGGTCCGGTGGCGCGCTGCCATGTGACCCAGTTCTCAAGTTCCAAGCTGCCCGGCGCTGACGTATTCGCTTCGTAGAGGAAAGTGAAACGGCGCACGCCACCGACGGTGGAAAAGGTTGGCAAGATCGACAAGAGCAAGATCGACAAAGCAAATTTCTTCATCGAGAAGCGCGGCGCGTTGGTTTCTGCCGGGAAGCCCGTGGCTTGCCTCCTCACGCAACCGTTTGCAGACTCTCCACGATTGCGGCTTTAGCCTCGGCCCGTGCTTCCTCGACTGGCTCGGTGCTTTCTGGCGATGGGCCGCCAAAGTGTCGAGCCGCGTAGTATGATCCGACTACCAGGACCGCGGCAATTAATTGGGCGACGAGCGTTTCGACCGTGGGAAATACGGCGAACCACATTCCCATCCACGGCGGAATGACATTCGCCAGCCGATCGATCTGTGTCGTCGGTATCCAGTGGGCCAACTGCATCTCCTGTGCTTGTTCGCCCACCATCACCAGCAAAACCATGCCGAGCAGAATGCCAGTGGTGATCAGCATTTTGCGATACGGTAATCGTCGTTGCAGAACGAACGTGAGCACGGCAACCATGCCCGAGAGAACGATGCCTAGCAGTGCGCCTTTGAGGACCACGCCCCCACCCAGTCGCAGATTATAGCTTTGCAGAAAAAGGACGACCTCGAACCCTTCGCGATAAAGCGAGGTGAACCCGAGCAGAATCAGTCCCCACCAAAGATGCCGCTGCGAGATTTCGATCGAGCGCGCATTTTCCAGCAGCGCTTTACGCCGGCGATTGTGCGCGCGAATCCAGCCGCCCCAGTAAATTTTGTGAAAGAACCAGTTCATGATCACGAGCAGGACGATCACCGCGAGAAGTCCGGTCGCGGCCTGCAAATCGAGTGCATTCATGTTGTTGCTGAGCGAGCCGACGACCTGCACCGCGATAAACCACGTGATCAAACTCGCAACGAAAGCCAGGCCTGCGCCAAGAGCGACTGGTCGGCGATGATTGCGTTTAGCGCCGGTCATGCTGGCAGTGATGGCCGCCAGCACTAGAATGCATTCGAGTCCTTCGCGGAAGACGAGAATCCCGATGTCGAGGAACGCGACCGTTGGGCTCGTGTTGGGACGCATCGGATCGGGCGCACCCTGGGCGGTGATTCCCTGCCAGACCAATATCGCGACCACGAAAAGCGCGGCCGCGACGATGCCGGTGCGCAAAGCGGGCTTCATTTACCCTTGGACTTTATCACACAGGCAACGCCATTGCTGCCGTTCGATTGCTATTTTTTAGCGGCGATTTGCGCGCGAATATTCGCATTCAAAGGCGAACACTTGCGTCTGTGTATGGTCGGAATTTGAGCTTTTCTCCCTGGGGGAGCGATCCATTAGAAGGTATCGGTGTGCTGATTCGCCGATTCAATGGCCCGATCAACCTGACCATGTTGTGATTTGCTCTGTAGGGAGTAATTTTGCCCGTGCGACGTTCCCGAGGGTTTACTCTGATCGAGATTGTTCTCGCGGTCTTCATACTGATGCTGCTGATGCTGCTGGCGGTGCCGAGCCTGAACGGGGTGCTTGCAGACAGACGGCTGCGGCGCTCGCTGGATGGCTTCAATAAGCTTGTGCACCAGGCGCAGGAGCGAAGTGTGACGGAGCGGCGGTCTTACCTGATTGTTTGGCGTAAAGATAGTGTTTTGCTGCGTCCGGAAGCTTTTGTAAAAGGCGAACAGTCCAACACGACGGCGGAATTTCACCTGGATCGCGGAGAAACATTAAAGCTTTCGTTGCCCGCGGCGTTGACAAAGAAACATCCGGCTGAATGGATTTTTTGGCCGTCAGGCACGTGCGAACCGGCAATTGTTCAGTTTCAAGGCGCGTTTGGTTCATGGGCCGCAAATTACGCCGCGTTGACCGCGCGCCCTGAGATTACGAATTATGCGGCGAGATAACTCTCTTCAAATTCGAAACTCGAAACTCGAAACTCGAGTCGGAGGATTTGCCCTGTACGAGGTCCTTATTGGGGTAGCGATTTTCGCTCTTGGCGTGCTGGCGCTCGGACGGGCCGTGGAGAATTGTCTGAATGCGAGCACGCTCAATGCGGAAGAAGAAGCAGTGCGCCAGATGTTGTCCAATCGCATGGCGGAAATTCAAGCTGCGCCGGGCCTGCCCGATCGAGGGAAGGAATTCAAGATCAACAGCGGTTACGGAGTCGTGAAATTGGTCCAGAAAAGTGGGCCCGCCGAATTGGTTGAACCGAATAACACACGACTTAACGGAATCAATCTTGTGACATTGACTGCTCAGTGGGAGCGCGGCGGCAGCTCGCAGTCAAAACAGATTAAATTTTATGTTTACCGCCCCGGATAACTGCAGACTTCAAATCCGAAATTTTCGTCGCGGCTTCACGCTGCTCGAGATCACGTTCGCGGTAGCGATCCTTGCGATGATGTCGCTGGCGATTTACCGCTTTGTGCAATCCAATCTGAACGCCATCCGCGCTTCATCAGAAGTGAGCGCGGCTGACGCATACTATGGCGGCTTGCGCGATGTCTTGATTGCGCAATGGCAAAGCTTGACCCCCGGTCGCGCCGGGATGACAGGAGAGTCATTTAAGCTGAGCGATCGCCAGCGCGACGAAATACAATGGAATTGCGGCAGTGGACCTGGATTATTGACGCGGTACGCACCGGGAGAATTTGTGGTTTGGTTGCGGCTGCAACCGGAAAACAACAAGAGCGACCGGCTTGATCTCGGCTTTTTGCGAAAACCGCAGAATGACTCCGGCATCGGAAGCGAGTATGCGAGCTGGATACCGCTGATTCAAAATGTTAGTAGTTTGAAAATTCGTTATTTCGATCCCCAGCTGAACGTTTGGGTAGATCGGTGGACGGACGCGCTCCGGCTGCCGCGGCTTGTGAAGTTAACTGTGGGACGCACGGATGCGTCGGTGCCGTGGGAAGCAATTATTCCGTTGGGCCGAACGCCATATTGAAGGATGTCGATCTTGAGTAGAAACCCGAAATTCGAAATGCGAAATTCGAAACGCGACTGGCGTGGGGCCGCGCTTATGCTGTCGCTCTGGGCGTTATTTTTGCTCAGCGCAATGGTAATTTCATGGGCGTTTGATATCGATTCTCGACTCGCGCTTTCGGGTAATGCCAATCGTGTTTTGGCCGCGGAAGCAATGGCCTGTTCCGGGGCGGAGATTGCATTGCATCCCAGCATCCAGCCCGGCTCTCCAAATCTGCGCAGACAAATGGGTGACCGGGAAGGCTATGAAGTTCGCATCGTCGGCGAAGGCGGTCGCTTAAATTTAAACTGGTTGACGGTGGGGGAGGACCCCGCCCGCGTTGGAATTCTGCGAAGATATCTGGAGCTTAAAGGTGTCGATCTGAATGAGCGTGACACGATGATGGATGCGCTGCTTGATTGGGTGGCGCCAAATACCGGGCTGCATCGTTTAAACGCTCCGCCGGAGACCGACGATTATCATCCAGCGCACGCACCGCTGGCGTCTGTAGACGAACTCAAGAGAGTGTTTGGCTGGGGGGAATTCACTTCGATGCCAGGTTGGGACGACGATTTTACGATCAACAGCTCTGGTCCGATCGATCTGGCCTGGGCGTCACGCGATGTCCTGCGCTCCCTGCCCGGCATGAAAGATGATTTCGTCGATCGCTTCTTACAACTGCGACGCGGCCCGGACGGAATCGACGGAACCGCCGATGATTATCCATTCAACAATTTGGCCGATATTCAGGCCGCGCTTGGTTTTTCAACGGAACAATTTCAGCAGATTGCGGCCCTGATTGGATTTAAAGACCAGGTCTTCCGTATCGCAAGCTTGGGAAAATCAGGCGACGTTACGCGCTCGGTGCAGATGGTAGTGCGAAAAGGAGGTACTGTTCCTCAATTGATCAGCTGGAAGGAGCTTTGATATCGAAACGGCGAAAACATCCATCTTTATCATTCCAACCGCGCATGGCTGGAATTTCTTGCGCTCGGCCGAGCGCAACGGCGCCTGGAACGTACGCAAGCTGCAGACACTGGAGGAAGCCGTGCCGCTGCTTACCGCGACCGATGATTTTGTGCTTGGGTTGCCGATTGCCGCTGTTCTTGCCCAACGATTTCGTTTGCCAACTGTCGATCCGGCAGAGTTTCCGGAAATGATTCGGATCCAGATCGAGAAGGCGCTGCCGTTTTCGCCTGATGAAGTGACGACTGACTTTGAGGTCATCGAGCAAAGCGAGGGCGGAAGTGTGGTTTCCGCCGTCGCGGTCAGAAACCAACAGCTTGCCGAGATGGCTGCGCCACTGCTGGAGCGCGGTTATATCCCGCGGCAGGTCACCGTATACGCGGCCCAACGCGCCAGCACTTATGCGCCGGAAGGAAATGCACTTCTCATTTATCCGGAAGGCGAGACACTGGTTTCCGCCGTCACTGAAAATGGCAAAGTAAGCCTTACCCGCACGCTCGAAAGCGTGAAGCAAGAACAATTGCAGATCGAATTGCCGCAATTGAGATTAAGCGCGGAGCTACAAGGCATAAATGCGTCTTTTCCAAACGTGTTGCTGGATGAGAGCTGTTATCAATTGCGTGACACCGTTCAGGGCATTCTGGCGAGTCCGACCGAAATTGTCGGAGTCGAGCTACCGCCTGCTCCGGTCAAACTGAATCTTCTGCCCGAAAGCTGGCGACAGCGACGCTCCCAACTAACAAGGCAGGCGGAATGGCGGAAGCGAGTCGTCTGGGCAGGCGGCGCTTACGCGGCGCTCTTCCTTCTCTTGCTTGCCTACCTCGGTTTTATGCGCGTGGTAATTGGCAGTCTTGATCGGCGTATCGCCCGCGACGCGCCCCAGACAGAATTTGTCCGTGTGGCGGAGGCAAACTGGAAGGCGCTCGCGCCGGCGATTGATTCGCATTATTATCCAGTCGAAATCTTACTGCACCTTTTTGAGAGTCTGCCCTCCTCGGATGTGCGCATTACGGCTTACAATCAATCAGCGCGTCAGGTTTCAGTGGACGGCGAAGCCAATACGGCCGCGCTCGCTTACCAATTTATCGACAAGTTAAAGAAGAATCCCGAGCTGCGGCTGTTTCAATTCGACATGGCTGCGCCACGCATTTTGCCGAACGACCATGCGCAGTTTCGGGTGGAAGGAAAACCGCGATGATGCCAGCCTGGTACCAACGGATGAATCCGCGCGAGCGCCTGCTTGCATGGATTGTCGCCGGCGCGATGTTCGTGCTGCTGAACCTTCTGATTCTTAACTGGCTTTTTGGCGCGCTCGGCCGCGCCCGCGTGGAGCTGGCCGCACGCAAAGCCGCGGGTGCCGAGCAGGCCCTTTACATGAAAGAACGAGATCTTTGGATGAAACGGGATCAATGGATCCAGCAACATCAACCAACGCTCAAGAATCCTGCAGAAGCTTCTGTCCTGCTCGATGATTTGAAACAAATCGCCGGCAAATACAATGTGTTAATCGAGAATCCTGCCATCGGTTCGGGCGAAACGACGCCCAACCATCAGGCAGTTTTCGCTTCAATTGAAACCAAAACCCCGTGGCCGCCGCTGATTCATTTTCTCTATGACGTACAACGTCCAGATGCTTTTGTGGTATTCGAAAATGTTAATTTGGCGATCGACAGTAGCGATCCAACGATGATGCGCGGCAAGTTTAAGGTCGCGCGCTGGTTTGCATCCGCCCAGCGGGTAAAATAATTATTATGAAACATCGGTTAATGCTTGGCTCGATTCTCGCGACGCTGGCCTCCGCCTACGTTCAGGCCGACGATGTTCTGCCGCCGCGATTTAACTTCGATCGCTACTCAGCCATGGTGGATCATTCGCCATTCGCAATTGCCACCGCCGTTGCGTTGCCCTCGGCGACACCCGATTTTGCAAAAGATCTTTATGTGGCCAATGCCGCGCGCTCGCCCGAGGGTGACATGGTTACGATCGCTTCCACTTCGGACCAGAACTTCAAAAAATATGTGACCACCAGGGAGCCAGTGGACGGCTACAGTATCGCCAATATTGAATGGTCGGACCGGGTGGGGGCGACGAAAGTGACAATTAGCAAGGACGGAAGATTTGCGACAATTACTTTTAATGAGGCACTTCTGTCGCAGCAGGGGCCAAATACGTCGCCTGAACTGGCGGTCCCAAATCCGCAGAATACAACTGCAGCTGTGCCTCCTCCTTTAATGCCACCAAGCCCGCGCCAGCTGCCTCGGCCACATGTGCGTGGACAGATCCAGCGGCAACCCAGGACTGCGCCGGTGCCCGCGCGAGTGTTGCCTACTCCTCGTCTTCGGGCTCCGCCACAAGAAGAAGAATAGGGCCCGATTTATCTACCGGCCTCCGGGTTAGTGTCCGCCCGGTTTGTCATCGGTTGTGTCAGGTTTCCGATCAGGTCCGGCCGAATACAGGTCGTAGCCGTTTGGGTTTTTGAGACCAGGACACCGATAGATGTAATCGCTCCCCCACGGATCTTTTGGCAGTTCTTTGTACAACTGATACCAGCGAGTAGGTTTAGGATCCGTGTTTGGTTGGGTCACCAGCGCTTGCAAACCCTGTTCCGTGGTCGGATAGAAACCATTCATGCTTTCATAAAGCCCGAGCTGAGTATTGATTCCTTGAATATCAGCCTCAACCCGAATATCCCGCGCATATTCGACATTCCCCCCCAGCTTGTAGATGGCGGCGCCAAGCAGGAGAGCGATGATCGTCACAACAAGCATGATCTCGAGAAGTGTGAAGCCCTGTTGTTTTCTTTCCATTGTAATCTAGACCGGACGAGGAACCCCCAGCTCGTTCGCTGTTACACTAGCTGGGGATTGCGAATTTTCTAGTGGCCGGTTTTCAGAAGATAATCCGACTTGTCCCAAAGATATTTTAGTTGAATCTGCGTGGCGCGAATTGCCGACGGTCCGCTACCAGCCCCGTTCACGACCATCAGATCATTGGTGCCAATTTTTAAACTCCCGGCGGGTACAGTTTTCTGCGCGCGGAGCCACCCCGAATATTGGAAATGCATTTGTCTGACGAGCGGCTCCATTTCGCCACGGTAACCCGGGTCAGCCAGTTCCGGTAATGCCAGGGAGACGGGTCCAATGTCCCGGCCGTTGACATAAATTTGCGGGGGAGCATCAATGCGCGGATTTGCTACTTCGAAAGTGAGCAAGGCTGCCAGAGGTTGGGCCTCGATTCCAAATTGAAACGCGGCGCTTTCTTGAATCTGCGCGCCAATCTGGATGGCTTCTGCTGCAAGAGTGGCAGTGACAGTTCCAAAATGTTCCGCGTCTTGAAGAGGCGCATGGAGAGGCGGCATCGATGAGAACGGTTCCGGAATTACGTCGCGACGATCGGCGTTTAGCGGATGAACCACATTACTGCTCGTCATCCAATCGAGATACGCTCCCCGGACCGTTTTTCCATCTCCCGGAACTTCGATGTCGATGGATGACGCACCGGTCATTGGAATCATTACCGAATCGGAGCTGGGCAAATTAATTCCAGATCCAAGCGGGCCTGAGCGCAAAACGTGCGTGCCCGATTCGTCCCATGCGACCAACTCCGGCTGCCGACCCGGTTTGTCATCGAAGAACAAGCGGAAGAAAAGAACTTGGTAATCCGGGGTCGGTTGGGTCACGCGAATGCGAAATACACTTTTCGACATCGTGTTCGCTGTCACCTGGACGGGCAACAGCGTGACTGCTTCGACCCAGGGCGGTGCGTCTTGGGTTTCCGAATTTGGCGAAGTGTTTTGGCGCAGATCCAGCCATGCGCTCCCCGGCATGGCGTATCCGGGCTTCGTATCAGGCGACGTTGGCAAGCCGTCGCTCAAAGCTTCCTGTGCGCAAACGCGGGAAACCGCGCCAAGCAATAACGCAAACACGACCACGCGAACAAGCATTTGGCGGGCGAGATTATTTCAGTGCGGCCGGAATTGCAAGCTATGTGTCATTTCGAATACGGCCGACAGAATGCTGTAAACAACGAAGCCAACCAGCACCGCAATCACCACGATAATGGCCGGCGGAATCAGTTGCGAGATCACTACAACCGTGCGGTCAAGTTCGCGCTCGTAAACATCCGCGATAGCTTGCATCGCTTCGGCGAAACGCCCGGTTTGCTCTCCCACTGCCATCATGTCAGTGAACAAATCCGGAAATAATTTTTGCTCTTGCAATGCGGCCGACAACGTCGCTCCATCGATTACAGCTTTGCGTACTTCGTGTAGCTTCAGTTCGAGAAATCGGTTCCCGGCAATTTCCGTTACCAGATCAAGCGAGCGGAGCAGAGGGATTCCATTTTCCATCAATGTTCCCAGCGTACGGGAGAATTGCGCATAATACCGGTGCCGGATGATGCGGCCGTAGCCGGGGATCAGAAGGCGAAAACGGTCCCACGCGATGCGTCCTTCCTCGGCACGGACAAACGCGCGGAAACCGATAACCGCCCCGATTACGAGAAGCGCGCCGATCCACCAATAAACCGTAATCGCGTAATGAATGTGCAACAGGATGCGGGTGGGCAATGGCAGGGCGCCGCCGGTGTGCGCCATGAACCCGCTCAGTTGCGGCACCATGAAGGTGATAAAGATTGTAATCAGAATAGCCCCGGCGAACGCTAAAAATGCCGGATAAATCAGCGCTTGTTGCACCCGATCTCGCAAATCTTTGGCCTGCATCAGGTGTTTCACCAGCCGAGGCAGAATCTGCGGCAACGCACCGCTGGCTTCACCAGCCGCCACCATGTTTACGTAGAGCGGCGGAAAAATCCGCGGGAACTCGCTCAACGCTCGCGAGAAACTGCGGCCGTCGATCAGTGCTTGATGCAATGCGTGTGTCATTTGCTGGACGCGCGGATGTTTCAAGCGCTTTTCCAGGATCGACAATCCCTCGTCGAGTGTCATTCCCGCTTGAAGCAAATGGCTAAGCTGCTCGGTAAAAACCAGCAACTGTCCGTGCGGGATTTTCAGATTCTGCGCTGGTGCTTCGCTTGTCGATCTTCCGGGTTTCTTAGGAGGTTGTGGCGTGGCTCCAACGATCTCGATTTTAATCGGGATGCAGCGCTGTTGCTCAATCTGGTGAATCGCAACGGCGCGGTCCGCGCAGTCGAGCACACCCTCGACCAGGCCACCCTGGGCATCACGCGCACGATAAGCAAATTGCGGCACGGTTTTTAAATTAATCCGAATTCTCAAACCGGAAACCGGAAACGTAAAGTCAGACCCGATTCTTTGCTCGACAATCCGCCGCCGGGCTTTCTAAGATCGACATATTGATTTCACACAATGAGCACACTACGTATCGCTTTCATTCCCGGTCTCATCGCCGGAGTCATTTCCGTTTTAACCTCCTGGTTCTGGATGGGCGTTATCTTTCATCGCTATCAGCGCGAAACGCCAGAGACATGGCGACCGGAAGGCTCGCGCAGTTACATTGCAGCGAGCCTTCTGCACATTCTCGCGGCGTTTGGCATCGCCTGCCTGTTCACGCTCGTTGTGCGCTTCAAAGTAGGAATCTTCGCGGTTGGACTTCAGGGGAGTTTTTACTTTGCCATCTGCATCTGGGGTGCGCTGGCGCTACCGATTCTTCTCGAATCGGCCATCTTTGTTCGGCTCCATCGCTTTGTTGTCGTCGGGTGCCTTCTCGACTGGCTCACCACTTCGGTGCTCGCTTGCCTCATTATATGGTGGTGGCTCGGACGGTGACCACCAGCGACAGCGGAGTTCGGTAAAATTAGCTTGCCATCCCCCGATTGCTTCTGATACGAGCCAGCAACATGAAATGTGCAGCAGTGTTCCTATTCGTTTCTATTGCGCTTGCCTCGGAAGGTTTCGGCGTCTTGCGCCCGCGCTTCCCGATCAAGGCAGCGCCCCCATTTAGCGGCGACGTGATCATCATCGGAGGTGACGTAACTCAGAATCCCGCCAAGACTTCTCTGCCTAAAGCATCCGAATAATCCGCGCGGCAGGGTGCCGCAGCGATGGCGAATGCTGATCTCCTTGAATCGAAAATCGGCAATTTAAAAACTTGTCCTGAGCGCTGTGCCGATCCATCTCGTACTCAACTTCGGAAGGTAAACGGGAGTCGCATCCGAACGACAACCGGCTGGCCATGTTTGCGCGCCGGGGCGAACCGCCAATTTTGCACGGCATCCATTGCTTCCTCTGCAAATGAATAAGCTGTGGCTGTTATTGCGCGAATATCGCTGGTCGCACCATCGGCTGTGACGCTGAACTCAACAACGGCATAACCCCAATGACGCGTCTTGGCTTCCGTCGCAGGAAAAAGAGGGACATAGCCTTTTAAGAACTTCGGCGGCGTATCATAAGCACTCGAAGGTGTAACGGATGTCATGTAAGTCGCGACTTGTTTTTCGGGCATCGGATTGCTCTCAATCGCCAGATTTGGAGAGGAACAATCGCAAAGGAGCAGCGCTGTTATTAGACTGAGCGCGGCAAAACCGCGATCAACGAGGTATTGGCTCATAACCGGGATTCTTCGAGAGAATAGAACCGCAAATGCAATGGTGAGCTTGAGTGCGCGGCATTTCCGAATCCTATCAAAACGGCCGTGGGTTTGAAAACACCATTTGTGTCAT
>WNFQ01001359.1_pt1 | contig 17300 bp, 20 predicted proteins | sample 5400171 | NCBI WGS metagenome assembly WNFQ01 (sample SAMN13153356, study PRJNA577476) | soil metagenome | isolation source: 20 cm soil under Madrone tree | place: USA:California | collected 2016-06-14 | reverse complement strand
ATTTGATGACTAAGCGGGTGCGCGGGCCTCATCCCGCGTCACCGTGACTTGGACCTCTCGTGAGACATCCCCGGCAACATTCTCATACACACCCCCATGTCGTTTCTTTCTTATTTGTAACCAACATCCACACGCCTTTTCTCAAGCTGTAGCATTTGTGTCATTTTTCCACTTATATGTCAGTCCTTTCATTGCCTCTTGTTCCTTACCTGTTCGGCTCCAACATCTTTGTTTTCCTAGCTGCAATCCTGTCTTGGCCCATTCAACTCTCTGCATCCCCCATCCCCCGTTCCAACTTTGGATTTACACGAGACATCGAAATCCCAGCCCCCATTAGACCAGAAGTGGTGAGTGTTCATTCCATCTGCTATCCTCGCCACGATGTTCTAGTAAAAGGGTCGATCCTCCTGGCCGCCTGTGTGTCCGCTCCGCCTGCGAAGCCTTCAGCCCTCTTAAATGTTCGATACTCAATGTGTCATTTCACGAGTTCTCCGTGACACATCGTAAGGCCGGACAGACATTGACTCGGTACTACACACCGGGCTCACGCATAGGCCTGCGCTCTTTGAAATTACTGGGCCGTGGGCAAAGGCCGAGCCTACAGCGCGGATGTGGGTTGCGCTTGCGCGCAGAACGATCCTAACGCTTCTAGCCGAGCTCGTGCGATGCATTCTCTCCTTGACTTCGCACTGGTGGTCGCAGACGTGGTTATTCTCTTATAACGAAGCATTCATTACCCGTCTTCGTTCAAGAAGGCGGGCGCACGTATAAAGCGTCCTTTCTTGAGCTTTATGGAAGTGATGTGTGGTTTCGTGCGGACAAGTGGCGGCACGAGGTTGTTTTGACAGGTGGACAGACTCATGGGATCTGTGCCATAGGAAAGGAGATCATATTGCGTGTCGGGATACTTACCCGATCTGAGCCCTTATTTCTTCCCTTTGTTCTGTTTTCACCTTCACCATGCTGACTGTCTTAACGTGGAGATTCGATGAACGATGCCCTCTTCAACAACAAAAGCAATATTCAGCCTTCTCGGCTGGTCCTACATTCCTGATTTCATCACTAGCACCCTGCTGCGCTGGGCGCGCCCATACCTCCGCACGCCTGCCACGCCTTTACATTATCGCCTTACGTTCGCCTTCGTTGTGTTGTCGTACCTCGTCTACAACTTCTTCGAAGCGTCGCTCTCTCCACCGCCCAATTTCTACGAGCTACTTGGCATTTCTCCTGCCTCTGATGGTAGCAAAATAAAGGCCGCATTCCGCACATTTGCACGGAGATACCACCCAGACCGTACTGGTCCTGAAGGGAGTGACTTGTTTGTGGCCGTGCGTGGGGGATATGAAGCCCTGATGGAGCCCAACAAACGTTGGGCTTATGATCGGTGAGTTTCGAGTAGTGCCAAGCGATGAGCTCTTGAGACATTTATACAGATTCGGCGAGGAGATCTTGGGTTGCAAGGAATGCGTCACCCAGCACGACTTTCTCGCCCGCGGACTCATCCAGTCCCTTGGGTTTCATATTGTATCCGGCCTCGCTCTCCTCTTCCTTTCCGCGATTGGAAAGAGTAGTAGTGTCGCTTTCGTGAGCTCTTCATATTGACAATTATTGATTAAACACTTACGCCTTTTTCAAGTGGCGCTACACCCTATTTTTTGGCCATTTCGCGTCGGAGCTCTCGCTCCTCTTCAGCCCTTCTCCGTCGTCGCCCGAGTACCAGGGATACTCGATACTCTCTCTGTTGTTCCCTACACGCCTCGCATTCCAACACATTCGTCTCCTCCATCAAGTATGTTGCCTCATTGCTGTTGCTGTTTCACGCCTTGTCCACATTTCTGACAATGCTCGCTTCAGCTTTTCATGTTCTTCAGTATTGCGGTGTCTCGCGTCGCTCCTGTTCTCTTCCCGGATGCCTCGGGCGACCCATCTAGCTTATTCCTTGCCCAAAACGCAGCTGCGATCCTGGAGAAGGTTAAGAACGTTGACCGAGAGCGTAAGTCCGTCAGTACCCTTTCGTCTCCTTTTCTTAGCAAGAAAACATCATCCATAGTACACGGTATTGTCGAGACGCAAATGCTCTCTGTAAAACCCCTAGGTTCGAAACGTACCGCGGATCCAGACGAACACACGTTGGAATTGCTCACACGCGAAATGGAGCACCTTGTCATCGAGAATCGCCTCACTGCCGTGCCGGCTATATCCGACCTAGGGCGCGCGCGAAGTAACGTTGTCAAGCGCGTGAAGGCTCAAGCACAGGAGAAGCCGCGTCTCAGTCGACGTACTTTGTCACAGTCACAGCGTAGCATAGGCTCTGGCCAGCTACCGTCACCGGTATCCCCGGTGTTGAAGCCCTTTGGAGGTGACTCAGAGGTTGAAGTGATCGACGTGGATGCGCTCACGGGTGGAGACTCGCGGCCAATACAACGGCGAGTGATTGGGAGTAAGCAAGAGAGTCCGCGGTTGGAGTCTGGGCCCATGTTCGTGACATACATACGCGCACGGTCGAAGAGCTGCTAAGAGTTATTGCGACTTACTCATGTACTGGTGGTCGTTGTTTAACTCTTTGCTGCACGACTCTATCACGACTGTTGTGGAATAGCATCGCTTGGAGGTAATTTGAAATAGACGTGAAAATAGACGCGACGCGACACGCGTAGCATGAATAAATAATTTTTTATTTTATTTTAGTTACAGCTATTCGCGCTACGAGCTCCCCTTAGTCCTAACAGACTAACGACTAACATGATCGTCTTGGGCCACCTGCTGTTATTGGTCTTGACGTTATACTCATCATCCCTGTTGGCAGCGGAGTATGATGGGACACGCATAGCAAACCGAACGATTGAACGGGTGCGCAGATTCTTCCGAACGGCGCAAGACGGTCGACTGAGCCGGTTTTGTGATTCCCCACCTGCAGACCGTTCAATTGCGAACACATTCCCTCTTTGCTCCATACATTGACGAAGACCTCCAAAATCGGTGCGTTTTCGATGCTGGCTTTATATGAGCGTTGCTTGAACAAGTTCTCTCAGGTGGTGGGACTTTGGCGCCGACGCGTATGTGGTGGGTCACTCAGGCTGTTTTTGACTCCTCTGGGGTAACCTCTGACCCCCCATCTCTGCAGAATTCCAACAAATACGTTCGGCTGACACGTAATATGCAATCACAGATGGTAAATATCTCTCTCTTTACGTTTCTTTACTGATTTCTGGCTGCACCACATAGGGATGGCTCTGGAGCCGTCTCCCCCTCACTGCGGCCAATTTCATCATTGAGGTCGAATTCAAAGTGCTTTGCGTTCATTTCCACCCGATATACCAATTTTCATCGTTCTGCAGATATCTGGCAGCACCACACACCTCTTCGGAGATGGTCTCGCTTTGTGGATCACGTCTGAGCGTGCGGAACCAGGACCTGTATTCGGTAGCAAGGGTAAGCAACACACCCTACCCTGTCCTGCAACCTGAGCTGATGAATGTAATCTTCAGATTATTTCACTGGGATCGGGATCTTCCTTGATACGTGCGCGTTTTGCGCCTCTGTATACGGCGAGTCGGAACTTACGGTGTACCACGGTGTAGATTCAAAAATGACCAAAATTCGGACTACCCCTTTCCCCGCATAATGGCTATGCAGGGAGACGGGAAGACGAGTTATGATATTGGCAAGGATGGCGTGCCAACTATGATCGGAGAGTGTGCTGTACGTGCTGATGTGTTTGGAATGTCGTTGAGATTTTCAACAAATGATACAGGCAGACTATCGCCGCGCCAAAGTAGCGACAAAGCTTAAAATTACCTATGTCAAGGACACGGTATTGGACGTACGTCAACCCGTATTTTCTTATCTAATCTTCACTTTTAATACGTATCCAGGTGAAGCTTCAATGGAAAGGCTGTGCGTGTTTCATGAATTTATGATCTCGTGTTTGGTTTTGATGTCAACAGGGGAAGAATGGAGCAATTGCTTCATACTAAACGACATATCCCTCCCCTTGAATCCGTATATAGGCCTGTCCGCCATGACTGGCGATGTTAGTGATGCACATGAGTACGTAATCTTTTTTTGCCTAAGTGTCTTCATGCTCTGAGTTATCTGACTCAACTGCATCACCGTCGGTAGTGTCATCTCCGTTACGGTATCTTCTGCTATCCTCTCCGCCGTTGAAGCACCGCGCGACAAATTCCACACCCCAGAGTCCAGCGCAGGCTGGTTCTCTTGGTTCTCGATCACTCGCTTCCTGATATTTGGCGCGGCGATATCTGGGCTTTGGTATGGCTGGAAAATATACGGTCGAAGGTATTTCCGCGAATCTGATCCATTCGGGAGAGGTGGGGGTGGCTTGATGTGGGCTGACAGCAAGCGATTCTGAGTGTTCTGCATGTATGGTAATCAATATTACCGTATAAAATACCTTACACGCTAGTTATCATTTCCTCCTCTGCTGGATCATCGATGTATCAACCGCCTTTGGAACTGTATTCCAAGATTACGAAAGACGGACCGAGAGTTGAGCACGCAATTGGATTGGAATAGTCAAGCATTGGCATCGATGCGGTGGTGATGACCGAACCGCATTTACATAAGGTAGACTGGGGAGTGGAATAGATGATAACAAGAGGTCATGCAACAAATCTAGGGCCGACATTTTTGAACAAACTGCCATCATGTTGGTTTGGATCGACCCTCTGATCGCTGAATAGAAACTATTAAAATTCTGTCAAGGGTGAGCCATTTCTAAAATGACGTTTCTTCTCTCTGACCGTGCGAGCCCTGACCATGGCGGATCATGCTTTTGCGCCTACAAGCCATCATGGTGATTACAATAGAGGTACAGTACATCCACTATCAACCCACCCATAACTTGAACCATACTATAGTAGCAGTGTCAACGCTTTTACAACGCACTCACTGCGGCCAGAATCTGCGGCCGATCCTGCTGTGCGTACACCCCTTCCAACCTTACCTTTGCTATGCGGTGCCACTCCTTCACGAGGGTGCGCTTCGAGCCACCCTGTTGTCCGCCCGCAGCTCTCCGCAGCAGAGTAGCCTGTTGGCACCAGCTATCCCCGCCCTGCCAGGTGAGCTCTTCCTCCCGTTGTTTTTCCCATCTGAGCTCCAACCCACTTTCCCCTTTCCAGCCTATAATTTACTATCAAGTTGTGATACAAATCACGTAAGAAACGCGAGACGTTTACTGACGCTGACTGACTTGTACGAGGCTGTCCGAGTCAGTGCCAAGTTTCTACTTTTCTTCAAAGCGAAAGCAGACGTTTCCTGCGCGACTGCCAGTGGTCAATGAGGTCCTCTCATCCCCCGTCGGCAGACCTGGAGTAGACCCGGTCGAATTCTTCAAATTCTTACGGCACACCACGAGCTGAAGTACGCGGAGGGACCCTTCACGCCCGACTTGCTGTCGAACCTGGGACATCGTCGCGAAGGGCTTCATCATCGATTTCCACCAGGTCTTCGATTCTCACTTTACTGCCCGAGCCAGTCATCTGATTATTTGCTCGGTCGGCTAACCTTGGTTGGCTCGGGGACGAGCTCGAACGCTCCAAAGATTGGACGGACAGAGGTCACCCCGCACCTTTGGGAGTCCTAAATTCTACTGTAGTTCCCACCCAAGGCGCGTCGCGTTCCCTCCCCCTCGCTACATGTTGTACTGTATCTTCCCGTCTTCTCCCGAAGCATCTGAATCGGCCCTTGGCAACCTTCATCTGCTCTCAATTAGCCCTGTCCATCCACCCGTAATTTTCCGTATGTTTAAGGTACATGTGAGACCGCGTCTCAACTGTCTCAAGCGGTATACAGATAAAATTATCAAATTACCAAGTTTTCTGAGCCATCACACTGGCAGTGATTTAGATTGTAACTTAAAGTCAAACTTCAAGTTGGACGGCGAAACATACTCACTGCAGAGTTCCCCCTCCCTCCATCTGGGTTTACCAGTTCTGTAAATGTGCTTGATTTTCAGAAACCATGATGGGACCCCCTTTACTGCCACTCAGGCTGTACGGGATTACACCGCGGCCTTCCTTCGGCCTCCGAGTCTGTGTATATACATGGGTCCTGGTCACGTAATAAAGACGTGTCGGACATGCTACGGCATGTAGCTTCTTGAACTTTCTACGTTCTAAGATCGGCTGTTGCTGCCGTATGGAGTTGTCGCAGAAATTGATTATGCCAGTGACGACTCGGAATATAAAACTTCATACACATCTCTACAGCCCACCCAAGGTCTTCTGTAATCGCGGCCTTCACAATCTCATCTCATAACTTCCTTAGTCACTCGCAATGCGGTTGTCAGCGGGGCTCTACTGAATTCCCTGCTGTTTACGCTGCTCCACACTGGCGGGCTGGAGCGGAGTCAACGTGAGACGGAACGGGAAATTCCGTCTCAAGTTGACTCTGCTAGGCCCGTTATTGGCTTTCGCCCTCAGTCATTTCTTCTCGATTTCTGGATCTTTTTTTATTCCTTCGCTTTACACAAATGAGTCGAGTTTGCACGGCTTGGTTATCCCAATTACTATAGGGAGAGAATTTCCGACCTTCTCGCATATTCTTTTGACACCTTTTGTAGCGCGATGAACCGGGTAACGAGCCGAGCAAAATGTCACGGCGACAATGGCCACAGCGAGAATATTATATTTTCGAGAGACAGTGCCACGAGGAGAGTGGCTTTTGGAAGTGGTAGCACGCAAGTCGGGAAATTTGAGAACGCTGAACTAGGCTACTGTAACTAGTATCATTCACTGCAGAGGTAGCGTTTTATGACTGTTCTCTGTACCTGTATTTGAGGTGTCATTCGAGTTCCTTGGTCAATAGGGTATGAGGTTGAGCTCTATAGACATGCATATGAGATAACTGTGGCTCGTTCCACTCGCACAGCATGCCATCTCACTCAGTACAAACACTGCCTGGCCCTCTTAGTCACAGAAACTATGTAAACAAGTACGCTACAAAAGGAAACAGTAGATCGTATCGTACAATATAATACCGAGACACTACAATACTGAAACATTTGTACCGTAAGATTCTGAGACACCAGTAATCAACATTAAGTAAGCGCAAACTGGAACCTCGACGCGCACATCCTTAAGACGTCGCACTTGATTCGGAGAAGACGTCATTTAGACGAGGAACATAATAGTGGCATAGAGAAGCATCTTACATCAGTCAACAAGCCGTGTCACAGGCAAAAGGCCATGAATACAGGAATCGGAATCAGTTACTCACTCAGACAGGGGACAGGAGAAGGAGAGATACAGCGCGGCCCATTCCACCTCCTACTCACGCGCGCCCACATTCTCACCATTCTCATCCATACCATCACCTCGTCCAGCCAATAGGTTATAGGACCTGTTCCCTAACAATACAAAAGCATATACATCTCATAAAATATGGTATCCGTTGATAATTTGGACGAAGGCCAATACACTGAGCACAATCGCCCTTAGGTTAACCAAATGAGTCCATGCGCTGAAGGGGAGCCACCCCATTCAGGGGCGAGCATCGTCCGAGTCCGTGCCGACTGGGACGAGGCAATCACACGCCTTAGTGTCCCCTTAAACGATACAAACTGGACCACTTGGCGTAAACAGATAAGCTTGATACTCAGGCTGTGCGACGTTGACGCGTATGTAAAAGGCCAGACTAACTGTCCGGACAACGATCCTGAGGCAGCAGATATTTGGTCTTTCAATGATGCATATGCCCAACTTTTAATCGTCAACAATATCGAGGATGCGGAAATGGTTCACGTTGGCGAATGTGATAGCGCTCACGAGATGTGGGCAAACTTGGAGGCCGTACACGAACCACGAGGTTACCAAACCTTTATTGCTCACATGCGAAATCTCCTCCACACCACCTACGAACTTGAAGACTCGGAAGGCGAGAATATCAGTGATCATCTTGGCAAACTCAAACAGTACTGGGAGCAAATCAGTCTCTTCGGCGATGACTACTTCGAGATCACTGATATACTCTTCAAAGTCATCATTATCTCGTCGCTTCCACCCTCATGGGACACCTTCACCGAATCCTACGTTGGACTCGGAGGACGGGCTGGCGTCAACGACCCAAAACCGCACATGACATCACAACAACTCATTGGGGTTATCAAAAAAGAGTATGTCCAACGCCAGCTGACGAAGCGACGAAGCGCCATGAAGAGAGAATGCCAGTCCAATAATAAAGATCAGAATTACAAGAAGAGACGGTGGTGAATGGACGTAGTGTTGTTCCTCTGTCAGTGGCCCGGGGCACTAGTAGAGGAGGTCCTGGATGAAATTCAAACTGACTGGCACTACATCTTACGACTCGAGACAATTAGTTTCAGTCTCATGGCCTCGGTTCATTCGAATTAGCATTTGTAATAATCTAACGTAGTTCTATTCTAGTACCCTGTCCTGGCGATGGTGCGAGCGTGATGAGAGTAAAAAATTGTTGACCCTTTTCAAAATGGTTCGTGAAGGATTTACCTGCGCCCGGCTCGGCTCGCGATAATTCATTGGCACTCTAGCCGTATGCATACTTACAAGCTCTTCCCGGCCGCTGCTGCGTCACTGTAACTCACTGCGTGGACTGCCTTCGTCACCAAAGAACAATTGTAGCAGTAGCAGTGCCACACCGGTGCACTCGTCCCCTCCCGCGACGCATAATTTCCGCCCAAGACAGAGGTGTGAACCTGCGAATGAGACAGCACGTGGTACTCAGGTGGTAGAACCTCGCGCACGAATACATTTGTCTGCCCTTTCACAAATAGAGGTGGTTTCGAAGCATGTAGCCGCTGATAAGAGATGAGAAGGGCGTTAGTAAGTTACTATTTCACATCCGGCCCGGGACTCCGCGACGACTGTCAAGCTCGTATTCGAGTCATCGTTCGTGCTTTGACATGACCAACGACGACTTGGAGACTCATGAGAGGGCACCGACTCTTTATTTTGGCTATGGTAGCGACATGTGGGTAGATCAAATGAACAGACGCTGCCCCGAGAACAAATACATTGGGACTGCAGTGCTGTACGACTGGTGAGATGATGATCTCTCTGCTTATCGCCGCATCTTCGATCTCACCAGTCTCACCCATCAAGGTGTTGGATCATCAACCAGAGGGGTTACTCAAATGCCATTCCTTCCTCAGGAGACCATGTATACGGCTTCATATACGAGCTCATCCCCAAGGACGAGGAATCTGTGGACAAGTACCAAGGGGCTCCCCATATCTACGACAAGAGGACCATTCCAGTCCACCTAAAGACGTCTCCCGGCGAGGGTGAGACGGCCAAGAAGAAAACCGTTGATGCCCTCGTATATATCGACTTCATCAATACTAGCCGCGATGAGCCAAAGACGGAATATGTCCATCGGCTAAACATGGGACTGCAGGACGGCCTTCAGAAAGGTGTTCCTCAGTCCTATATCGATAAGTACGTTAGACCGTTCATACCTGCAGAATCACAGTAGATCTCTTGTACGCACCCACTTGTTTATCCTATCGCTTTCTTGACAAGGTTTTCCGACTTTTTCTGCTGCCTCTTTTCTTGTTCACGGGTTCACTGGATGTGGTCGCGGCCATTCCATCTTCTCCTATATCTTCACGTTGCTCTTTCGCACATTTATAACCTGTCTTTGGGGATTCTGTAGCCTTCGTCTCCACCTCCTGCACCACTTCAGCCTCGTCCTGGGCTCGTGCGGCCTTTTCACGCATGCGGTCTTTCTTTCCTTTCCTCTTTTTGGCTTTATGTTCCAAGTCGTCATCGGCACCTGGTTCTTCCAATTGTCCAGAGATCTTTGTCTTGAACTCTCAAAGGCGTTCGCCGCGCTTTGAATTCCATGGTAGTGACCGTCAGACGGTACGGCCCGGTGCGCAGCTCTAATCGCAGACAGAAGAACCACACTGTCCGAGTCGAGGAGGCAAAAATGAATGTGGTTCTTGTGGCAAGTTCGGGCACGCGCAGCTAGAATGCCGGTTTGGTTATAAGGATAATAATAACAAGAAGAGACGAATGGGCGAATGGGCGCAGTAAGTTATCGTTCCTCTGCCAGCGACAGGGGTACAAGTAGAGGTCTTGGAAACTCGAGATAATTAGTTTCACTCTCATGACCTCGGTTTATTCGAATTAGCATTTTGTAATCTAACGTGGTTCTAATCTATTCTAGTACCCTGCCCTGGCGATGGGTACGAGTGTGATGAGAGTAAGAAATTGTTGACCCTTTTCAAAATGGTTCGTGAAGGATTTACCTGCGCCCGGCTCGCGATAATCCACTCTAGCCGTGTGCGTACCGAAGTCTTCCCGGCCGCTGCTGCGTCACCGGGCGTAACCTCACTGCGTGGACTGCCTTCGTCATCAAAGAACAATTGTAGCAGCACCAGTGCCACACCGATGCCCTCGTCCCCTCCCGCGACACATATTTTCCGCCCAAGACAGAGGTGCGAACTCGCGAACGAGACAGCACGCGGTAGAACCTCGCGCACGAAGATATGTTGTCCGCCCTTTCCCAAAGGGAGGTGCATTCGAAGCACTCGAGACGAGCTCCTACTTTCTTCTAGTTCTCTGCTTGGTCGAGAATCCCCATCATCGGAGCATGGTGTTGTCGACGGGGTAACATCGGTGTCGCCCGGTGTGGCATTCGACGCATACACGACGATGAACGCAGTTTCTGTTTCCCCGTCGTTGTCAGGCTCACATGTGCCAGGGATGTCCGCTGGAAGTTCTCTTGGCAGGTCTGTCAGGCTACAGAGCAGCATGCGGCCGCCGACTTTTAGCACCGGTGTCGGCAATGTGTTCCATGCTGTCCCTCCACGTGGTCCCTCTCTGCCAGAGGTCTGCTCCATTTCTCGCGCAGTTGCTACAAGCTTCACGACCATCACTTCGAGCTCATCGCGTAAGCACGCCAGTAATTCGATGCGATGCCTCCAAAAAAGCTGCGGTGTTAGGCCCTGCAAAATGGGCCGTAAGTTTCTCGGTGGTTAGTTGAATTATCAACAAAAAAATTATTGTCATCAGTTGCTTTCTAAGAGAAAGTATGAGAGCGCACCTTGCTCCATAATTCATGGTCGTCTCCTGACCCTTGCGCGTACGAAAATCCCTCCATGCGGCGCTCAGTCCCCACGTCAACGGCGCGCGATGCGCTCACACATATAACAGGTAAGAACGATGCGTCAGGCGCGATGTGCGGAAAGCGCGCCGAGGCAGGCGTAATCCAGAGAGGGCGCAACGGCCTGGCCAGTTCCGGGAGGGTATACGACGAGCCCTGTGCTTGCGCGCGTCAGGGGGAAGCAAAGGGGGGGCACATGTGCCGGTGCAGCGGCACGTAACTTACTGCGAGAGCTGCGGCCCAGCCATGGAGCCGTGCTGCAATTTGGGCGTGTTCGTGAGTGCTGACTGACCTGGGTGGCGTGTGCAGGTAAAGATCCGTATCCGCCGCCGCTGCGTCGTCCGACAACGACGACGACGGTACTTCAACATCGGCGAAGCAGCTGCCACGCAGGCGTATGGCGCGATTGATGACGGCGCACCAGATCGGCACGGTCTTCGAGAGCGCGTCAGGGAGGCGCTTACCTCCGCGCGTCGAATCTACGAGAATAAGTCTAGGCCAAGAATTTTTTTTAATAGTGAGGTTGTGTGATGGGCGATGGTGACGTACCCGCCGTGGGAGGCAGCAATGGATAGTAGATGTATATTCGGGCGGCGGAGGTTGAAGGACCAGTTCCCGTGATGACCATCGGTGCTCTTGAAGTACGCGTGCGCCGTAGGATGCGCCTGGATTTAACATCATGTCTTAACGCTCAGAGAGGGTCATAATGCGGAAGAGGGATGTACGATGGCAGGGTCGGTGTACCAAGCCCCGCAGCGGAGGTTTGCTGCCCATGGAACGTTCGTTAGATGGTAGGAGGGATGGAATGAAATGTACAGGATACTGTACGTATCAACGGAAACGAAGGGTAGGTCGCGCGCACTTCGTTGACAAAAGCTATGTCGGCTTGGATAGAATGCAGACGATTGTAAATATCGAGGGACTCGCGACGAATGTGGGCTCGCGCTGATGATTCTGACATTTTGGCCATGACGGCTGTGGACAAAAATACGTGCTTTATCTTATTACTACTATAGATCTTAACTACCACAGGTATTATCATAGGTCCTACAATTGTCTCGTGCCCTATAAACTGGCTATATCCAATGTCTGTTTGGCGTATGGCTCGAAACTGTTTCGTAAAGAGGGGTCATAGTTGGTTGTCATAAAAATATATACAAATGCCTCAGCTTGTCGAGGATCCACCTCGGTCAAAGGGGGCATTCAGCTCACCAAGCATGCACCGCACGCTTTGATTCCTGTGCCCCGAAGGTCACAGTTCTGCAATCGCCTACTGCATAGCGCTGCACTGAGTACCAATGGTTCATTGTTGACGATGCTAGAATATAAAACAATCAGCCACGAAACAACGATGGCAAAGCTCGACGGCCTACAGAGACTGAAGGGCGCTACCCTCGACGCTTGGGGGTAACGACGACCCAACCTGCGCATTACGGACGAGGGTGAGAGAAGTGAGGTGTTGCAGGGTATCTGGAAGGGCGCCCAGCGCCGTGTTGTCGAGATGCAAAGATGTCAACTCGGTCAAAGCGCCAAATTCTGTTGGAAATGGGCCAGCTACAAGTTGACGAGTAAACAAGTCGTTCGATAAGAGATAAAGCGAAGTCATACCTGGGGAGTTTCCACCTCCTACAATTTCGAGAGACTCTAGCGCTGTAAGATTCGTGAATTGCGCAGGGAGAGACGCGGGAACAGCAGGGGAGGTTAGTTGTCTACGAGCAGAAGGGTTGCAGTTGAGCACGGAAAATGAGACGATGATGACAAACATACAACGATGACACGCGACCAGCGCCATTGCACCGCACGCCACTCCATGTACAGAACTTGACATCCTTCACCCAACCTCCAACCTCAAGTCCAGCCTGACCCTGTTGGCCCGCATCTTCCCATATCGATCTCAACCCACAAAACTGTGTCGCATCCCGTGCGACAGGGTATACCCCGGTCGCATTCGCCGGCACCACAATAAGGAGAGGGAGACATGTGCCACACGGATAACCCTTGGGATCATTGGGCGCATTTAGTGTGTATTGCGTTATGCACTGCTGAGTATCGGCCGAGAGCATAATTGTGTTCGTTGGTGCGCTTGCAGGCGGGGTGGTGGGGTCCAATCCATGTGACGAGTGCGACGGGGAAAACGAGCGTACGTTGAGAACTATCACGTTGATGAACAGGTAGAGCAGAAAGATGACGAGCGCGAAAAGGAGTGTTCGGCTGTACCGCTCTTGCGTGCGAGTTGGCTGAGGGTGGATGTGACGGGCGTGCTGGGTGTCCGATTCACGTACGTGATCCAGTCTCCATACTGGCACTGCAGATGGCGGAGCAACAACAATAGGCGCAACGCGTTGAACGGACAAGTCATTTCTTCGGCCAAGGAGAAAAAGTCGCGCGAAACGGTCTTTGAGGCTGGACTGTGAGCTTTGCAAGCTCGGGCTAGAGCCACTTGCAAAGCCTTTCTCGGGATCAGACCTCGGTGAGCGTGGGGAAGTCCTATGGAAGATATGCCAGCCGAGAGGGAATGCATGTTCTGTAGGAGAATCCGGAGAGAACCGGGAACGCTCAAAAGAAGGTTTGGGTGGCGGCACAGAGATCGATAGGTGTTCCTTGAACTTGGACGAGGAGGGCGTATGTGGCCGCTGATGAGATCTACTCATAGGGCTCTCTCGGATGGGTGGGTATGTGGCGGTAAATGAGAAGGACGTTGGAAGGAGAAAAGGAGAGGGTAAGAAGAGAAGGATGTCCTTGCAGCATGTTGGATGGTCTGTGGAACAATGGAGGAGGTCAGCACTGGAGACAACGTCAACGTCCAATTGTTTCGCATCCGGCCCGGGACTCCGCAACGGCTCAGCTCGTAGCATGGCCAACGACGACTTGGAGACCAATGAGAGGGCACCGACTCTTTATTTTGGCTATGGTAGCAACATGTGGGTAGATCAGATGGACAGACGCTGCCCCAAGAACAAATACATTGGGACTGCAGTGCTGCATGACTGGTGAGATTCTCCAGGAAGGCCGACACCGTGACTGCTGTTAATGTAGCCAAAGCCCTTGGGAATACCAACCAGTCCCTCTCTGGTGCACAGTTTGGGCAGAGAGGGACTGGTTGGTGACATTCCTAAGGGCTTTGGCCAGTGTCAGCCTTCCCTGCTTATCTTCGATCTCACTAATCTCACCCACTGTCATCTAGGTGTTGGATCATCAATCAACGGGGTTATGCAAATGTCATTCCTTCCTCAGGAGACCATGTATACGGCTTCATATACGAGCTCATCCCCGAGGACGAGGAGTCCCTGGACAAATACGAAGGGGCTCCACGTATCTACGACAGGAGGACCATTCCGGTCCAGCTAAAGAAGTCTTCCGGCGATGGTGAGACGGCCACGAAGAAAACCGTTGATGCCCTCGTATATGTCGACTTCGTCAATACCAGCCGCGATGACCCAAAGACGGAATATATCCATCGGATAAACATGGCACTGCAGGACGGCCTTCAGGAAGGCGTTCCTCAGTCCTATATCGACAAATACATTAGACCTTTCATACCCGCAGAAACACAGTAGATCTATTGTGTACGCACTACTTGTTATTCTATCGCTTCCTTGACAGGGTTTTCCGACTTTTTCTGCCGCCTTCGTTTCTTTTTCGCGGGTTCACTGGATGTGGTAGCAGTTATTCCCATGATATCTTCTGCTATATCTTCACGTTGCTCTTTCGCATGTTTGTAACCTGTCTTTGGAGAGTCTGTAGTTTTCGTCGCCACCTCCTGTACTACTTCAGCCTCGTCCAGGGCTCGCGCAGCCTTTTCGCGCATGCGCTCTTTCTTTCCTTTCCTCTTCTTGGCTTTATGTTCGTCATCTACTCCCGTCGCAGCGTCATCGGCACCTGGTCCTCCCAATCGTTCAGAGATCTTCGTCTTGAACTCTCGAAGGCGCTCGCCGTGCTTTGGATCCCATTTGTCACGTTGGTTACGGTACGACGCGAGCTTCTTCAGCCCAACGTACTCGTTCAAGTCCTTGTCGTCCGCAAGCAGGATTTCTGGAGCACTCAGCCCATATGAGGCCTCTGCTACAGGAAAGTAGCGGAAGTGTGTAGGCATGCCTACAACCTAAGTGGATGGTGAGTCGTGTGCCTAAGGACTGGATGAAAAACAAGAGTGAGGAAAGGGTCGTACCATATCGTTGAACTCGAGTTCATATAACTCTTCCATGTACTGATCGAGCACCCGCTTGCGCATCTCCTCGGTGCCATCCCATTCCACCTCGTCCCACCCACGCCCACTCTGCGTTGGTGCATCTGCATCCATCTCATCAACACCCACCGCGTCAACGTCAGCGTCATCCTCCCTCATCCTCTTCTTTCTTTCCTTTTTCTTCGCTTTCTTCCGCTCCTTCGCTGCCGTTGAGCGCGACGCTTCGTCCCGGTTTGGCAGGTCGATATCATCAATGTCGATATCATCGTCCCATATCGGTTTCTTGTGATCTCCATCAGCGCTCACGCCATCAATTCCGGCAAGTACAGCCGCCATCTGCTGGTCATACGCATCCGCGTCCCAGTCGCCATCTACGTCCAGTGCCTCGAGCGCTGCGCAAACCAGGATTTACTTACATACATCGAAATGCGTTGGATGAAGAGGACAGAGACACACCTTCGCTATGCGCCCATCCTCCCTCTTTGCCAATGCGCTCGAGCTTCTCTTCCACCTCTCGAGCCTTGAGCCCCTTGAGACGCTTCACTTCTTCGCGCCGCTGGGCCTTCTCCGCTTCTTTTCGCTCCCGCCGCCGCTCTCGCGCTGCATGCCGGCGCTCCGTATGCTCTGTCTGACGGCGCACGCTCTCAACGGCACGTGGGAAGGACGAGATGTGCGCTGCGTCAGGTTCTTCGAACCGGAAGTTATACGAGCTTTCAAAGCGCTCAGCGACCTCGTCAAATTCCTCGTCCCCAAGGAGTTCGCCGTTGGCGTCAGCACCAGCATCGACTCTGGAAGGTGTCACTGAGGGGCCTGGGTCTTTGACGGACGTAGCCCCGACGACAATATCCTTGTAGGTAGGTATGCGTCGCGCGGAGCGATCGATCCAGCCGCGATGCAATATGTAACTACAGAAATAAGAAAATCAAGTATCGTTTGTTGGATGTTATGCGAAACAGAATGCGGAGAACACACGCACTTGATCAAGAACTCTTTGTCCGTCTCCTTCCTCTCCCGCGCGACCTTTTTCCCCTTCTTTTTTTTCTTCCCTGGATCTGCTCCGCCAGAGGGAACATGTATCTCCTCTTCCTGTTGACGTATCCCATCTCCAACCTCTCCTTCCTCGCCGAGGTCCACGATCTTCTCGAGCGGGCCGACTTCACGTTCGAGATATGCGCGATATTCCGCCTCCTCCTGCTCTACCTCATCTTTCGTCTTTTCACGTAAGGTGAAGAGCCCTCCCTCTTCTTCCTGTTCTGCATTCCTCGTGTCAGCAGAACTGGGGTGAAACGCGGCAATAGTCTCAGCGCGTAGCGCAGCCTGCTCCGCGACGTGGGTGGGTGGTGGTGACGGGGCATCTGGTGAGGAAGAACGCGTGCTCGCGACATCGAGTGCGGCGGCGAGGCGCTGCTCATGGAGCGTCACGGGCTTGTTTGACTTGGTTTTCTTTGTGCGAGAGGGCGCGGGTAGCGTACGAGACTGGCTGTGTTCCTCTGTCAATGTGTATAGCGCATGAGAACCAAAGAAAAATGGGGGGATGGGAACGTACCCTCGAACACGTTGCGGCTGGTTTCGTAGATGTTCGGATCTCGCGTTTTGATACGTGCGAGCGTGCGTAGGATAGCTGCGTCAAGAGCAGGGGTGAGCTCTTCACCATTCTCGTCTTCACTCTCATCAGACTCGGAATCAGAATCGTCCAAGTTCGGATCGTCGGTGTCTGCGTCTGAACCGTACTTTTCCTTGACTGCGCATGACAGAATCAAAAGAAAAGAAATCAGCGAGGTGCATCGCGTGTGTTTGTAACAGCTCAGCTGGGGCAATGCGTACGTTTTGCGAGCTCGTCGCGTTCTTTGCGATATTGAAACGCTTTTGCATAGTGCTCGTTGATTGTGAGCTGGTGTAGATGATTCTCGTCTTCGGAAGAAGTCGAAGACGATGAAGAAATCAACTGTTCTTTCATCTCTCCAATCAAAGGAAACGACGACGTTGGCAGTTGTGGTTGGCCGAGGCG
>WNFQ01001356.1_pt1 | contig 17302 bp, 18 predicted proteins | sample 5400171 | NCBI WGS metagenome assembly WNFQ01 (sample SAMN13153356, study PRJNA577476) | soil metagenome | isolation source: 20 cm soil under Madrone tree | place: USA:California | collected 2016-06-14 | reverse complement strand
CCTTCGGGACCGGGCAGATTTCCCCTCATGCGGCGTTGTCGCCTCCTCATTGGGTCTCGACCCAACAGCGTCGGCTCCGCCTTGCCTGAGGGGAAATCTGCCGCGGTCGCGGCCACGTAGAATACTCAGACAGGCTCCTTGGCCAGAACCTACCAGGACTTGGGACCTACGAACTAGCCCAACAGGTCGGCAACCCGATCCACCCCGACGTAGGGCCCCGTGCTTTGCGCCGGTTGCGCGGAATCAGGGCGCCGTACGGCGCGCAGCCAACCGATCCCGAATGCATGCGCCGCCCGCAGGACCGGCAGGCTGTCATCGACAAACAGGGTGCGCTCCACGGCGAAGGGCTCCGCGGCCTGCAGGCGCGGCCAGAAGGCGGCATCTTCCTTTGGCGCATCGAAACGATGGGTGGAATAGCACGCGTCGAAATGCGCCGTGAGCCGCACCTGCTGATCCTTGATCGCCAGCGTCGTGGGGTGGGCGTTCGTGACCAGGACGCGCCGTTTGCCGCTTTCCTTGAGCTTCAGAAGAAATTCCTCGGCTCCCGGCAGGTAGCCCACTTGATCGAGAGCCGCGCGCTTGATGCGGGCAATGTCGAGGCCCAGCTCGCGGCTCCAATAATCGATGCAATACCACTGCATGGTGCCGCGGGCTGCGTGGAATTTCGGTTTGAGGCGACCCAACGCATCCGGCGCGCTCAATCCGTTTTCCGCCGCGTAGCGCCGCGGTATGAGTTCCTGCCAGAACCAATTGTCGAAACGCAGATCGAGCAGCGTCCCATCCATGTCCAACAGCACGGTGTCGATTTTGGACCAGTCGATCTGAGCGGTATCCATTGCGCATGATACCAACTGCGCATCATACCAACCGGTGCAGCGCAGCATTCTGGAGGGTGTGCCCCCTAGGCGTGCCCCACCGGCTCGCACATTTCCAGGGTGGCATCGAGCAATGTCGGAATGTCGAACACCACCACCTCGTCCTCGGACATCTTCAGCCGGGCGACGCCGGCAGCCGCAATCAACGCGGCGGGGACATGCAGCTGATCCCGCGTCTGCGGCGTGGTCCACGTGCTGACCCGCGCATCGCCGAACGCCCGGTTGAGCGCGCTCCACCGTAGCTGCGCGGCGCGGGCGAGGGTCGTATCGCCGCCCCATTGGGCCTGCGCCACCGACACCGAGGTATCGGGCGCGGCCTTGCTGCGTGGAGTCGTCATCAGGTCATGAACGTACTGCACCATTTCGTTCGGATCCACGCGCACTGTCAAATACGGCTGAACGTTGCTTCTCATGGGGCCCTGCCTCGGAATCTTGGTCATCGGACAGTTCTATGGGGTCCATTCAACGGAATTCCAGGGCGCGACGCAATGCGGTGGAGTGCGTAGTAAGCTTTAGCCTATGAGTGACGACCTCCTGTTCTTGGTCTTGGCCGCGGCCGCCTTGAGTGTAGTCTACAAGGTGTGGCAGGTCTCGCTGGACGCCCGGGAGACGGCAAACCGCATCGCGAGGGACACCTGTTCCAAAGCCGTGGTGCAGTTCCTCGACGACACGGTGGCGTTTGCCGGCTTTCGACTGACTCGGGACTCGCGCGGCCGGCGCCGCTTTCTTCGGACGTACACCTTTGACTACACCAACGACGGCTTCGAACGTGCGCAGGGTTTCGTCATACTGGCGGGACTGCGGCTCGAAGCGGTGGGTCTCGCGGGTGACTGACACTCTCGCGATCGATTTGCACACGCACTCCAACCGCTCCGATGGTTCCCTTACGCCGGCCGAGTTGGTGCAGCGCGCCTCGGCTTCGGGGCTCCATGTTCTCGCATTGACAGATCACGACACCATCGCAGGCCTGGATGAAGCGCGGGCCGCCGCCGCCGAAGCCGGTATACGGCTCGTGCCCGGTGTCGAGATTTCGGCATCCTGGCGGGGTCAGGCCATCCATGTCTTGGGGCTCTGGATCGACCCCGCCGCCAGGCAGTTGCGAGAGCGGCTCGACTCGCAGGCTGAACGGCGGCGGGCTCGAATGCGCGCGATCTGCGCTCGCCTGACCAAGTTGGGGTTGCCGGGTGCGGAACTGCTGGCCGCGGTCGAGGCTGCGCCCGGCCTGCCGACGCGGGCGCATCTCGCCGAAGCCTTGCGCGCAGGCGGGCACGTCGACCGCACCGATGACGCCTTTCGAAAATATCTGGGCAAAGGCAAGGCGGCGCATCTTGCGGCCGAGTGGCCGGTGCTCGGCGAGGTGGTCGGCTGGATTTGCGCGGCCGGCGGCGTGGCCTCCCTGGCGCACCCGGCGCGATACGCGTTGTCGGCCGGTGCGCGCCGGCAGTTGCTGGCCGATTTCGTGGCGGCCGGTGGGGGTGCCATCGAGGTCATCTCGGGCGGCAATGGGGCGCAGCACATGGAAGCCTCCGCCATGCTGGCGGTGAAGTTTGGCCTTTTGGGATCGATCGGGTCCGACTTCCACAATCCGCAGCAGATTTGGAATCCGTTGGGCGGGTCCCTTAAGCTACCCGATTGCGTCGTACCCGTGTGGCGAGAGCGAATAAGTACGTGACCGAAGAAGAAAACAACGTAAATACCGACTTGTTCAAGAACATCGAACGCCTGCGCCAGCTCCGTATCGAGCATCGCGATCTCGACGACGTCATTTCCCGCCTCAGCATGGACTTCAAGGTCGATGAACTGCAAATGAAACGCTTGAAGAAGCGCAAGCTGATGCTCAAGGACCAAATCGCGCGGCTCGAGAGTCAGCTGATTCCGGACTTGAACGCATGATCGATCCGCGGCCGCGCATCGAGGCATTCTTCGATATTCTGTTCACCCGCAACGTCATGGCTGAAATAGCGGCCGTGGCGGGGTGTCTTTGGGTCGGCTGGCTGGTAGGCGCCACCCTGCGCGACCGCTACCAGCGCCGCGGCATCACCACGCCGACGGCGTTGACGTGGACCTACCTGGCTTCGCAAGGCTTCGTCGTGGTCACGCCGGTGGTGCTTGCGCTGTTATTGGTGACGATGGCGCGCGGTGTGTTGTTTGCGGCGCACTTCGACGTCACGCTGATCGACGCCGCAATACGCCTGATCGGCGCCTACGTCGCCGTCCGCGTCGGGGTCTTCCTCTTTGCCGCGAGCCTCGGCAACAAGTCCTGGATGCAGCACTGGGAAAACCGGGTGACGTTGCTGATCTGGCTCGCGATAGCCGCGGAATTTCTCGGCTGGCTCGATCCCATCATCGCCACCTTGGACAGCGTCGGCGTCGCCGCCGGCAAGAGCCGCATCACGGTCTGGTCGATTCTCAAACTGCTGTTCACCCTCACGCTCTTCGTGCTGGTCGCCGCATGGATCAGCCGCTGGGTGGAGCGGCGGCTGAAGAAGCTCGGCAATCTTGCGCCCTCCACCCGCATCGGCATCGCAAAGTTCGCGAATGCCTTTCTGATCGCCCTCAGCATCCTGATGGGCCTCAACGCCGCCGGCGTCGATCTTACCGCGCTCACCGTGCTGACCGGCGCGATCGGCCTCGGCTTGGGCTTCGGCCTGCAGTCGATCGCCGCCAATTTCGTCAGCGGTTTCGTTCTCTTGCTGGATCGATCGATCAAGCCGGGGGACGTCATCAGCTTGTCGGGTCAAGCGGGCACGAGCACGGAAAACTTCGGCTGGGTCCAGGAATTGCGCGGCCGCTATGTCGTGGTGCGCGATCGCGACGGGGTCGAGATGCTGGTTCCCAATCAGCAGCTGATCTCGAATGCGGTCATCAATTGGAGCTATACCGATCCCCGCATCCGTCTCAAGCTGCCGATCCGTGTGAGCTACGCCGACGATCCGGAACTCGCTCTGCAGATCCTGCTGGTGGCGTGCGAGGGCCAGCGACGGGTGCTGCGCGACCCTCTGCCGGTGTCGCGTCTCATGCACTTCGGCGACAGCGGCATCGAACTCGAATTGCGCTTTTGGATATCCGACCCACAGGACGGCGTGAACAATGTTCGTTCCGACGTCAACCGCGCCATCTGGCGGCTGTTCAAAGAGCGGGGGATCACCATACCCGTCGCGCAGCACGAGGTCCGGGTGCATAACATGGTTGCGGATCTGGACTAGGAGCCTGTGTGAGTATTTCGCGCGAGCCGCGTTGGCAAGGCCGTATATCCGTGCGATGCAGTTGGGCTCGGCCCACAACATCGGATCCGTGCGGGGGAGCGGATGCACGGACGCCCCAACTCACAGATCCGATGGCCCAGGCAAGCGTCAAAGGCTGCGTACGAGCAAAGGTCCTTGCCAACCCTTTGGGACCGGGCAGATTTCCCCTCACTCGTCGTTGTCGCCTCCTTATTGGGTCTCGACCCAACCTCGTCGGCTCCGCCTCGATTGAGGGGAAATCTGCCGCGGTCGCGGCCACGCGAAATACTCACACAGGCTCCTGTGCTCATCGTCACGCCTGAGATCTCGATTCCCGACGAGGAATTCGAGTGGAAATTCATCCGCTCGTCCGGCCCGGGCGGCCAGAACGTCAACAAGGTTGCGAGCGCGGTGCAGCTGCGCTTCCTGCTGCCCCGAAACACCAGCTTGCCGACGAACGCAAGAAACCGGCTGCGCCGCATGGCCGGGCAAAAGCTGATCGATGACGGCAGCATTCTGATCAGCGCGCGCAGCGAGCGCAGTCAGGAACAGAACCGGCGCGACGCGCTCGAGCGGCTGGCCGAACTCATACGGGCGGCCCTGATCGAACCGAAGATCCGCAAGAAGACCCGCCCTACCAAGGCATCGAAGGAGCGCCGCATAGAATCGAAGAAGCGGCGCGGCACCACCAAACAGGGCCGGGGCGCCCGCTCCTGGGAGTAATGCGGGGCGCGTAGCCGGGGGCGCGTAGCCGGCGGCCAGCCCGGGCGTGGCCGCCTAACTCAAAGTGACTTGCAGGATGCTGTGACGGATCTGCTCGGACAACACCGATTGAGCGTCGGCGGCAACACCGAGCAACGGGGCGCCGAACGTCAGGTTCCCATCCTCCGACGTCTCCACCACCTTGCGGCCGCGCAGCAGATCGATGAAATTGCGAAACAGGCTCTTGTCGAAGAATTCCGGCGAATTCATGCCGTACAGCACCGACATGCGCTGCGCCATCAGGTGACAGCGTTGTTCGAGCGCTTCCTGGCCGATCGCGCCCGAACCGGCCTGCAGCAGCAGAGCGACGACGAGGTAGTAGCGTTCAAGAGTTTGAATGGTGGCCTCGGCGAGCAGCGATAGCTTGATGGCGTCGAGCGATGTCGGCGCCGGGCGCATCCATTGGCTGCGGTCTTCGTTGACCTGAAGCAGCTTCAAATGCACGAACGCATCGAGCAGCGAATCCACCACCGCGCCGATTTGGGTTTCCTCCCAGCGCATGAACAACTCCTGGGCGATGTACGGGTAGACCCGCCATACCAGGCGCTGCAAGTCCACGGTGCGCATCGTTGTGTTCCCGATGAAGCCGCACGCGATCAGCGAGGGCATGGCGAACAGGTGCAGAACGTTGTTGCGGTAGTAGGTCGCGAGCACCGCGTTCTCGCCGTTCATGTGCATGATGTCGCCGAGCGCATGCTTCTGCCGCTCGATCAATCCCATGGTTTCCGCGTAATAAACCATTGCCGCGCCGCTATCGGGGGCCGCCGTGACGAGCGGCGAGTACGGCACCACGCGCAGCAGGTCCTTGTACAGCTCAAGCTGGCTCACGAGCACCGCCTCGGGCAACGCCTGGCGGGCGGTCGCCAGCATCGCCATGGCCACGAGGTTCACCGGAGTCACCGCGGCCGCGGCGTTGATGCCCACGACGATGGAATGCGCCAGGTCCGAGATCGCGTCGCGCATCCAGCCGGCGGGTGGATCTTCCCTCTCGACCGTGTCTCGCCAGTGCGGATGGTGCTTCTGCAGCAGCTCATCGAGGCGGATGGGTTCGCCCAGGTTGACGTGCACCTTGCCGAACTTGCTGCGCAGCACGGATACGGACGCCTTGAGCAACCCAAAGACGCTTTCCTTCTCCTTCGGCCTGCCGGATAGCTCGCCGATGTAGGTTCTGCCCTCGACGATGCGCTCGTAGCCGAAATACACCGGCATGAACACCACCGGGCGTTTTGGATCGCGCACGAAACTGCGCACGGTCATCGACAGCATGCCGGTGCGCGGGGTGAGGAGCCGTCCCGTGCGGCTGCGGCCGCCTTCGATGAAGTATTCGAGCGGATGGCCGCGTGCCATCATGAACCCCAGATATTTCAGGAACACCGCCGCATACAGCGGATCGCCCTTGAAGGAGCGCCGCAGGAAGAACGCGCCACCCTTGCGCAGAAACCGGCCTATCACCGGCATGTTGAGGTTCGCGCCGGCGGCGACGTGCGGAATCGCAAATCCCTTGCGGTAAATCACGTACGACAGCAGCAGGTAATCCATGTGGCTGCGGTGGCATGGCACGTAGATGATTTCCGCGCCGTCGCCCACTTCGCTCAATTTCTCGATGTGCTCGAATTCGACGCCGTCGTACAACCAGTTCCACAAGCGGCCCAGCAGTAGCGACATGAAGGTCACGAAGGGCTGCGAATAGTTCGCCGCGATTTCCATCGCATACTTGCGGGCGAGGGCCAACGCGGCTCGGCGCTCGAGGGGGCGGCCCGGCAGCGATCGATCTCTCATCACTTGCCTGACCGCCTGCCGCACGGCCTGCGTATTCAGAATGTGCGCCGCCAGGGTCCGTCGGTGCGACAGGTCGGGCCCGATGGTCGACGCACGTTGCGCTCGCAGCGCCGCACGCGCGGAGCGCAGAATCCGGCGAACGCTGCGCGGTTCGCTCAAGCCCTCCTCCATGGCATCGCGCAGCCGGATGGGTTCGCCGAAGTGCACCACGGTGTTGCGCGCATTGAAGGCGATGTTGAGCAGCTTCTTGAAGCGTCCCCCCAGTCCCCAATCCTCGGCGAACAGCAGACGCCACAGACTGACTTCCTTGTGCGGTGCGCGACCCCAGAAAATTGCCACCGGCACCAGATCGACGTCGAAGTCCGGATGAGCGGCGGCCGCGGCGACCAGGGCCGTGAGGTACCGGGGGGCGCGCGCGACGGCGCGCGCACTCCAGAATCTCGTACGCCGATGGAGTCCCAGGTAGGCCTTCCCGGCACGCCGGCCCGCTATACCCAAGCGGCGCTCGGGCGACGGCAGACGCAGGCGCCGGCAGGTGTTGTCCAGTACCGCGAGGTCCGCCTGGCTCTCCTGGTCGAGCACATAGCAGACCGGATTCAGCCGCGCTGCGATCACCGCTGCGGCATCCTCGGGCTTGATGGTCGGGCGGACCCAGCGGCTTAGGGTCTTGCGGACGCTCCAACGCCAGGCTTGACTCAAGCCTTCCACGGGAGTCATCGTTGCGTGCAGACTTTACGGAGGGCTATCGCCGCGCTCCTGGGCATCCACGGCCTTGCCCATGCTCTGCGTGCTCGCATTGACGGTATTTTGCACGTCCTTCGCGCGGCCGAGTTGCTGGGTCAGCGGATCGAACACGGTTTTCGGGGGTGGCGGAGCTGGATCCGGACTTTGGTGTGACGAACATCCCAAAATGGACATGACCGCCAGCGAGACAGCCGAAACTCCAAAGATGCCCATAGCAATCCCCCTAACAGCCAGCTTGCGCGGACCTTGAGTGTACAATCGTCGACGACAAGCAGTCACTCGGAGTTCGAGCATGATTCGTTTCGCGTTGTTGTCGTGGTTGTCGTGGTTGTCGTTGACGGCCAATGTCTACGCCGCGGAGTCGACCGTTGATATCGACACGGCGGCGAAGTTATACCAGGCCGCCGCCATGCGTGAACAGGTGCGCGCCTCCCTGGGATCGATGCCGGAACACATTCGGCAATTGTTCGCGGCCGATACCTCCGCCAAGCTGTCGGAGCCGCAGCTCGCGGCGGTTTCCGCGGCCGCAGTGCGCGGATTTCGCATCGACGTGTTCGAGGCGCCTGCTCTGCAGGCATTCGCGGACCATCTCGATGCGGCTACAGTGGCCAAGAGCCAGGCTTTCCTGACCAGCGAACTGGGCAGACGCGTGGTGACGGCGGATGTCGCTCTCGCGACCCTCGGCGAAACCAACATCGACAAGGTGATGAACGGTCAGATTACGGCTCCGTCGACGCCGAAGCGCGACGCTCTCTTCGACAAGCTCGAACGGGCCACGCACTCCACCGAATCCACGGTCCAAATTTTCTTGAACATGGGCCAGGCGGTTGCGGTGGGCACGGCCATTGGCTCAGGGATGGATACCGCCGTCGTCCAGGAGCGGGCGCGCAAATCCGGCGAGGCAAGCCGGGCCGGCCTGGAAGAGAACATGCGCCTGCCGATGCGCCGATTCATGGCATACGGCTATCGCGATCTCAGCGATGCGGACTTGCAGCACGTGCTGGCTTTCGTGCTGTCGACGCCGGGCAAGCACTACGTCGCGGCCTACAACGAAGCGATGGGTGCGGGGTTCGATGCGATGGGCCGGCGCACCGGCGAGCAACTTGGGGAAAGCCTGCGCGAACTCGCGCTGGCGGAGTTGGCCCCGCCGCCGCAGGCGATGCCGCCGGCAGGCATCGTAGCGCCGCCGCCGGTGCTGCCGCACTGACTCACTGGCTCACGCTAGGTCGGTGAGAAAAGACCGCAACAGGCGGCAGATCTCTTCAATTTTATCTTCCAAGCGGTGATCCGAGTCCAGGACGTGCAGCGCCGCCCCATGCTCCCGTGCCCAGCGGATGCTGTTGTCCACGGGAACGATGTCGTCCCGCCAGCCGTGCACGATGACCGTGGGGCAGGAGACGTCCTCCGGCGTGTACGCCTCGAAACCCGGCATGTAGAAGGCGGGCGCCAAAAGAAATAGGCCCCGGGCCTTTGCACGGGTTGCCGCCGCCGCGGAGACGTGACCGCCCATGCTCGAGCCCACCAGCACCAGCGGCGCCATGAGGCTTACAGCCGTATCGAGGAGTTTGGCGACGCGGGCCGCCGGATCGTCAATTCCGCGATAGTCGATCGACTCCACCCCAATTTTCAAATCGTGCACCGCAGCGGCCATCGCCGTGATTTTGGAGCCCCACGGGCCGCTTTCCTTTCCGTGGGAGAACACCACGGTACCAATTGAGCGAATCTGCACCTAATTCACCTCCCGCTGGTCAAGAAACTCATCGCTCCGGCCGCTATAAAGCCATGGCCTTGGAGGAAGAACAGTCAAGCGTCGTCCAGGAGATGCGTCCCGCCATCGACTGGCTGCGAAACTGTGCCGATTTGGCGGGCGTGGATGCCGCGACCCTGGACGAACTGGCGGCCGGCGCCTCGCACTTCTCCCTGCCCGCCGGCCGTCATCTATTCGAATTGGGCTCCCTATCCGACGGAGTATATCTCCTCATCAGCGGCCGTCTGGCCGTGAGGACGTCCGAAAGCGGCGAATATGACGCCGAGATCACCGGTGGCGAACTGGTGGGCGAAGCTGCCTGGTTGTTGAAGGATACCCGCAGCGCCGACCTGGTGGCCGTGCGCGATTGCGAACTTCTGCTGATACCGACGGCGGCAATGGATGCCGCAATCGGAGGATCGACCACTCTCGCGATGGCAATGGCGCGGCTATGCGCCCGTCGGTTGCGCCGCAGCAATCGGCGCACACCCGCCCTCAAGCGTGCCCGGGTGTTCGTCATCGTTCCCAACAATGACGAGATCGACATGGCGGATCTGGCGACCCAATTGGTGGCCGAGTTCGCGCGCACCGGCAGCACCGAATTGGTATGGGACGTGCGCGCCAGCTCCCACACCTCGGCGTGGTTCCATCGAATCGAGGAGTCGAACGATTTCGTGGTTTACGTGGCGGGTCCGGAGGAATCAGGTTGGACGCGCCAGTGCTGCCGGCAGGCCGACGTGATCCTTCTCGCCGCGCGCGCCCAGGCGGCATGCAGCCCGTGGCCCAATTGCATATCGGACACCGCCATCAAACGCGGCGCTCGCATCGAGCTGGCGTTGGTGCATGACGGCATTTTCACTCCCGGCGCCGCGGCCCGCTGGCTCGCAGCCTCGCCCGCGGCATCGCATCATCACATCGTCGACCCGTCGGACCTCGGCAGAATCGCCCGTCTCTTGACCCGCCGCGGCGTCGGGTTGGTGCTGTCAGGTGGCGGCGCCCGCGGTTTCGCGCACTTAGGGGTAATCCGGGCGCTGCGCGAAGCGCGCATTCCCATCGACTTCGTCGGCGGCGTCAGCATCGGCGGGATCATCGCGGCCGGGGTGGCGATGGGCTGGAGCGACGATGAGATGCGGCAGCGATATCGAAGGAGTTTCGTCGATACCAACCCGGTGAACGACTATACATTTCCGCTCATCGCACTCACCCGGGGACGCAAGGTCACCCGGCTATTGCAGAAGGAGTACGGCGACACCCACATCGAAGATCTGCGTCAGCCGTTCTTCTGCATCAGTGCCAATTTAACCACCGGCAGCGCGTTCGAGCACCGCGCCGGACCGCTGGCGCAGGCGTTGCGCGCATCGGTCGCCATCCCGGGCGTCATGCCGCCCGTGTTCCGCGGCGACAATATATTGGTCGACGGCGCCGCCATCAATAATCTGCCGGTGGACGTCATGCAGCGCCACGCCCCTGGACTCGTGATCGGCAGCGATGTGGGCGCCGACCATGCCCACAACGGAAAGCGCCGCCTCACTATTTTCCGGATTCTCATGTACGCGGGATTGGTCAACAGCGCAGCAAGCGCAGCCGCGCAGCGCAAGCTCGCCGATGTGCTCTTGCGGCCGCCCCTCGCGAATGTGGATCTGCTCAACTGGCAGGCGTTCGACCGCGCCATCGAGGCCGGCTACACGTACGCACGCCGGACTCTCGAGGAGTTGCCCAATCTGCCGCGCTGCCCGACAGCCCGGATCGCCGGACATGGTGTGAGTTCCCTCGAGGCCGAGCTCGACCGGCGGACCGCCGCTACGGCCGCAGCTGATTAGCGAGACTGTCCACCCAGTCCAATTCCTCCGGAGTGCAGTGCGCTGAGTTCAGCCGGTTGAGGCTGACGGGAGCAATCTTGCTGCCCGACGCCGCGTGCGAGATCCGAAAGCTGTGATACTCGCGCCGGCGGGCGGCCGCGAAACCGATGATGATCTGAAAGTCGCCGGCAGGCGCGGAATCGGCGCGGTTGACCCGGTGGTCGCAGATTACGAAGAATGATTCCTCCATGGTACGCGTGCCGAAGGCGCCGGCATCATGTAAACGCTCGAAGAACGCGCGCACCTGCGCCGCCGCCTGTTCGGCGACGTCCCGGTGCGGCCGGGTCAGCACCACCCATCGAGTGCCGCGCTCGACGCTGTTGACGATGAATAGCGCGAGCCGGCGCGCGGCGAGACTTTGCCAGTCGGCCGCACTGGCGGTTCCCGCCGCCAGCGTCCGCGGCTGTACCCCGATCCGTGCTGCCGATCGCCCGGCCCGGATGGTATTCACTCCCAGCGAGGCGAGCCGCATTCGCTTATCCTCGGTCACCAGGCAACTCGGCCGAAATCCGATCCGCAGAATTGCGTCGTCGACCTTCGCCGGCCCCCAGACCGGGCATGTCTGGTCCGATCTCGCCAGCATGCCGGCCACCGCGCCGCAGGGGGCAAACGACTCGAAATGACCGCGCAGCTTGTCATGCGCCAGGATTCGCGGGAAATACATCAGCGCATTTTCGCTGGCGAAGTCCCACCGCTTGAGATCGCGCAGCGCATCGTCCGCGGTCAGCCACTCGGAGGGCGGATCGACGACGAACAAGGCGCGGCGGCTCTTGCAATAACGCGCCGCCACCAACAAGACGCCGGGACCCACATCCTGCTCGCGCGACAGGGGCGGGATGCACAGCAGATTGAAATACTCGACGCTGTCGAGGGCGAACAGACCGGTTTCATCTACCTTCGATCCGATGAGATCGTAATCCGTCAACGGCGCGCCATCATCACCATCGGCGTTGGAGACGATGTAGCCCGTGGCGAGCCCGCTGGCCGCCAGGGTCCGGTCGGGCCGCTGCGAGGGGACGCCGCCATCGAGCCGGACCAATTCCGATCCGGAGAAGGCATGGCCCACGTATCGCTCGGCGTCCGGCGCAACCGACATGCGTGGAAAGATCTCCTGATCCTCGACCTGCTCCGTGCCGGGGGTCCGCACGCGCTGCACGGTCAGATTGAACTCCGACGTATCGGCCGCCGGAATGTTGTCGTAATCGACGCTGGCGCGCAGGAACTCCCGCGTGCCCGGACGCACGGCCCGCAGTTTCAGCGTCTGCGTGCCCGCGTTCAAGGTCATTGAGGATGAACGCGCGCCATTGACCACGCGGACGACGAATGTCTCTCTCCCGCCATTGTCGAAGAAATGTTCAACGGCGTATCCGAGCGGGCTCGGCTGCCAAAGACCGCCGAAGGTGCGCTGAAATTCCGCGAAGTTGGTGAGAAGAACGGGGCGGTTGACCGGGCCGCGCAGGGTCCGGCCGACGAATGCGGCGCGCGCGCACCCCAAGGGCGCGATCGTTTGGTCAGGGCCGCTGACTTCTTCAACTTGGAGGCCGTGCGGCGTCACCAGAATCAGAGTATTCCCCCTAGACAAACTGCGCGAAACTGTAACACACGCGCCAAGCAGCCTGTCTCCGAGTTCACGGCGCAAACAACGGCGTATCGCGGCGCTTGAGCAGAGGGACCAGCAGCATCCCGGCAAGGAAGCCGCCGATGTGCGCGCGAAATGCGACTCCACCGCCGCCGTGCAAGCCCAGGTCGCTCGCCAACTGTGCGGCAAACCAGAGCAGCAAGAGCCACATCGCGGGTAGCCGCAGCGTCGTGAAGAAGAAGGGCAGCACCACGAGGGTCAGCACCTTGGCGCGCGGGAAAAGCAATAGATAGGCGCCGAGTACGCCGGAGATCGCCCCGCTTGCACCGATGATGGGGAACGCGGAGTGCGGTTCGGACAGAGCCTGGGCATAGACGGCGGCGATACCGCACAGACCGTAGAACACCAGATACCGGCCATGCCCCATGCTGTCTTCGACATTATCGCCGTAGATCCACAGGTACAGCATGTTGCCGAGAAGGTGCAGCCAGCTCCCATGCAGGAACATGGACGTGATCACCGACACATGCCGGGGTACCCATTCCAGATCGGGCGGCAGACGCGCGTCCGTCAACAACACCGCGGGGATGGCGCCCAACGCAGCCAGGACACGGCGGGCGGCGGCCTCGTCCAAGGAGCGCTGCCACAGAAACACCAGGCAGCAGGCAACTATCATCGAGATGGTAGCGTAAGCCTTGCGCGCGGATGGGGTGTCATCCTGCAGCGGAATCATTCGGGCGGACGTCCCCCGGCTGACGTACCCCGCGGCGGCGAACTCGAATCCGGCGGCGGCTCGGGGGCGGCGCCGTCCTTACGCCTAAGCTCGCGTTCGAGCCGCGCCTGCTCCTCCTCGCTCTTCTTCCTGGCAATTTCCTCCAGCATCACCTTCATCCATTCGCTACTCATCGGGAGTCTCCGAGGAATCGGACGGCGGCTTGACGATGGCATCGATGGCTGCGGCGGCGGAGGGATGATAGCGAGGACGCGCCAACGCATAGACGCGCCTCGCCTGCGTGGCACCGGCCGGCGTCTTCATCATCTCGCGATACAGCGGGGCAATCAGCTTGCGGCGCCCGATGGTCTTCAAGTATTCCTCGAGACGCACGAAGCCAGGCTGGTATTGATGACGGATCACGAGCAATAGCCAGCGCTGCACAACCTCGGCATTCGCGGAGCGGGCGAATCCGAATGTCTGATCGAGTTCCGCGATCTGCGCCGTCGACAACTCTGCAGGCATGTCGTCCAAGAAGCGCGCCCATTGCTGTGCAACCCACGCGCGGGACTCCAACTTCTTCGCAGCAATCTTGCCGCCGACCCACGCAGTCCGCGCCGCATCCACTCCCGCAAACTCTTCCGATGAGGGCAGTACGGCATCCGGCGGAATGCCTGGACCGCCGATCCACGCCATGACTTGATCGCGCGTGACTATGCCCGGAAAGCGGTCCAGCAGATTTTCCTGAAGGTAGTTCACGAATTGCTCGCTGGTGATGCTCTTGGAGGAAAAATGGTCGAAATAGCCGCGCACAAAGGCATCGAAGCGCTCGCGCCCGAATTTCGCGTCAAGGTAGGTCAAGAACAGCCGCCCCTTTTCATAGGGTACGCTGCTGAAGGCCTCTTCCGGGTCGCGGTCGCGCAGATCGACGGCGAGGAACTGGTCCTTTGGGCCCAGCGTCGCGAGATCTTCACGAAGAGTCTTAAAAGCAAGCATCCGCTCCATCATATCGCGGCGTTCGCCGTACACGATATTCATGATGCGGCTCTCCAGGTAGTCGCTAAACCCTTCGTTCAGCCATACATCCCGCCAGGTCGCATTGGTCACCTGATTGCCCGACCAGGAAGAGCCAAGCACGTGGGCGATTACGGACACCAGACTCTTGTCGCCGGCAATGACCGTCGGCGTGACGAAGCACAGGCGCGGATTTTCCATCCCGCCCACCGGGAAACTCGGCGGCATCACCAGGATGTCGTAACGGTCCCAGGGGTAGGGGCCGAGCGACTTCTCCGCCGCTTCGATCATGGATTCGGCATCGGCGAATTCGTCGGCCGCCGCCTTGATTACCGCCTTGTCCGCATAAACCCCGGTGCGCGGCCCGGTTGCCTTGAATGCAAGATCGCCCACGGCCAAGGCAATCAGATACGAAGGGACGGCATCCGGCATCACGAACGCATACTCGCCATTGTGTTTTACGGGACCGCCCGCGCCGCCCTTGGGGCCGTTCTTCGCGCTCATGACGGCAAGCACGTCGGAGGACGTGTGAATGATGGCGGTGTAGGTCACCCTCACCTGCGGAGTGTCCTGCAGCGGGATCCAGCTGCGCGCACCGATGGGTTCGGACTGGGTGTACAAGAAGGGCTGCCGGCGCCCGGCGGTATCGGCGGCGGCGACCCACTGCAGCCCGGGCGCAGTGGGCGAGGTTTCATATTCGATGCGGATGAACTCGGTCGGCTTGTTCGACGGCGGCAGTTCGATGACCAGGGCCTGTCCCAGGATGGGATCCTTTCTCTCGAAATGAAAGGGACGGCCCACCCAGGTCGTTTCGGCCTTGGATGTCGCGCCCAATACGCCCTGCGCCTTTTCGGTGACTTCGGTGACGATGAGATCGCGGGTGTCGAGGATCAACTGAGTGGCGCCGGGATCGAGGCGCTTAACGGAGAGTCCGACCACGCCGCGCAACACTCGCGCGCCCGAATCGACGCGCAGGTCGAGTTCCAGCCGGGTCACCCGGAACTGCTCAATGTTGGCAAAGGAGTGATAATCGAGGCCCGATTGGATCGGTTCGAGGTCGGCGGGAGTCGCGGCATAGGCGGAGCCGGCCAGCATCAAGCCGAGGGCACAATGACGCATCATGGGATTCCAGGGATTCCAGGGATTCCAGCGGATTCCAGGGCTTACGGACGCGCGGCCGGTTCCGGCTGACCTACGGACGTCACTTTCGACTGACCGCCCACCAAGTCATTGAAGGTCTTCTCGTCAACCAACAGACCCGTTTTCCCATCCCAGTTGGAGCCCTCGGGCAGCGAGTTCTCGACCAGGAGCGACTGGGAAAGCACGGCATCGACACCCTCATGCCCGCCGGTGATGGGCACCGGCACCGCACGCGGGGAATGCGCGAGATCCCCGATCCGCTGCCAATCGATGCCGTTGTCCTGCTCCGAGACTCGCTTGAGCAATTTCGGGCTGAGCACGTGCTCGAGCAAGCGCTTGCGATTCTTGCTCCAATCGCGCGAATCGTCCTCCATGACGGCGTACGCCTGCATGTACAGCGCGCCGTCGCGCGAGCCGAACAGATACGGTTGGTTGACCACCGTGACCTTGGTTCCGATCGGAATCAGATTGTAAAAAACCGCGATGTCTTCGGGGTACAGGCGCATGCATCCGTGGCTCGAGCGCATGCCCACACCGTAGGGTTTGTTGGTGCCGTGGATGAGGTAGCTGGGCCAGCTCAAGCGGAACATGTACTGACCCAGAGGATTGTCGGGACCCGCCGGCACCACCGCGGGAAGCTTCTCGCCGTCTTCCGCATGCTCGTCCCGTACCGACTTCGGCACCACCCACACGGGGTCCTTGGTGCGGCTGACGATTTTGGCGGTTCCCTCCGGCGTTTTCCAGCCCACCCTGCCGATCCCGATGGGATGGGTGAAGACCACCTGCGGTTCGTTCTTCTTGTGCGGGCGGTAGTAGAAAATGCGCATCGCGGCGACATTCACCACCACCCCCTCATGCGGCGCCATGGGCAATATGAATTGCGTCGGAACCACCACCTCGCGGCCGACGCCCGGCAGCCAGGGGTCGACGCCTGGGTTCGCGAGCAATATCTCCTCATAGCCGACGTCGAACCGCCGTGCGATATCGGGCAGCGTGTCGTCCTTGCCGACCACGGTCTTTTGAACGTAACCCACGATCTCGGTGCCGGGGTCGATCTCGAAGCGATGCGTGGCCGTGGGTTTTGGCAGTGCGGGCGCCGGGGGCGGGGCCGGCGCCGCCGGAGGCGGCTCGACCGGAGCGTGCCGAAACAGCGAGCAGCCGGCGGTTCCCACAGCAAGAGCCGTCGCAAGCAACAACAGGAAGGATTTGATCATGGGCCCTATCTACAGCAAAGTCGGGCTGTCAGGCAATTGATTGCGGGACGGCGCGGTGGATCCCGGCCCGGGTGGATAGTGGCGCGCAAGCAACGTTCCGACGGCATCAACCCCTGCGATCGCCCCCGCTTCATAGCGCCCCGCGCGAAAATGCTCTTCCATGAGGCGGCATACGGCTTCCCACTCGGACTGGCCCACGCGAGCAGCCAAACCCCGATCGGCCACGATTTCCACATCGCGATCCGCAAGCTGAACGTAGATGAGCACGCCGTTGTTGTGCTCGGTGTCCCAGACCTTCAAATGAGCGAACACGTCGAGCGCCCGGGCTCGTGGACTCAAGTCGTTGATGACCAGCGGGGGCGCGAGCGACGTCTCGATGGCGAAACGAATCTCGCCGGCATGGGTCCGTTCGGCCCGTGCGACCGCCTGCTCGATGGCATCCAGGGTGCTCTGGGGGAACTTGAGGCGTGTGCGCCAATGCGACGCTGCCACATGCCGGATGAGGCGCCCGAACCGCATCACCAACTTCCCGAGGCGCCGCCGCCGCTGAAGCCCCCGCCACCACCGCTGAATCCGCCGCCGCCACCGCCGCCACCCCGACCGCCGAATCCACCGCCGATGCCGCCGCCGAAACCACCCCAACCGCCGCCGCC
>WNFQ01002859.1_pt1 | contig 17303 bp, 17 predicted proteins | sample 5400171 | NCBI WGS metagenome assembly WNFQ01 (sample SAMN13153356, study PRJNA577476) | soil metagenome | isolation source: 20 cm soil under Madrone tree | place: USA:California | collected 2016-06-14 | reverse complement strand
CTCGGATCGCTGTGGGGTTGCGGCAAATCCGCTCCGGAGCCAGCCGCCAAATCCCCGGAGGAATTGCTGCAAATCGTGGTCCTCAACGCGGACGAGTACCGCCAGGAAATCACCGATATCGACCGGCTGGTCTTCGACGAAAAACCGTTCGATAAAGACCGCCGCGCGTTGCTGGCGACCAAGCTCGGAGAGCTCGCGGAACGCGTGAAAACCGCCAAGGACTCCCACTTCCTGGAGATCGAGGCCTACGAAATCAAGAGGCTCGCCGACGGCTCCAAGGACATGCCGGAAAAGCCGCTGCGCAGCCAGCTTCCCAATCAGTGGATGCGCATCCGCAACAATCTTTTCGAGGACCGCAGCTGGTTCGCGCGCAGCGCCGCGGATCTCGAGCCGGCGCCAAGTGGATCGCAATAAACCGGCTGGAGCGTTCCTTCATCGGCAGTCCCGTTTTTCAGGCTGGCCCTTCGGTCAGGTTCCTTGGGGAACGAGCCTGTACCATTTCGGCGTTGCTCAAGCCGCAGCAGGAGCCTAGAGTGGTGCTGTATTCGTCTTTCCACAGGAAGAATGCACCCATGCTAGGTCTACTTGGCGGCAAGCTCACCCCTTCTCCCCTTGAGGGATCGGGGCCCTTTCGCGCTCAATACGCGGAAGCCGATTTGAAAAAGATTAGCCGGCGCGAGTGGTGGCTTTGGCTGTCTGCATTCTTCGTGACGCTGCTTTCGGCCACAGCGCTGGTGCTTTCTTCGATCCACTCGTTCTTCCCGCGCCCGGAACATTTTTATGAGATTCGCCCCGAGCAGGCGCGCTGGGGAGCGATGAGCCTGCTGCTGCTGTTCAATGGCTGGCTGGTATACCGGCAGTGGAGCTTTCGGCGAGCGCGGAGACACCTGACGGGGCAAGACGCGATCGGTGAAACGGCAGGATCGGAATTTAGTGGCGTTGCCAGCGTTGGGGGCGTGGATCCCGTCACGGACTTGTACACGCGCGCGTCCGCCGAGCAGCAGCTTGGAAAAGAGATCGCCCGTGCACGGAGGCAGAGCACTTCTCTGAGTATCGCCACGATCCACCTGGAAGAGTTCACGGAGCTGACGCAGCGTAACGGCCTGTCTGCCGCGGACCAGGCGTTGAAAGAGTTTGCGCGGCGCTTGAAGAAAGCGTGCCGCGGGTCGGATTTTGCCGTGCGAATGGCCAACGACGATTTCCTGCTGGTCTTGCCGGAGTGCAACCTGGGCGAAGTGAAATTGGTCTTGAACCGCATCGGCGCCATAGAAGTGAGCTGCTCGGGCAGGAAGGTCAGCCTCACGTATACGACGGGTTGGGTGGATTACCAGGCCGGCGACCTCCCCGGCGATTTGCTGAAGCGCGCCTCGCAACTGCTGCACCTCTACGATTCAGCAGCCAAAGAGAGCTTTGCCACAACTTTGAAGCCCCACTAGACCCACGAGGGGCAGTAGATTCTCCGCAGAACCCACCTTTTAGGAAACTTATTTCGGCTGCGCCTCGTACCTCTCTTCAAGCACCGGCCCAGCGCCGGCATGGAGGTATCCTGCAATGTCCGACTGTAAACGAGGTTTCTGCACCAGAACTGCACTCGCCGCCGCCACCACGCTGCTCCTCATCCCGGGCCTGGCCCGGGCGCAAACGCCAAGCGCCAAGGCAAGTTCCACGCCGTCAACGACATCCGCTAAGCAGGACCGCTGGCTGCACGTGCGGGTGATCAGCTCGGACGCCAAGGGGGAGACGGTTCGCGTCAACGTGCCTCTCGAACTGGCGGAGAAGGTACTTCCAGCCATCAACCACGATCGCCTGCATGGCGGCAAGGTCAAAATTGATTGCGCGCATGTGAATGACGTGGACCTGCGGGTGATGGTGGACGCCATTCGAAGCGCCAAGGACGGCGAGTATGTGACGGTGCAGGGTACTGAGAACGACGTCCGCGTAGCCAAGCAGGACAACCACTTAATCGTGCATGTGCTGGATAAGGGGAAGGCCAAGAGATCGCAGGTCGAAATCAAGGTGCCCATGAAGGTAATCGATGCGCTCTTTTCCGCCGGGAAGGATGAATTGGACCTGGTGGCGGCGTTGCACGCGCTTTCCGCAGCGGGAGACACCGAGCTAGTTTCCGTGAAGGACAACGAAAACACCGTGAAGGTGTGGTTGGACTCGAAGAACGTTACCGATTAAAGCGCGGAGGACAAAATGATTCTACTGGCGAAGGCAGCTCTTGGGGTCACGGGCACGCTTTTTGTTGCGGGCGCGTACACGTTTCATGAAGGGGTGATTCGAATTGACGTGGACGAACATCGCGCCGGAGGCTCGCACGTACACGTGTGGGTGCCGGCAGCAGCCGTTCCCATGGCGATGCATCTGGTGCCGCAAAAACAGTTGAGGGAGGCCGTGGAGCACTCCCGAGAAGCGCTGCCGATCGCGCATGCGATTGTGAAGGAACTGAAAAAGTATCCCGACGTCGATCTGGTCGAGGTCGTGGATGGCAAGCAACACGTGCAAATCCGAACGCGCAACGGAAAATTGCAGATTGACGTAGAAGCGCCGGACGAGCAAGTGCATCTGCTCGTGCCGCTTTCCACGCTGGAGGATGTCACGAGGCAGTTGGAAGACAGCGCGCCACGCGCCTGACGTTTTTAGGGCGGAGAAATTGCGCTAAGGAATGGCAGAATTTGCCAGTTCGGATTGCCCGGTCTTGCCGGGTTGAAAATAAAGCTCTTCGAACATGGCGCCTTTCTTCCAGCCGGCGCGCTGCAAGATGCCGCGGGCGTTTTCCACCATGTTCGGATGACCGCAAAGATAAGCAGTGGTGGATTCCGGCCGCAAATCCCACAAATTGGCATACTTGCGCAATAAATCATCTACGCGACCGGTCTCGCCTTTCCATTTTTCGTCCTCCCACGGGCGGCTGACGGTCGCAACATACTTGAACCACGGAACTTCAGCAGCGTAGCGCTCCAATTCTTCACGATAGCCGAATTCCCACGAGCGGCTGCCACCCTGGAGGCAGTAGAACTTGTGGTTCCCGGGCATCGGGCTATCGCCGCTCTTCCAATCGCGATAGAGGGTGCGAATGTAACTGACAAATGGGGCGACGCCGGTAACCGTAGAGACCAGAAGATGTTGCGTGCGGCCGCTGCGCAGGTCGATGGTGAAGCGTCCCTTGGCGATCTTGCGGCAGAGGAGGGCGTCGCCTTCCTTCAAGTTGTAAAGAAGAGGAGTAAGTTCGCCGTGGGGAACGAGCTCAAGGAAAAACTCAAGCGCGTCTTCGTAAGGCGAGGAGACGATCGAGTAGGCTCTTTCGGTCCGTTTTCCGTTTTGTTCGACTCCCAGCGTGGCGTATTGGCCGGCGAGGAATTTGAAAGGAGCTCCCGGGTCCAGGCGCAGAAGCCACAAGTCCGGGGAGAGATCGCGGCGTTCGAGGATTCGCGCGTGGAAATGCTTGTCGCCGGGAAAGGGCATGGTGCCTCTACAGGTGCTTCCCTTCCCATTTGACCACAAAAAGCGCTCTGGAGAAGAACCAGGGTAACGGAAATTGAATCTCGCTCCGATTACTCGTAGGCGAGGGCTACTACGGGATCGTAACTCGCGGCTCGTAGTGCCGGGTAGACTGCCCCGATCGCGGCGCCGAAGAGTGCCAGAACAACGGAAGAGAAAATCCAGCCCGCTGAAATCAGTATTGTTAGCCCTGGATTTATCTCTTTCAGAATCGCCTGCGCCAGAAAAGTGAGTGCGATTCCCAGTCCGGTTCCGAGTAAAGTGAGAATGAGGGTCTCACCGAGGAGCATTCGCACGACGTCGAAACGAGAGAATCCCAGCGCCTTCAATATGCCGATTTCCCGTGTGCGCTCCATGACCATGGTATGCATATTCAGCAAAACCACGAGGAATATGCCGATTTCCCGTGTGCGCTCCATGACCATGGTATGCATATTCAGCAAAACCACGAGGAAGCTCACGACGATTCCGAGTGAGACCATGGTGCGCGTGAACGGACGAAGCTGCGGCAAGTTCGAGGAAGTCATCAGCGAGACGTACTCGGACAGGGAAAGGATCTTGTTTTGAGGCATCAGTTTGAGAATCTGACCGCGCGTGGCTTCGGTATCTCCCTTGCTTCGCACATAAAACATGGAAACGCGCCTCTCCGCCCCGGCGATTTCCTGAGCCGTGCGGATGGGAATGAAATAGCGGGCGCCCTTCCCGTGGGCGACGATCCCGCTGACGGTAAACGTATGATTCAACAAGGTGATCTGGCTGCCGACCTTCAGGTGACGAGTCTGCGCGATGATGTCGTCGGCGATCACTTCGTCGGGCCCTTGAAAGGGCCGGCCGGCGCGAAAGAGGAATCCCTTGCTCAGCGCATTGAATCGTTTGTAGTCGATGCCATAGACCATCACTAAGTTCTTTGGTTCCGTCAGGATCACCGTCGGAGCGACCTCATCGACTCCGCTCAAGGCGGCGAGCTGCTCGCCGAGCGATTCCTGCATGACGGCACTCGAGAATGCAAAAAAAATCGAAGAGTTCGGCGGCTGGACCAGGATGTCCGCGCCAACGCCTTCGACGCGTTTGCCCCACTCGGAGATGACCCCCGAGGTCATGCCGACAATCATCAGAACGAGAATCACTTGAATGGCGATGGCGATCACGCTCAAAAAACTTCGGAGCGGCCGCGCGTAAATACTTCCCCACAACATTTGCAGGAGGGAAAATGGGCCTTCGTAGGTATCAGTCATCAGGCGCAACCAAGTTTGTACTGTATCATCCGCATTTCGTACGGGTCAAAGCAGCCGCACAGCAAGGCGAGTGCCGAATTGCGAAAAATATATTTCTCTACGGTGAAGTTTTCAACACAAGTGTTGATAAGTTTGTGGAAAACTCTCGTCCGGACATGGCTAACTTCTCACTCTTCAACGTTCTTGGACTCTTTGCACAATATCTGTGCAACTAATCCCGCATTTCAAATTGGGAAAAAGATTCGCGAACGAATGCAAGGCAAAAGAGTTGTCAATTTGAATCAAAATAGTACAGGGAGTTCATCGCGTTCGAGGGCCGAGGCGGAAATTCTTTCTTCGACTCTCGCGCTCTTCCGTTTTTCTGAGCTTGTGCTTTGTTTAGTACCACTTCGGCGGTCTCTGGAGCCGAATCTTAAACACTTGCTTCGTATCCGTGATGTCGTACCATCGCCCGTAAGTCTTCCATCCCTCCGCGATCACTTGAATCAGCACGCGGCCCAGTGGCGCGTTGGGGACGTGCGCAACACCGTCACGGTTGGTCTTTACATTCAATTCCAATTTCTTGTCTTTCGCCAGTTTGCGCTCCTCGACGTATTTCACATAGACGCTGGCATTTTCGACCGGCGTGTCTTTTTCACCGCCACTCACTTCAATGGTGATGCGTGTCAGCACGTCCGTCTTGACACGCGGAACTTTTTCATTTGGGGCGGGGGGCGGCGGATCCTGGGCGACGAGGCCTTGCGCGGCCAGGAGCACAACGCCAAGACACAGACAACCAGTAAAATTTTCCCAGACTCTCATGGAACGGTGAACACTATCCTCTCCGCAAGAATGGGGCGTGGTCAAGTCCGTAACCTGCTTGATTCGATGCCAATTCGGTTCGATACGCTGCTCCGCGGCCTGGGAACCCTGGAAACTTTTCGCGCTGGCTAATTGACTCAACGAAATGGCTCATGTAAGTTCTCAAGAAACTGCTCGGAAGACAAGACCGGGACGCAGGAACGATGAATCGAACCTCGACGCGCTTCAGAAATAATTGTCCTCAAGCCCGAGATTCGGTCCTAGCCGGCGCACAGCACCCCCTGTGACAAAGATTCATGGACTTGGGAAGAGACCACGGACCTCTCCGGGTAGGTGCCTGCGGTGAAATGGGAACCGGCTAATTGAGAGTCGCACGAGGCATAGCAAGGAGATCACGATGGGTTTTGCCACCAACGCCATTCATGTCGGGCAGGAACCGGATCCGGCGACCGGCGCCATTGTTGCGCCGATCTATCAGACCTCCACCTACGTCAACGAAGAGCTCGGCAAGAACAAAGGGTATGACTATGCGCGGACGAATCATCCCAATCGGAAGGCGCTCGAGCGCACGGTAGCCAAGCTCGAGGGTGGCCACGGCGCCTACGTTTTCTCGTCCGGCATGGCCGGGATTGACGCGGTCTTTCGGCTGCTCCGCCCCGGCGACCACGTCGTTCTTTCGGAGGCCGTCTATGGCGGCGTGTTTCGTCTCTCCACGCAACTGCTCGTGCACTTCGGCTTGGAATTCAGTTTCGTGGACACTTCGACACCGGACGCCGTTCGCATGGCGCTCCGTCCGAACACCAAGATGCTTTACATCGAGACGCCGACGAACCCCACGCTCCGTGTCACGGATATCTCCGCGATGGCCAAGCTCGCGAGCGAACGCAACACCACGCTGGTTGTGGACAACACGTTTCTCAGCCCTTATCTGCAGCGGCCTGTCGAACTGGGCGCTCACATCGTTGTGCATTCCATGACCAAGTATCTCAACGGGCATAGCGATTCCACGGGTGGCGCCGTCGTTTTGACGCGCCCGGACGATGCGGAGAAGATTTATTTCATCCAGCGTTCTGCGGGCACGGGGCTCGCGCCGATGGATTGCTTTCTCATCTCTCGCGGTATTAAGACGCTTGCGGTTCGCATGCTGCAGCACAACGCCAACGGCATCACCGTCGCGCGCCATCTGGATGCGCATCCGAAAGTGCGCAAAGTCTATTACCCCGGTCTGCCCTCACATCCGCAGCACGACATTGCCCGCCGCCAGCAGAAAGGTCCCGGGGGGATGCTGGCCTTCGATCTTGGCTCGCTCGACGCCGCGCGCCGTTTCTTGAATCACGTAAAGCTTTGCGCGCTGGCTGAAAGTCTTGGCGGCGTCGAAACCTTGATTTCCCTTCCCGCCATGATGACCCACGCTTCTATGCCCAAAGAAGTCCAGGATCGCGTGGGCATCACCGAAGGACTCGTGCGCCTCTCCGTGGGCATCGAGGACGTTGAAGACATCATCGCGGACCTCGACCAGGCGCTATTGTATGTGTGACATTCCTGCCCGAGCCTTGCGTTCCGGACTTCAGCGCACCGAGCTCTCCAGCCACGCCAGATAGTCCTTTGATCCCGCCGCGACCGAAAGTGCGATGAACTCCGGCACGTCGTAGCTGTGGAGACGTTTCACTTCTTTTTCCAGCTCCTCCAACTGTTTCGAGCTTGTTTTCATCACCAGCAGAAATTCGCGCGCCACTTGCAGCTTGCCCTTCCACGTGTAGTACGAGCTCATCGGACTCAGCAGCACGTTGACGCACGCGGCCAGCCTTTTTTGAACCACCCCGCGCGCGATTTTCCTGCTTTCGCGCAGCGTTCCGCACGTCACGAGCACGACGCGATTCTGCCCACTCGCTTTCATCGCTTCCCTCCCCGGTCGAGATTGAGTCGCGCGAACTGCTTTTGTCCTAGGCCAAGTGAGACTAGAATACCGCTCCATGACGACCTCACCCATCAAGTTTGGCACCTCGGGCTGGCGCGGCGTGATCGCCGACGAATTTACCTTCGCCAACGTGCGGCTGGCGGTGACGGCTATCGCGCAGCACGTGAAAACAAAAGCCAAGCAGCCGACGATTCTCGTTGGCTACGATACGCGCTTTTTCTCTGAAGAATTTTCGCAACTCGCGGTGGATATCCTCCGGCAGCAAGGCATTCGAACGCTGCTTTGCGAAACCTTCACGCCCACGCCGGCCGTCGCGTTCGAAATCATGCGCTGCAAGCTCGACGGCGCAATCAACTTCACGGCGAGCCACAATCCGGCGCAGTATCACGGGCTGAAGTTCTCTTCGGCGGACGCTGGCCCGGCCCTTCCGGAAGTCACCAAGGATATTGAATCACGAGTCGCGAAAATAATTGAGAAAGACGGCCCGTTCCCGATGTCGCCGGCGGTGAAATCGCACGAGAAGGATTCGTCCACGGAAAGGGTCAACCTGCGCGAAAATTATCTCAAGCGGCTCGAGGAACTGGTCCGCTTCGATACGTTGCGCAAAGGAAAATCCAAATTTGTCGTGGACGCGCTGCACGGCTGCGGCGCGGGCTATCTGGACCGCACGCTGGCCGACCACGGCGTTGCCGCACAGGCCATGCGCACCGACCGCGATTGCCTTTTCGATGGAACCGGCCCCGACGTCTCTGAAGAAAATCTCGCGCCGCTGCGCAAAGCGGTAGTCGATTCGAAAGCGACGGCCGGTCTGGCGACGGACGGCGACGCGGATCGCTTCGGCATCGTGGATGGCGACGGCACGTGGATTCAGCCCAACTTAATTCTCGCTCTTGTCTACGATTATCTGGTCGAGACCCGCAAATGGAACATGCCCGCGGCGCGGAGCGTGGCTACCACGCAGATGATGGATGCGGCGGCGAAATCGCACGGGCAGGCCGTCCACCAAACGCCCGTAGGATTCAAATATATAGGGCAGTTGATTCGCGAGGACAAGATCGCGCTGGGCGGCGAGGAGAGCGCGGGGCTCACCATTCGCGGCCACATTCCGGAGAAAGACGGCATCCTCGCCTGCCTGCTCGTCGCGGAAATGCTTGCCGCGCGCGGAGCTTCCATCGGAGAACAGGTTCGCGCGATGTTCAAGAAACTCGGGCGCGAATTCTGGCCGGTGCGCGAGAATCTGCACCTCTCCGACGAACAAAAGGCAAATGCGGTGAAGAAGGTGGCGGTGGACGCTTCGACACTAGTGGGCCGGAAAGTCATATCCATCGACCGCACGGATGGAGCAAAATTTGTGTTTGACGACGGTTCCTGGATGCTCTTGCGTTTGTCCGGGACCGAGCCGCTGCTGCGCCTCTACGTGGAAGCCGAGAGCGCGGAAGCTTCCGCGAAGCTAACGCGCGAAGCCACCAAGTGGGTGCTGCAAAGCTGAACAAATGGACGCCAAGGAAAAATTCGCGTCGCTTCTGAAGCACTACGGGCCCGTCTTGCTCGGACTGCTCGTCCTGGTGCTCGTGGTGCACGACGTTTTCGGCACCCACGGGTACCTGGCAATGCGCCGCACGCAAAACGAAATCAATAAAGTCGAAACCGGTCTGGATCAATTGAACAAAGAGAATTTGCAGCTCGAGCAGGAAGTGCGGGAACTGAAGACCGACCCCCACAAGATCGAAAAAATCGCCCGCGACGAGCTGGGTCTCGCCAAACCCGGCGAAGTGATCATCAAGATTCCGCTGTCGCAGCAACTGCCGCAGAATTCTACCGTGAAGCGCTGACGGTCCGTTTTTTCCAGGACGTCCGCAGCAACGAAAGCGCGAGCATCGCCAGGAAAATCACAATCAGCCCGCCCGTGGCTTTCAGTTGACTGCACTGGCCTTTTGGCAGGATGGAAAATCTCCCGTAAACAAACTCGATGTGCACCCAGTAGACCAGCAGCGAAGTCTTCCCCAGCTGGATGAACGGGCTGAATCCCTTCTGCCCAAAACCCCAGCGGCACCACGCGTAAACCAAAAACAAAATCACGAGCAGGATGCCGCAGCGCATCAGGAAGAAATTCGGGCCGCTGTGCCAGTAGTCGTAAACGGCGTAGAGCCGGATGGGCGACGAATCGAATGCGATTGAAAGAAGACCGCCGACGATTCCCGCGCCACCCAACGCCGCAAACGCCAATCCCTCTCTACGCCGCGCAAATTCCGAAAAGACAAAAAAACCGACTGCGAGTCCCGCGAAGGCGAACGCCGTCCAGGGAAACAGCGGAAAGAGCCACGGCTGCGGCTCTTTGAAAATATGCACGCCGTTGATGTAGGACTCCAGCGGCCACGGCAGGAATTTCGGGCGATACGTGGTCCAGAGCGGCGGTGTGGTCATCGCCACGCCCGCGGCAGCAACTAAGCCCGCGATGAGCGTTCGAACCCTCGCGGCGGTGACGTCGCCCTTTCCGGTAAGCCAACAAAGCCCACCCAGGATCATCATCGAGAGCCCCAGAATGTTGAGCACGTCCACGCGCAGAAGATCCGTCGCGGGCGACCAGGGATACCCGAGCGCATACTCCTGCACGCGAAAAAGCAATCCCAGCCCATACACTTCCGCGCCGCGCAATATCGTCTGCTTCGCGATCGCGCCCCGGTCGATTCCCTTTTCGCGCATTTTCTCCGTCACCAGCGCAACGGAAATCCCTGCAAGAAAAATGAAGAGCGGCGCCGGCAGCGTCCCGCCGAGCCGCGACCAGGCCATCAAGGTGGAGTTTCGCGCTTCCGGACTCAGCCAGGAATCATAGCAGTGCGTCTGGAACATCAGCACGCACGCCAGGCCACGCATCCAGTCGATGTAAGCGAGCCGTTGGGACGCCGGTTGGATTTGGTCTGCCATCGCTCTGCGTTACAATCCTCGTTTGTCCGCCACTCGCCAACTCGGCCCGCTTCCCATGCTCGGCCTGTGGGCATCTCTTACGCTCACGGGGGCACTCTACGCTTCGTGGCTCGGTTACGGCGGCCGCGCCTTTGCGGCCACTCTGACGGCCTTCGCGATTTTCTTTCTGGTGATGCTTCTTTTTGCCGCGCGCGGCGTCCCGGAAAGCCTTGCCGCACGCTTCGGCGCCGGCAGCGGTTTCCTGCTGGGCGGCGCGGTGTTCCTTGTCTACCTGATTTACGCCCTGGGAACAAATACTTTCGCGTTCACGCGTGCTGCGGCGATTGCTGGTTTTGTTTTCATCCCGCTGGCGCTCGCGGCCTCCGCGCAACGGCAACCACCCGGGTGCTGGCAAGACTTCGTAACCATCGTGGGAATTTGGGTGGCCGTGAAATTCTCGCCGTCGCACTGGTTGTGGCCCTATCCCGGGGGCCGCCTGGCGTACGTTTTCACGGTGCTGTTCTGCGTGAACATCGCGCTGGCCTCGTTCGTTCTCCTGCGCCGCATCAACGGCATCGGTTATTGCATCGGCTGGGGCCGCCACTGGAGCTTTTTCGTGCTCGCCAGCTTCATCGTCTTCGGCTGCATCGCCATTTCACTCGGCCGGGCCATCCACTTCATTGAATTTGCTCCGCGCTTCAGCGAATGGAAATCGCTGCCGTTGCTCTCGCTCGGCATTCTCTTTTTTACCGCCTGGCCGGAAGAGCTCCTCTTTCGCGGCTTGCTCCAAAACATGATGGCCCGTGCCTCGAAAAGCGACCTCGCGGGCTGGTGGACCGCTTCCCTTCTTTTTGGTTTCTCCCACATCACCAACATGGGCTTTCCCAACTGGCGCTACGTGTTGCTCGCTTCCATCGCGGGCTTTTTCTATGGATGGACGTGGCGCAAGACGGGCTCGATCTTCGCTTCGGCTCTGGTCCACGCTGCCGTGGACGTCCTGTGGCATTTTTTGTTCCGAACAACGTAATCCGGGAGGCAGGCCCTCGATGTTGAAATCTCCAGGTCACGATCCACCGATTGGCAAGCGACCCGAAGAGGCTCTGGGAGTATTCGATTGGGGGCAGGGCGCGGCGAAAAGCCTCGACAGTGGAGAGGCCCACGACTTATCGTCGGAAGTTGTAAGCCCATCAGGAAGACTCTCAGATAGCAGTGGGTATTTGGACCGCCATGACCCCGCCCTTGACGCTCGAGTTCGTGCTGGTGTCCGGCGACTACGCGGCTGCGACCGCCATTTCCCGCGGGGTAAAGAAATACGGAGCCAAATCGAGTTTATCGCCCGGCGCTGAGCCCGCGCGCGATAGCCTGAGGCGGCGCAAATTCGACGGCGTCTTCGTGGACATGGAAGCTCCGGGGGCGCTGGAACTGATCATGGACATCCGTAAAGGAACGTCCAATTCGAAGTCGGTCATTTTCGCCTGCGTCCAGAGTTCGAAAGAATCCACGGTCACGCTGAGCGCCGGCGCCAATTTCCTTCTACTAAAACCTCTGACGGCCGAGAGCGTCGCTCTGCACATCACCATCGCGAAAGAGATGATGGAGCGTGAGCACCGGCGGTATTGTCGCCATCCCGTGAACCTGCCTGTGCTGCTCAAAGACACGGATGGGGATCAGCGAGCCAGGATGGCTAACCTGAGCGAAGGCGGGATTGCGGTTCGCACCACGAGAGAGTTGAAGCATTCCTCGATGATTGACTTCGAATTCGAATTGCCCGTCGGGGCAACCGTCAGCGGCAGAGGACAAGTCGCCTGGACGAATCAGGAAGGAATGGCCGGAATCCTAATTCATTCGTTCCATGAAAAGGGACGAGAGCAGTTGGAAGCATGGCTCGCGTCGCGCGAGCAGCTCTCCACCCCGGCCGTCGCTGCAGAAACCTCCTCCTAGGGGTCCCTTCCGTCGACGCCGTAAAATGCTGAACCCAAAGCAGGTCAGGGACAATGCTGGCCTGCAAACCATTACCCGTTCTGAACGTCTATCATCGTCAGCTACCAGGAACATCCAGCTATCTGCAAACGTATCTTTCCCCGGGGGAGGTACCACATGGAAACGCTGTGGCAAGACGTCCAGTTTGCCGTTCGAATGATGCGCAAGAACCTCGGCTTCACGACCGCGGCGGTGCTGTGCCTGATGCTCGGAATTGGAGCCACGACCGGGATTTTCACGGTCGTGAATGCCGTGCTCCTGCAGCCGCTGCCGTACGCACACCCTGAACAGCTCATTCGAATCTACACGGAATTTCCAACGTTCCCGAACGGCGGACTCCACCGCTTCTGGACTTCCGGGCCGGAATTTCTGGATCTCCGCCGGGATACCCATTCCTGGGCCTCACTCGATATGTGGATCACCGGCGGAGCAAACCTGGCCGGAAAAACGCAACCCGTGCGCGTCACGGCGGCCTACGTGAGCGGCGGACTCCTGGAAACGCTTGCCGTCGCGCCAATCCAAGGGCGGCTGATATCGCAAACGGATGATGTACCCGGAGCGCAGGTGGTGGCCGATATTTCCTACGGCACCTGGCAAAGCGTTTTTGCGGGCGATCCCCATGTCGTGGGGCGCGAGACGTACCTCGATGGCCTCAAATGCAACATCATCGGCGTGATGCCGAAGGGTTTTCAGTTTCCGCCGGGCGAGCCAGAGCCGGCGCAACTCTGGACCGCCTTACGATTAGATCCGGCCAATCCGGGAAATCGAGGCGGCCACAACTACTACCTGCTGGGCCGGCTTAAGGCGGGCGTTTCCGCAGGCGCAGCGCAGGGAGAGCTAGCGTCGCTCGTTCAGAGTTACGGCGAAAAACGGGTGCCGAAGACGCATAGCTTCCATCCGAAGACTCACACCATCGTCAGTTTTCCGCTGCAAGCGGAAGTGGTTGCGAGCGTGCGGCCGGCGTTGTTGATGCTGCTGGGCGCGGTGGTGTTCGTTCTGCTGATCGCAAGCGTAAATGTCGCCAACCTGCTTCTCGCGCGCGCGGAGGCTCGGCGCCGCGAAATTGCCATTCGCGGAGCGTTGGGTGCCGGATTAGTGCGGCTCGCGCGGCAATTTGTGACCGAAGGAATTTTGCTCGCGCTCTGCGGCGCGGCCCTCGGCGTCACGTTATCGTTTGCGGGAGTGCGCCTAGTCCAACTGACGAACGCGGGCGGCATTCCGCGTGCCGATGAAATCGCCATGGACTGGCGCGTGCTCCTCTTTACGCTCGGGACCAGCGTGATCACGGGAATTCTTTTTGGCCTGGCGCCGCTTGCGCCGCTCATCCTCAGCGGCATTTCCGAATCGCTAAAGGACACGGCAGGCAGCACGACCGCCGCGGCCGGAGCGCAAATCTTTCGCCGCGTTCTCGTGGCCGGCGAATTGGCAATGGCTCTGGTCTTGCTCATCGGCTGCGGGCTGATGCTGCGCGCGTTTTGGAAATTGCAGGAGGTGCATACCGGCTTGCACGCCGATGATGTGCTCACCCTGCGCGTGTCGCTGCCGGGCGGAACGTACACGGACAACGCCAAAATCACTGATTTCTGGACGCGCTTCGAAGGACGCCTGACGAATCTTCCCGGCGTGCGATCCGCCGCGCTCGCTTCCGGATTGGCGCCGCTGCGGCCGCCCAACATGAACGACACGGAAATTGAAGGATTCGTGCAGACTGAGGGCGGTCCGATTCAAAACGTCGATTTCTATCAATCCGTCAGCAAAGACTATTTTACAACCATGGGAATTCGCTTGATGGATGGCCGGCTGTTCGAATCGCGCGACGTCCAGGACGCGGCGGAAGTCGCCATCGTCAACAAGACCATGGCAATGACATTCTGGCCGAATCAGAATGCTCTTGGGCGGCACGTGCGTCCCGGCGGCAACAAAACCTGGTGCACGGTGATCGGCATTGTGGACGACGTGAAAAATGCCGGACTCGACCGTCCCGCAGGCACGGAAATTTACCTGCCCTTCCGCCAGCCTTCGGGGCAAGGGAGTTCCGACATGTACGTGGTGATGCGCGCGCGGGGAGGTGACCCGCGCGCGATGGCCGGCGTCGTGCGCGAGCAACTCGGCGAAATCGATCCGGCACTGCCGATGGCCGATGTGCGATTGATGGAGGATGTTCTTTCGCGCGCCCAGGCGCGGCCGCGATTCCTCACGCTGCTGCTCTCCCTTTTTTCCGGCGTTGCTCTCGCGATTGCCACCGTCGGCATCTACGGCGTGGTGTCCTATTCCGTCGCGCGGCGCACGAAAGAGTTTGGATTGCGCATGGTGCTTGGCGCGCAAGGCGGCGACGTGCTGGGCCTGGTGATGAAGCAGGGAGCAGGAATGATCCTGATCGGCGTGGCGGCAGGACTTGTTCTGGCCTTTGTTTTCACGCGCTTGATGGCCAGTTTGCTGTTCGGTGTGACCGCGACGGACCTTCCAACGTATGCCAGCGTCACGATCATCCTGTTCGGAGTGGCGCTAGCGGCCTGTTACATTCCAGCGAGACGCGCGACGCGCGTCGATCCGATCCAGACGCTGCGCTACGAGTAGCGCAGCAAGGTGCCGCGTTCTAGCTCCGGAAAATGACTGCGAGAAAATAACCAAGTAAGCCGCCTCCGCCTTCTTCGGGTGTAGAATCGGGTTGCAAAGCCTTGGAGGACGAAAATGGCGAAACCTTTGACGGCAGAGCAGGCGGCTTTCTTGCTGCACGACTTGTACTTGGGAACGTTAAAGATGGAGAGTGGCACAACGAAGAAAATTCTCGAAGCGGTGCCTACGGATAAGGCGGAGTATCGGCCGGAACCCGCGTCAAGAACTGCGATGGAACTGACGCGGCACATTGCCGCGGCGGACAACCGCTTTGTCGAAACGGTGATCAACGGCGTGTTCGACACCAAACCCGCGATGATTCCGGAAAACGTTAAGACACCCGCTGAAATTGCCGCGTGGTATGAAGAGCGCTACGCAAAAAATATTGAAGCGCTCACAAAAGTGAGCGGCGAGCAATTGGCAAAGATCGTGGATTTTCGCGGTATGTTCCAGTGGCCCGCGGTGAAGTTTCTGATGTTCGGTCTGCACCACACGATTCATCATCGCGGCCAGCTCTCCTCTTATCTGCGATGTATGGGTGCAAAAGTGCCGGCGATTTACGGCGAAAGCTACGACAGCGCGCTGGCGAAAAAAGCTGCTGGGTAGTAACTGCAATTTGACGGGCACTTACTTCTGCCGGTTGTGCTCGAATTGCATTGCCGCGGAACGACGGCACGGGAAGTCGCCGCTAAAACACTTACTTTACAACTCCACTCATGGGACTCGATGCCGAGGCGTAAAGGCGCTTGGGCATGCGGCCGGCGAGATAGGATTTGCGGCCGGCGATGACGGCGTCGCGCATGGCTTCGGCCATCAGCACGGCGTCTTGCGCTTCGGCGATGGCGGTGTTCATCAGGACGCCGTCGGCGCCGAGCTCCATCGCGACGGCAGCGTCGGAAGCGGTGCCGACGCCGGCGTCCACGATCATGGGAACTTCGGTGATGCGTTCGCGAAGGATGCGGAGATTCGCGGGATTCTGAATGCCGAGGCCGGAGCCGATGGGCGCGGCGAGCGGCATGACCGCCGCGGCGCCGGCGTCAATCAGTTTGCGCGCCGCGATCAGGTCGTCATTCGTGTACGGCAGAACGACGAAGCCTTCTTTTACAAGAACGCGCGTGGCTTCGATGAGCTGCTCGGTGTCGGGAAATAATGTTTGCTGGTCCCCGATAACTTCGAGCTTCACCCAATTCGACAGCCCGACTTCGCGGGCGAGCCGCGCGGTTCGAATCGCTTCATCGGCGTTGTAGCAAGCCGCGGTGTTCGGCAAGATGAAGATCTTTTCGCGGTCGATGTAATCGAGCAAAGACCCCTTGCTGCGATCGGTGAGGTTGACGCGGCGAACGGCCACGGTGACCATGTCCGCGCCGCTCGCGGCGTGGGCCCGGGCGCGAGCCATTTCCTGAAAACTGCGGTACTTCCCCGTTCCGACGATCAGCCGGGAATTGAAAGCACGACCCGCAATCACCAAATTGTCCGGCATGGTTGACCTCACCAGGATTTTAGACCTTCAGAGGCTGGCGGACAAATCGCGAGCTAATCCGTCAACCAGTGCAAGGCTGGTGGCCCGAGAGTCCCAGCCTGCCTCACATGCAGGCGGATTTGACAGAATGGCGGAGCCTTCAATGGGCGCGTGGCCGCAGGAGCCAGCTTAGGTCCATGCCGACGCCGAAGGAGTAGCTGTTGAGTCGCAGCGGAACGCTGCGGCTGAAGTCGAATTCGAGATCGAGGTAACCAACCGGTTTGAAATCAACGCCGGCGTTTAAACCGTTGTCGCGCACGAGGTCCGCGCCGCCCGTGGAAACGCTGGATGAAGTGAAGCTCTTGCGATTGCTCGTAGCGCCACTCGCGCTGCATTTCGCCGCAGAGCCGCACCGGAAAACGCGGCTGGTCACTGTCTGATTTCCCCACGGCGCAACATCATAAGCCGAGGCCGAGAAGCTGAACTTGCCCGGGTCGTATTCGATGCCGCCGTTAAATTGCGCGTTGTAGCCGAAGGTGATGAAAGGGCGATGGAGAAACTTTGTGTCCATGACGCTGTTGCCCAGGCCTGCGTCGATGAACGGAGAGAAATCTCCGAAGGCGTGGTCGATATGATTCGCCAAATTCCAAGTTGCGTGGCCGGTGCTTAGGCCTTTCTTGGCATCAGCCGTTGGGGCCGTGACGTGGATGGCGGAACTATAATTTAAGGACTTGTTCGGGTAGTTCCAACGGAGGTCGGCAAATAGAGTTCCGACGCCGATGCCGGATACCGCGCCAGGATTGTTCTGCTTGATGGAAGTCGGAGTGGTCACGAAATAAAATGGGACGCCTGCATCAATTCCAAAATGGCGCGAAAAATTGTAGCC
>WNFQ01002651.1_pt1 | contig 17306 bp, 19 predicted proteins | sample 5400171 | NCBI WGS metagenome assembly WNFQ01 (sample SAMN13153356, study PRJNA577476) | soil metagenome | isolation source: 20 cm soil under Madrone tree | place: USA:California | collected 2016-06-14 | reverse complement strand
ACGGAAATGTTAGTGTTGCGCCTTTTCTGGAGTGATGCTAAAATGCATCACATGAGAAAAGCAACAGTGCGCGACCTGCGCTACCGGTTTTCCGTGGTGGAAGACCTGTTGGGCGAAGGCGAAGAGGTGCAAATTACCAAACGCAAGCGCATCATCGCGCGATTGCTGCCGGTTCAACCTTCGGCGTCGCCAAGGCGGCCGGATTTTCTGGCGCGGCTGAAAAAGCTGTACCGCGGAAAGCCGCTAAAAGTGACTGCCGCCGAGCTCCTGTCCGCGGAGCGAGGCCGCTATTGAGCGCGTATGCGGATACGAGTTTTCTGGCGTCGCTGTACGTTCTGGACGGCAGCTCGGCCCTGGCCGCCGCCCGGATGAAGCGCGCCAAGCTTCCTCTGCTGATTACCCCGTTTGGCGAACTCGAGCTCACCAACGCCGTCGCTTTGCGGCTTTTCCGAAAAGAACTTTCTGCCTCTCGAGTGAAAGCCGCGCACGCGCTGATCCGAAAGGACCTGGAAGACGGCATTCTAATGGTCAACGCATTGCCCGCGAGCGCCTTCGAACGGGCGAAGCAGATCGCAAGAAGGCAAACTCCTCGTTTGGGTACCCGGACACTCGACGTACTTCACGTGGCCTCCGCGCTCGCCCTGCAGGCGGACACCTTCCACACCTTCGACACGCGTCAAGCGAAACTGGCCGCGGCGGAAGGGCTGCTTGTTCGCTAATCCAGGGCCTTTGAACCACGGTGCAATTTGAAATCAGGCGCGGTGGCGCGTAGGGCACTTATCCAGAGTGAAAAAGCGTTGTCGGAATGTGCGCTTAGGGCTTCAGCCACTGGTCGCGGCGTTCGAGGACGAAGGCGTCGTCGTTTAGATGGGGATAGGCAGCGTAGACGCGATCGATCTCCTCTTGCTGTCCGGGGCTGAGGGTTTCGTGGGGATCCAGGCACCAGATTCCTTCCAGGAGGCGTTGCCGCCGCAAGACCTCATGTAGGCCGGCAATGCAGCCGGCGAAGTGGTGTGCGGCGTCGAAGAACGCCGCGTTGGCATCCGTTGTTTCGGTGCTTCTTTGGAGCAAATCTTTCGGAACGCTTCCTGTTCCCGACACAACGCCATGGCATTCCTGCAATAGATCGACGGCGCGGCGAGTCCATACCGCCCAGTGGCCCAAAAGGCCGCCTACAATGCGATGTTCCCGCGCGCGCCCGTTGACCTGGAAAACATAGGGAGTGAGAAGATCCATGGCGATATTGTCATCATTGCCGGTGTAAAGCGCGATGTCTCGCCCGGATTCGGCGACGGCGCGGATGACATCCTGTGTTTGGTAACGGTTGAATGGCGCAATTTTGATGGCGACAACATTTTCAATCTCGGCGAATTCGCGCCAGAATTTGTAGGAAAGTACGCGGCCGCCCACGGCCGGCTGCAAGTAAAAACCAATGAGCGGTATGACTTCCGCCACTTTTTGGGAGTGAGCTATGAGAGACGCCTCATCCGCATCTTTCATGGCGGCCAGGCTCAACAGGCCCGCGCTGTATCCCAAACTCGCGAGCAACTCCGCTTCTGCGACGGCTTGCGGTGTCGCTCCGCAGATACCTCCGATGCGGATTAACGGCTCTGCGCGGCCGCGATCGGCGCGGTCCATTTCTTCCGCCGCCAATTTTAAGACGGGTGCGAAGAGCCCGATGCCTGCGTCTCTGATCGCAAACTGCGTGGTATGAACGCCCACAGCCAAGCCGCCTGCGCCAGCGGCGACGTAATAGCGAGTGAGAGCTCTTTGGCGCCGCTCGTCCAGCCGCCGGTCTGCCGTGAGTGCTAAAGGATGGGCGGGGATCACCGCGCCTCGCGCCAAGACGCGCCGAATGGTTGGATCCAGTTGCCGTGCCATAGGAATTGGTCTTCGCTCTCCGCTGCTGGCGCTTTTTAAAAGCGTCCCGCGCGTTCCTCAAAATGTGTGGGTTTTGCCAATGTCGCTCCGCCCCGGCTAATCCAGTCCGCGATCCAGACGATCAGTTGATTGGCGTCGACGCGAGGATAGCCGAAGAGCTCGAACGATTTTCTTGCGTTGCTCAAGAGAGCGTCGGCCGATTCCTGTCCTTCAAAGCGCACGGGCTTGTACAAGCGTTCACCAAATTGCTCGGCGACGCGACGCACACTCAGCACTTCTGGTCCGGCAATGTTGATCACGAAGGGAGGAGTCGACGCAATGCCAAGAGTTTGCAGGCTCATGGCGCAGGCGTCTCCCTGCCAGATGGCGTTCAAATAGCCCATCGAAAGCTGGACAGGTTGTCCAGCGTAAACGCGCTGCGCAATGTCCACGAGCACGCCATAGCGAAGTTCAGTGGCGTAATTGAGCCGGAGTATGGACATCCTGGTGTGGTTCGTGCGGCTGAAGTGCTCAAAGATGCGTTCCCGGCCGAGACAACTCATGGCGTATTCGCCTGCGGGATTCAGCGCGTTATCTTCCCGCGAGCCGCCGCCGGAGACAGGCGAGAGCCCATAGACATTGCCTGTGGAGAAGGCCGCGATTCTGCTCTTGGAAAATCGCTCGCTCACGAGGCCGGGCAAAAAACTATTCATGGCCCAGGTCAGCGATTCTTGCCCTGTTGTCCCGAACTTCATGCCAGCCATATAGATAATGTTGGCGGCATCCGGGAGAGCGGCGAGCGAATTCGAATCCAGCAAGTCACAGCGCAGCGTTTCCACACCCCACATTTGCAACTGCGACTCCAACTTGGAGGATGAGAAGCGGGAGACACCGATCACGCGCCGCGAAACTCCCGCGATCAGCGATGCTCGCTTCGCCATGCGGGCGAGAGTCGGGCCCATTTTTCCGCCGACGCCCAAGATGACAATATCGCCATCGAGGGCAGCGAGCGTGCGAATGACGGCTTCCGACGGCTCGCTGAGAAGTTCATCCAGCTCTTCGATATCGCGGACGGAGATTTTCTGACGTGATGCTGCCATTCGTTGCACTCAATTCATTCGAAGCAGCGGTGATTGGATGCCTATAAAACCGGCGAGTGCGATTGTACCCGAATCACCGGGGCCTGGCCTTCCGTCTTTGTCTGCGCCTTTTCAGACTTTTTTCAATGGTCCGGATCTCTCCGGAGACCATTCGAATGGGTTTACAATCTCCCCGAGGAATTCGGCAGCCATGCGCTTGCGCATTATGACCATGGCGGACATCCCGGCGGGAATGCGGCTGAAGGAGATCGCGGGCTGGAATCAGACCGTGGCGGACTGGAAACGGTTTCTCGAAGCCAGCCCGGAAGGTTGTTTCGCCGCGGAAGAAGACGGGAGGGTATGCGGCACGGCGACGACTATTTCGTTTGAAAATCGATTTGCATGGGTCGGGATGGTATTGGTGGACCCGGAATACCGCAGCCGAGGTATCGGCACCCGGCTTCTTGAAAGAGCGATCGAGCACCTCGATGATTTGAAAATTCCCGCCATCAAGCTCGACGCGACACCGCAGGGAAAACCGCTCTACGAAAAGTTAAAATTCGTGTCCGAATACGAGATCGAACGATGGACTCTGCGGAGATCTCTCTCCGAGGCGGCGAAAGCGTCCGGTTCCGGTGCGCGCGATTCATTGTCTCCGGGAGTCTTGGAATCGATTTGCAAAGCGGATCACGAGATTTTTGGCGCAGACCGCAGTTTGCTGCTTAAGTCTCTCCATGAGGATGCGCCCGAATTCACCGCGGGGATTTGGAATGCAGGTGCGATCGAGGGCTATGCATTCGGACGGCGTGGCTCTTTCGCGGATCAGCTCGGTCCCTGGATGGCGAGAGACGCAAGCACAGCTCGCCAGCTACTCGAAGCATTCCTGGCACGCTCTTCGCGTGAGTCCGTGGTGGTGGATTATTTGAAATCAAACGCCATCGCTGGCGGCCTGCTGAGGTCCTTCGGATTCAGCTATTCGCGCCTGCTCACTCGAATGTACCGGGGATCGAATGGTCATCCGGGACGATCGGAACTCCTTTGTGCGATATTGGGCCCGGAGTTCGGGTGAGAATGTCTGGCCGCAGAACGCACAGTTTGCTTCTTCTTTTCAGAACGTAGATTTCGGTTTTTGGGGAGACACGGGGCTCATTCATGGCGAACCCTCGATCAACGCGCATCTTTTACGGGTGGTGGATTGTTGTTGCGGCGTTTCTGAATCTCTTCTTTGCCGTCGGTATCATTTTTTATGGATTCCCGGTTTTTTACCCCGCGTTTGTGGAGTCCTTGGGATTCACGCGCGCGCAAGTCACGCAGGGCTTCTTCCTCGGATTTCTCTTGGCGGGCCTGCCGTTTGGCCTGCTGGCGGGAGCGGTGATCGACCGGATAGGCGCGCGATGGGTCATTCTAACTGGGGCCGGCCTCACCGGTATCTCCCTTCTGCTCATGGGGGCCATGACCAGGCTCTGGCATTACGAACTATTCTGCATCATGGAGGTTCTGGGCTACGTGCTCGCGGGACCTATCGCCAATCAAGTCCTCGTCGCTCACTGGTTCCGAGTTCGGCGCGGCCGGGCGATGGGTTACGCGTATCTCGGGCTTGGGCTAGGCGGAGTCGTTTCCCCGCTGCTGGTTCATTTTCTGATGCGCAGCTTCGGTTGGCGCCATGCCCTGGAGGTCGTGGGCCTGCTCATGCTGGTGGTGCTCTTTCCGGTGGGGATATGGATTACGCGCTCCACCCCAGAGGAAATGGGTCTTCTGCCAGATGGGGCGGAAAGCAGCGTCCGGCCCGAGGAAAAGAACAGCGCCACGATTTCCCCTGCAAGCGGAATTGGAGATGCGATTCGCACAGCAAATTTCTGGCTCATCCTGGTGGGGTCAACTCTCGTGATGGGCGCCATCGGCGCGGTGATTCAACATTTCATCCTCTTCCTGAAAGATCAGGGTTACTCGGCGGCCACAGCTACTCGATTCTCGACAGCTCTTCTGGCGTCAAGCCTCGGCGGGCGGGTAGTAGTGGGTTACCTGGCGGACCGTTTCCGGAAGAAGAACACTATGGCGCTGTTTTACGCAATGCTCAGCGCATCGCTCTTCTTACTCGGCATGGCCCGCCAGCCCGTTGCCGTCTGGACCTTCGCCGTGGTTTTCGGCTTCGCCATGGGCGCGGACTACATGCTGATTCCACTCGTCACGGCGGAGTGCTTCGGGACCGCCGCGCTGGGCAAACTCTTGGCACTGATCATCATGGGGTATTCCCTCGGTCAGTGGGGAGCGCCCTGGATTGCGGGAAGAGTCTTCGATTCGCAGCACAGTTATGAATTGGCATGGAAAATCATGGCCGGGGCGGGCTTGTTCGGAGCCGCCGCCATTTACGCGGTCTCGGACAGGCGTAACACAAAACACGTCTGACCGGGAAAAAGAGCTTATAGCTCAACGACAACCAAAGCCCACGCCTTGACGGCGTTGGTAGCGTCAGATAGCGTAAAATGATTGCGTGGGTCCTTTTGAGCCGCTGGTGAGAACGCCGTGAGAATCCTGTTCGTAGCATCGGAGGGGCTGCCGTTTTCAAAGACGGGCGGCCTTGCGGACGTCGTGGAGGCGCTGCCGAAGGCGCTGGTGGTGCAGGGCCACGAAGTGGCAGTGGTGTTGCCACGCTACCGCGGGACGAAGACCACTGCAGTGGTGATGCCGAGCCTGACGATTCCGATGGGCGGGACGCGGCTGCGCTTTCCGGCGATAGCCGATGGCACGCAACTGAATGGCGTGCGTTATTACTTTGTGGATGATCCGGACTATTTCGATCGTGACGGATTGTATGGCGGCAGCAGCGGAGATTATCCGGACAACGCGGAGCGGTACACGGAGTTCTGCCGAGCGGCGATCGAGGTGACGAAGCATGTCTGGCCGGCGGATGTGATTCATTGCCATGACTGGCAAACGGCGCTGGTGCCGGTGCTGCTGCGGACGTCTTACGGCGATGATCCGCTGGTGAAAGATATTCCTGTTGTGTTCACGATTCACAACATGGGGTACCACGGGCAATTCACCAAGGATGTGCTGGAGCGCGCGGGAATTCCCCAGGGCATATTTCATCCCGGCGGGATTGAGTTTTACGGGAAGGCGAACCTGCTGAAGGGCGGGCTAGTTTATTCGGATTATTTGACGACCGTCAGCAGGAAATATGCGGAAGAGATCCAGACACCGGAGAATGGACACGGGCTAGATGGCGTTGCGAGAGGCCGCGCGGACCGGCTGGTGGGAATTCTGAACGGCGTGGATTACGTGGCGTGGAGCCCGGAGAAGGACAAGCTCATCGCGGCAAACTACTCGGCGAAGGATTTGAGCGGGAAGCAGGTGTGCAAACAGGAGCTGCTGGAATTGTTCGGATTGTCGCACGATCACCTGGAACGGCCGCTGATCGGAATCGTGTCGCGGTTCGCGGATCAAAAGGGCTTCGATTTGATTGCGGAAAAAGCCCACGAACTGATGCGGGAAGACCTGGTGCTGGTGGTGCTGGGAACGGGCGAGCGCAAATATGAGGATTTGTTCCGGGCGCTGGCGGCGGCTTATCCGGGCCGCGTGGGCGTGAAAATCGCTTACGACAACGCGCTGGCGCACAAAGTCGAGGCGGGGGTCGATATGTTCCTGATGCCTTCGCGCTACGAACCCTCGGGTTTGAATCAGATGTACAGCCTGAAGTATGGTACGGTGCCGATCGTGAGGGCCACCGGCGGGTTGGACGACAGCATCGAGCCGTTCGACGTGGAGCACGGCACAGGGACGGGGTTCAAGTTCAAGGAGTATACCGGCGAGGCGCTTTTGTTTGCGATTCGGCAGGCGCTGCATCATTACATGGATGAGCGGATCTGGAAGCGCATCCAGTTGAACGGGATGGCGAAGGATTTTTCCTGGAAGACGCCTGCGGCGGAGTATGCGAAGCTGTATGAGGCCGCGCGAGCTCCTCGCGGATTGTCGTCAGCCGCACAAAGCTCAGGAAAGGCCGCTCCAGGCGCCGGACAACCGGGCCGCGGGGCGGGGCAGACCCCTCAGGCTACGGGGCAAGGCGCAAGAAACCAAAAGCCTGTTGGAACATCTAATTAAGATGATTCAGGAGAGCGAAGCGGCGGCCAGATTGGCAAGCCGCTGAGGACAAAGAACATGGCTGACAATACAATTCAAACGGCAACCGATGGAAATTTCGAAGCCGAAGTGCTTACGGCTAGTAATTCGCAGCCGGTGATGGTGGACTTCTGGGCGGAATGGTGCCGCCCGTGCCACATGCTCGCGCCAACGGTCGCGGAGATCGCGCACGATTACGCGGGCAAGCTCAAAGTGATGAAGTTGAACGTCGACGAGGCGATGAATTCCGCGGGCCGGTATCGCGTTCAGGGAATCCCGACTTTGCTGCTGTTCAAGAACGGCCAGGTCGTCGAACAGATCGTGGGGGCAGTGCCGAAAGAGCAGATCACCAAGGCGCTGGAGCGGCACATCGCGTAAAGCCGGGCGCATACCAGGCTTTTGGATGAAGGCGCGTCCCGACCCGGTCGGGACGCGCCTTTTTGATTGACAGATAAGAGTTCAAGAATGACAGCGCCTGTGCTGCGACTGATCTTCGAGCTATGAGCAGAGAACTCTCCTGCCGGCCGCCGCGAGTCCTTTTCTGGTGTGTGGCGGTCGTTGTTGGTCTTATCCAGGTGTGGGCGCACCGTCATAACATCAATCCGGACAGCATCTCCTATATAGAAATCGCGCAGTCGGCCAGGGAGGCCGGCTGGAAGACTTACGTGAATGGATACTGGAGCCCCCTTTACCCTTTCTTGTTAACGAACGCTTTTCGAATATTCGATCCCGGTCCTCTCTGGGAGTCGACGGTTGTCATTTTCGCGAATCTTGCCATCTATCTAGCCAATCTGGCGTGCTTCGAATGGTTCCTCAGGGAGTTGATTCTGTTGCGCGACGCTTCGAATCGCTCGGCCGACAGAGGCTTTCCGATTTCCTCGCGAACCCTGTGGATTTGCGGGTACGTCTTTTTTCTGTGGGCCGGGCAGTTTTGGGTGACTCCTGGCTGGGTTTCGCCGGATTTGTGCGCCGCCGGATTGGGCTACCTGGCGACAGCAGCACTTCTTCGTATTCATCGAGGCCAGGCAAGCTGGGCGACGTTTGTGTTTTTTGGAGCGGTACTTGGGCTCGGGTACCTGGCCAAGGCGCCGATGTTTCCACTGGCCTTTGTGTTTCTAGCTTGCGGTTTTCTGGCGGTGAGTTCGGATAGGCGAGCTTGGACCCGTGCGACACTTGCGGTAGTCGTCTTTCTTATAATTGCTGCGCCCTTAACAGTTTCTTTGTCCATGGCAAAGGGAAGAATGACTTTTGGAGACAGCGGCAGGATCAACTACGCCGAGTTTGTGAACGGCGCTCCGAAATATGTGCATTGGGAGGGCGAGCCTCCCGGCACTGGAATCCCGGCTCATCCGCCGCGGAAGCTTCTGGGCGAGCCGCCGTTATATGAGTTCGCTACGCCAATCGGGGGAAGTTACCCGCTCTGGTACGATCCTTCCTATTGGTATGAAGGAATCAAGCCGCACTTTTCCCTCAAGGGACAACGGATGGCGCTGTACCGCACGATGAGCAGCTATCTGAGGATCTTTTCGGTTACGGGGACTCTCTACGCCGTGTTCGTCACGCTCTTTTTTTTCGTGAGGAAGTCTGGAAGCTGGGGCGGGGGATGGATGGCGGAGAAGTTTGTCTGGATCCCGCTGGCGGCGGCATTCGGGATGTATGCGCTGGTGCATGTGGAGCCGCGCTTTGTGGGAGCATTCGGCCTCATGCTGCTGATGAGACTCCTCGCCGGGGTGAGGTTTGCGGAACCGGCGGGTCAAAGGGGGCTGAGTGGCCTGGCTTCCGTAATCATTCTTGCGCCCGCATTGGCGATTGTTTTTTCAACGGGGAAAAATTTGAAGGACATGGCGAGGCCCGCGACTTTCGAGCAATGGGAAGTGGCGCGCGGGCTGCACGAAATGGGCATTCCGCAGGGAACCGAGGTGGGTTACATCGGGACTGGGTTGGGCGCTTACTGGGCGCATCTGGCGGGCGTGCGCATCGTTGCGGAGATCCCGGACAAAGAACAACCGCGTTTCGTTGCAGCGGATGCTGCGCGAAGGCAACAGGTTCTCGCGCTGTTTTCCTCCGTTGGAGCTACAGCCGTCATTACCAGGAATGCAGCGGCCGCCAATCCCGCGGACGGCTGGCGTCAAGTTCCGGAAACGCATTATTTTATCTGGCAGCAGCCGTGGCTGATCGCGGTGCCGGGAAAAAAATGAGGAATGTGGCGGGGGGTGAAACCACAGAGACCATGACGGCGAGCGAGGAGATGAACAGAGTACGTTGCGCCTGGGCGCATAGTGAGCTGAACATCCCGTATCACGACGAGGAATGGGGTGTGCCCGTGCACGACGAGCACAAATGGTTTGAGTTCTTGATACTAGAAGGCGCGCAGGCAGGGCTGAGCTGGGACACGATTTTGAGAAAACGTGCGCGGTATCGCGAGGTGTTTGACGCATTCGATCCGGAGAAAGTGGCGCGCTACGACAAAAAGAAGGTGCGCGAACTGCTACGCGACGCCGGAATCATCCGCAACCGCCTTAAAATTGACTCGACAATCAGTAACGCCCGCGCATTCCTGGAAGTTCAGAAAGAATTCGGCACCTTTGACGCCTACGTCTGGCGCTTCGTCGGCGGCCAGCCCAAACAAAACGCCTGGAAAACCCACAAACGCCTCCCTGCAAAGACTCCCGAATCCGACGCCCTCAGCAAAGATCTGCAAAAGCGCGGCTTCCGTTTCGTCGGCTCAACCATTTGTTATGCCCTCATGCAAGCGACAGGAATGGTGAACGATCATCTGGTGAGTTGTTTCCGGTATCGAGATTTGTCGAAATAGGAGTGAGCGCTGGGCTTGCTTGCGTTGAGGGCGGGGCGAGCTTACGATAAGAACCTGCCGTTTCTTTGTGTTTTCCAAAGCAGTAAAGGCGAAGTGATGATTGCGACGCGGAAGTGTGGCTGAGGAGAGGGAAGAGACAGGCAAGGATGCCTGTCCTACCTTGAGGAGAAAGTCTGCAATGAAATCGGTGGTGGTGGTGGGCGCGCAATGGGGCGATGAAGGCAAAGGGAAGGTGGTGGACTACCTTGCGGGATCGTTTGACTACATCGCACGCGTCGCGGGCGGCCACAACGCGGGGCACACGGTCATCATCGGGAAAGACCGCTATGTGCTGCAACTGATTCCGTGCGGAATTCTTCGGCCCAAGCAGCAAGCGGTGATTGGAACGGGCACGGTCGTGGATCCGGCAGCGCTGGTGGCGGAGATTGCGACGCTCGCCAAGGCCGGCATAGACGTGAAGGGTCGCCTGCACGTCAGCAATCGCGCACACCTGATTTTTCCATATCACCGCGAGCTGGACAAAGCCGCGGAAGGCGCGCGCGGCGCGAACAAAATTGGCACGACCTCCCGCGGGATCGGTCCGGCGTACGAAGACAAAATGGCGCGGCGCGGGCTGCGCATGTGCGACCTGCTGGAGCCGGAGTTGTTTCGAAAGAAAGCCGCGCACGTGGTGGCGGAGAAGAACCGGCTGGCGAAGGGCGCCTACGGCGCGGACATCGACTTTTCGCATGAAGTGGAAGAGACCCTGAAGCTGGGAGAAAAAATTCGCGGGTACATTTGCGATACGGCGGAACTTTTAAACCGCGCGCTGGACGAGGGGAAGTCCGTGCTGTTCGAAGGCGCGCAGGGGACGATGCTGGACATCGACCATGGCACGTATCCGTATGTAACCTCTTCGAGCGCGACCTCCGGAGGCGCGGCGACGGGTGTGGGCGTGCCGCCGACAAAAATCAAGCACGTGCTTGGAATTTCGAAAGCGTATACGACGAGAGTGGGTGGCGGACCGTTTCCGACGGAGATGCCCGATCTCGATGCCAAAGAAGTGCGCGAACGCGGAAAAGAATTCGGCGCGGTGACAGGGCGGCCGCGGCGGTGCGGCTGGCTGGATTTGCAGGTGCTGCGCTACGCAAAGATGATCAATGGGATCGATTCGCTGGTAATCACCAAACTGGATGTTTTTGACACACAGCGGGAAATACAGGTGTGCGTGGGGTACAAGTACAAAGGAACGCCGCTGAAGGAAATGCCCGCGCTCGCGGAAGAATACGAACACGTCATCCCTGAATACAAAACACTCCCCGGCTGGAATGAAACGACGTACGGCCTGAAAGACGCCGCGAAACTCCCAAAAGCTGCGATCGACTATCTGCGCTTCGTTTCGGATTTTCTGCAGGTCGAGATTGGAATGATTTCCACCGGACCCGAGCGCGACGCGACGATTGTGCCCGCGGGAACGCTGCTGGCCCGGTGGTTATAGCCAGCAGCCCAAGATCTACACAATGCTCACCTACGAGCAAGCCCGGAACAAAGTCGTCGAACAAGTTGGGAAGAGGAAAGGACCGCCCGCAACCGCCGTTGTGAGCGTATGGGATGCGCTGGGACTGGTGCTGGCCCAGGAAGTTCAGGCGGACCGCGAATATCCGCCATTTGACCGCTCGACGCGCGATGGGTACGCGGTGCGTTCGAAAGAAGCCACGCCCGGCGCACAACTGAAGTGTGTGGGAGAAATCAAAGCCGGCGACACGGTGAGAGAAGCACCGGCCCCGGGAACCTGCTTGCAAATCATGACGGGTGCCGCGGTTCCGGCAGGCGCGGATGCGGTGGTGATGATTGAGCATACGAGCCGCGAAGGCGATGTCGTGCGATTCGAACGGGCGGCGCAACCTGGGCAGAACATCGTGCCAAGGGGAAGCGAGGCCGCAGCCGCGCAGACCATTTTGACGCCGGGCATGCGGCTAGGTTACGCGGAGCTTGCGCTAGCGGCACAAGTCGGTGCAGTGCACTTGCAATGCGCGCAGCGGCCGCGCGTGGCCATTCTTTCAACCGGGGACGAAGTAGTGTTGATCGACGAAACAGCCGGAGAGTTTCAGATTCGAAACAGCAATAGCGTCTCGCTGTCCGCTCAGGTTCGAATCGCGGGCGGCGAGCCGGTAGTCCTGGGGAATGCGGCGGACCGTATCGAGGATTTGGGAGAGAAAATCGAACGCGGGCTGAAAGCAGACGCGCTCGTGCTATCGGGCGGCGTCTCGATGGGAAAGTACGACCTCGTTGAAAGCGTGCTCAAGGCCATGGGCGCGGAATTCTTCTTTGATGCGGTGGCGATCCGGCCCGGGAAGCCGGCCGTGTTTGGAATATGCCAGGGCAAGCCGGTGTTCGGCTTACCGGGGAATCCCGTTTCGACGATGGTGGCGTTCGAATTGTTTGTGGCGCCCGCGATTGATTTGTTGAGCGGTGCGGAGGTGCGGGCATTGCCATTTGTCGAGGCTCGGCTGGGGGAAGCATTGAAAGAAAAGTCCGGGCTGACGCATTTCTTGCCCGCGCGCGTGGAGTGGCGTGGGCGGACGCCGGAAGTGAAAGCGTTACGGTGGCAGGGCTCGGGCGATATCACCGCGCTGTCAAAGGCGAATTGTTTCCTAGTGGTGCCGGCAGACGGGGAAAAGATCGAGGTTGGCGAGAGCGTTTCAGTGTTACTGAGGAAGGACATAGTTTAGGCCCATCGACATGACAAAGCTGTCGCATTACGGAGAGAAAGGCGAAGTGCGGATGGTCGACGTGTCGGAGAAAGCAGTGACGACGCGAACGGCGGCGGCGCGGGGTTTTGTGAAGATGAAGCCGCGCGTCGTGAGCGCATACCTCTTTGTCATCCACTGCCGCTGACGCACATTGATGTGACCGCACGGCTATGCCAAAATGGCGTGGAAGTACGATCCACAGTGACCACGGCCGCCCAGACGGGCGTGGAAATGGAAGCCCTGGTCGCCGTTACCGCCGCGGCCCTCACAGTCTACGATATGTGCAAAGCCCTCGATAAAGGGATGGAAATCACGGACATCGTTCTCACCGCCAAGACCGGGGGGAAGAGTGGAGACTTCCATCGGCGAGAGGCTGTGCAGAGGCGCGCGCGATGAGCACGGCAGCGCACAAGACGGTAAAGCTACTCCTGGCGGATGATAACCCGCTAGTGCGCGAGTTGATCGTGAAGGGGCTTGAACCGGTCTGCGAGGTGGAAACCTCCACGGACGGCGCGGACGCGCTCCTGAAGGTCGTCGACGCACCGCCCGATGTGATTCTCTGCGATTACAAAATGCCCGGCCTGGACGGCAGGCAACTCTTTGAAAAACTGCGCGCGCGCGAGTCGACGCGGCACATTCCATTTTTGTTCATGGCCAGCCGCCCGGACATCGAGGAGCGCCTTAGGCCGCTGGTGGATGGCGTCGAGGATTTCATCACCAAGCCATTTTTGATTAAAGACCTGGTACGCATCACGAAAAAAGTTGTCGATCGCTTGCACCTCGAAAAACTGCAGAAAAAAGCGTCACGGCCGGGCGTCATTCAAGGACGGCTGGAAGAGATGAGCATGATCGACCTGATGCAGTCACTGGAGATGGGGCAGAAGTCCTGCCGGTTGATCGTGCGGCAAAACGGCGCGCAGTGTGAACTGTATTTTGCAAGCGGGCAGTGCCGCGACGCTAAGATCGGTTCGGTGGAAGGGGACGACGCCGTTTATAAAGTTGTGTTGTGGACGGCGGGAGAATTTGAAATTGATTTTAACGCCGCGAACGCCTCGACAAAGACGACCACCACGCGCAACACGACCGGCCTATTGATGGAAGCGATGCGGCTGATGGATGAGGCCAATCGCGATACGGTAGGGACGCCGTGAGTCTCCCGAAGAAACCTTCCTAATGCGCGTCGCAGTCCTTACCATCAGCGACTCCGTAACCAAGGGCGAGCGCGAGGATCTGTCCGGCCCCGCCGTCGTCGCGTTTTGCCGCGGGCTGGGCTGGGAAGTCACCTCGTCATTGTGCGTGTCGGACGATCCCGCAAATATCCGCGAGCAGTTGCGTGCCGTGGCGGATTCCGGGCGCGTAGATGTCCTCTTGACGACGGGCGGTACGGGGATCGGACCACGAGATAACACGCCGGAGGCCACCCAGGCGGTGGCTGACCGGATGGTGCCGGGCATTTCGGAAGAGATGCGCCGCAAGGGACTGGAGCACACGCCGACGGCCGTATTGTCGCGCGGTTCCGCTGCTGTACGAACCAAGACGATCATCCTCAATCTGCCGGGAAGCCCCAAAGGCGCGGTGGAATCGCTGGAAGCGGTGGCGCACCTGTTGCCACACGCGGTGAAAGTCCTCCACGGGGCGCGGCACGACTAGAGTTCCGTCGGCGTTTACCGAACAAGTCAAATCCTGAGACGTTCTGTTCAGAGCTAGTTAGCCGTTGAACGGATCCTCTTTTCCGCCCAGCGTTGCCGCACTGCAGCCAGAAATTTCTCTTTGTCCTTTTGCATTAGCCGCACAAGCGTTTGATTACCGGTATCTTCGTGCCCGGCTGCCCACAGGACCATTTCCGTGAGCACCGGCGCAAGGTCGATTCCTTTCGCTGTGAGCAAGTAAATCAGCTTTCGTCCATCCGATGGATCTCGCTCGGTGGTGATGATTCCATGAGCTACCAGCTTCCGCAGGCGATCTGCCAATATGTTCGTCGCGATTCTTTCGTAGGACTCCAGGAATTCCTTGTAGCTCTGGAATCCCCGGAGCATCATGTCGCGGATGATCAGCAACGACCAGCGATCGCCCAATATCTCCACCGAAGCATTCAGCGGACACCCCGACCGCCACTTTGCACCCGGCTTCTTCTTTGGCATAATTTCGACGGTAGCATATTTTCACTTGCATTTCACAAGTAAGATGGGCACACTGCCTCTCGTTCTGCAGGCGATCCTTAGTTTAGCTTACAAGGAGTAAGTTATGAGCGGAGTACGGGTTCTGGTTGGCACACGCAAGGGCGCGTTCGTCCTCACGTCGGACGGAAAGCGCGAACGCTGGGATGTTAGCGGCCCCCATTTTGCGGGCTGGGAGATGTACCACGTCAAGGGCTCGCCCGTCGACCCCAATCGGCTGTTTGCGTCGCAATGCAGCGGCTGGTTCGGGCAGATCATTCAGCGGTCCGATGATGGCGGCAAAACTTGGACGCAGCCAGGGACGCCGCCGGGCGAACGGACCACGCCAGAAGGAATGCCGAAAGGCGAGAGCAACAAGTTCGTGTACGACACCTCCGCGCAAACCGGCAAACCGCTCACCACTCATCAGTGGTACGACGGCACCCAGCATCCCTGGGAGTTCAAGCGAGTCTGGCATCTCGAACCGTCGCCTACCGATCCGGACACCGTCTATGCCGGAGTAGAAGACGCCGGCTTATTCCGCTCGACTGATGGCGGACAGAACTGGCAAGAACTTGCCGGACTCCGCGGCCATGGCACAGGGCCCAAGTGGCAGCCGGGCGCAGGTGGGCTGTGCCTCCATACCATAATTCTCGATCCGAAGAACCCCGGCCGGATCTACATCGCCATTTCGGCCGCGGGGGCCTTCCGTACCGACGATGGTGGCAAGACCTGGCGGCCCATCAACAAGGGACTTCATTCCCAATACATCCCCGACCCGAATGCTGAGATCGGCCATTGCGTTCACCACGTCGCCATGCACCGCTCGCGCCCGAACGTGCTCTTCATGCAGAAGCACTGGGATGTCATGCGCAGCGACAACGCTGGCGACTCCTGGCAAGAGGTTAGCGGCAACTTGCCCACTGACTTTGGCTTCGTGATCGACGTGCACGCCCACGAGCCGGAGACCATCTACGTCGTCCCCATCAAGAGCGACGGGGAGCACTTTCCGCTCGATGGCAAGCTGCGCGTGTACCGCAGCCGCACGGGAGGCAACCAGTGGGAGGCGCTCACGAAAGGTCTCCCGCAAAACGACTGCTACGTCAACGTGCTGCGCGATGCGATGGCCGTCGACTCGCTCGATAAATGCGGCGTCTATTTCGGCACCACCGGCGGGCAGGTATATGCCTCGGCCAACGCCGGAGACAGTTGGACCCCCATCGTCCGCGACCTTCCGGCCGTGCTCTCTGTCGAGGTCCAGACGCTGCCGTGATTCGCGTCATACTCCCCGGACATTTGCGGGCGCTGGCGCGCGTCAGTGCGGAAGTGCAGCTCGACGTCAAGGGTCCGGTCACTCAGCGTTCCGTGCTCGACGCCCTCGAGGCCCAGTATCCGATGCTGTGCGGCACGATCCGCGATCATGTCACCCAGGAGCGCCGTCCGTTTCTGCGCTTCTTCGCTTGCGAGGAAGACTACTCCCTTGAGCTGCCGGATACCCCGCTGCCCGACGCCATCGCATCGGGGAAAGAACCCCTTCTCATCATCGGGGCCATTGCCGGCGGCTAGCCCGGATTTATCACGACGAAAGCGCGTGCTCTCAGGCTGATCCACACCCCGGCGTCGACATACACTGGAAACGATCTGACGCATCTGTTAGTTTTCAGGGGTAGACATCTGGAGGAAATTCATGGAATCAGCCACTCAATCGGTCTCGAAGGCAAGCCTCTGGGCCGGACGCATCATCAGTACACTGGTCGTGCTGTTCCTGCTCTTCGACGCCGTTGCTAAATTGATGAGAATCGCTCCTGTCCTTGCGGCATTCACCCAGCTAGGATTCTCCACCAGCGTCGCAGTCCCCATCGGAGCCGTCCTGCTTGTCTGTACGATCCTCTACGTGATTCCGCCTACGTCGATCCTCGGCGCCATCTTGCTGGCAGCCTATCTTGGCGGTGCAACTGTTACTCACCTGCGCGCCGGTCAACCATTCTACTTCCCGATCATTTTTGGCGTGCTCGTCTGGGGAGGACTTTACCTGCGCGAAAAGCGGCTGCACGCCCGCATCCCGCTGCGAAGTCCCAACGCGCCCTCGCAAGCGCAATGAATGCATATGCGCATCAGTGGAGTTTCCTGAGCAGGGGCGGCCTGGTCGCAAGTCAGGCACCCAGATACTCAACCTATAGATGACGGCACCCAGAAGATATTCTCCCGCGGTTCCAAGAGACCAGCGAAAATCTCGAAATAATTTCTCTGCGCCACCGACCAGAATCACGCAACGTCATACCAGGTCTCTGTGTACTTGCTATTGGCGCACCACTGCTGTGCTGTAAAGGTTAACATAAAATTCAAACTGTCTAATATTGTACAGACACTAATACCCTCCTGTCGTACGTTTTAGATGCTTAGAATCGAGACATTCACGGGGCCAGCATGGCAATGGGAAGGGCTGGCCCCCGTGAATTTGTCCTTGGTCCCAATGGCTTCGACCCCTCCAGCCCGCCTCAAGCGAGACGCCCCGAGCGGATCGGAAGGCAGACACCCGCCTTTGCAC
>WNFQ01001354.1_pt1 | contig 17309 bp, 21 predicted proteins | sample 5400171 | NCBI WGS metagenome assembly WNFQ01 (sample SAMN13153356, study PRJNA577476) | soil metagenome | isolation source: 20 cm soil under Madrone tree | place: USA:California | collected 2016-06-14 | reverse complement strand
CGCCGTCGAGTCGCACCCGGATTTTCGCCTTGGGAAAGGCATCGCTCACTCGTGCAATCAGACGGCGCAGAATCCCGATGGCACCCGCAGAACCAGGCGCATTTCCAGGCCGCAACACCGCCGCCACCAAGTACTGCTCGGCCTCCTCATTAAAGGTGAGAAAACAAACCATCGGCAAGTAACAGTAGCTATCGTAGTGGCGATTAAAAAAGGTGAACTCTTGCTGGCCGTGCGTGGGATCGTCGGTGGGATCCAGATCGATGGTGATGCGACGGGCGCGACCATGCAGACGCTGGCGATGTCGCTCAATGACACGGTCCGCCAGCGCTTCTGTCATGCGCAACAGTTCCTTGCGATCCGGCGCATTTTCAAAGCGCGACAGAGTAGGTTGCGACGCCAGGTCCTCGCCGGCGACGGGATTCCGACCGACCAGCAGCTTGTGAACCGGATCGCACGCCAGCCGCGCCGCATCGTTGGCGTCTTCATATCCCAAAGCAATGGCCATGACTCGCTGAGTAATCAACTCACGCAACTCATGTTGCACCTTACCGGGTTGCCGGTCATCTCGCAGACAAACCGCCAATGCCGAAGTTAGGCCCAAGCGTCGCTCGGCGGCCTTCAGCAGAATCGCTCCGCCATCGGAACTGCCCTGCTGTTGGTCAAACTTCGCGACCACCGGTCGGTCAAAAATATCTGGAAAAAGAAGACAGTTTGTTGTGGTATGTTCGTTCAAGCGAAGGCCTCACTTTTGGTATCAAACCCGCGTAGACAACGGATTTGTACCATAGCGAGGCCTTTCGTGCTTCTGAAATCATGAATTTTTCGGGCTAGGATTCTGTTGTCCTGGGCGATTCTGTTTGACGCCGCGACCCTGCTTTCCGTATTCGGTCCAGGTGAGAAGAATGACGACGACATCGAATAACGGCACTCAGTAGTGTTTGCGCGCTTTTGTGCAATAACAAAGGCGGAAAATAAAAGATCGGACGGTTGCGGGATATCGGGCACCTATTGAAAGCACACTTGTGGTTGCGGAGACCGAATTTGAACCAATGACCAAATTCAGTCTGCCAAGACGTATGCGTAAGTAAAGGCAAAGGAAATGCAAAAAGTGCCGGGGGCCCGGCATGGACCGAACGTCTGCCGGTTCGTTTCGAGTGGTTGGCCGCGGCATGAGTCCGAAGCGAACCTGTCTGGACTGGATCTCGGGACGTTTGGCAGACGCCTTAGCCTTGGGCGGGTGTAGAGTCGCGCGGCTAGCCGGAATTGAGGATTGGGACGAGTGCGTTTACGGGGGCGATCAGGCGAATTGAAGGCGTTTGAGTTTGATGTGGGTGGTGCGGAGGTGGGCGAGGTCGTAGTGGGCCTGCTGGGTGAGCCAGGATTCGGGGCTGCCGCCGAAAACTTTGGAGAGGCGGACGGCCATTTCAGGAGAGATGCCGCGTTTTCCGTTGACGAGCTCGGAGAGAGTGGTGCGAGTGACGCCGAGGGCAGCGGCGGCTTGAGTGATGGTCAAGCCTAGCGGTTCGATACACTGGCGCAGGACAAAGCCGCCTGGATGGGGTGGATTCTTCATCGGCATGGTTGGTTCTCCTTCAGTGGCAATACTTCCAAGGCAATCCTTCCGTGTCAATGCCTCAATGATAGTCGAGATAATCTACGTCGAACGCATCGCCGTCAGCGAAACGAAAGATCACTCGCCAGTTAGCCCGGACAGTGACCGCCCAAGAGCCTTTCATTTCACCCTTGAAAGGATGTAGCCGGAAACCAGGTAGCTCCATGTCGGCGACGGTAGCCGACGCGTCCAAACGAACGAGAATATCGCGGAGCCTGTCGGCGTGCTGGCTCACAACGCCGCGATGGTCGTCGTCTTCGTAAAGGCCTTTGAGGCCCTTGTGGCGGATCGACCGGATCACATCCTAGCGTAATGCGTTACGTAACGCATGTCAAGAAGTCAACCGAAACAGATTCAGTTTCCCTTTGGACGCACATCGGATCAGACGATCGAACACATCTCGGATGCAAACAGAAGCCGCGACACGCCCACCGGCCGGCCTCGCGGAACAGCTCCGCGACCGTCATGGCTGCGATCAACGAACGCGAGGCAAGGTTGCGGGAAATCACAAATTAGGTGATCGAACCCGGGCCTGAATCTCTCCAAGAAAAACTCGAGGAGTTACGGACCTTTGCGGTTTTGCGGTTGACGCACTTGCGCGAGCTACTGACGAACCCGGCGGCGATCCATGAGGCGCGGGCACTCCTCGCGGATCAGATCGGAAAGTTCAAGCTAGAGCGCGTCAACGAAAATGGCCGGATAAGCTTCAAAGCCAACGGAAACATAGACTTCTTCGGGGAAGGAGGTTCTTACACGCGTGGATGGTGCCGGGGGCCCGGTCTGCACCGCTCGCGCCACGGAATTCTCACTCCCGGTGCCAGCATGAGACACGTTGGGCTTTGACGGACAGATCCCAGCGTGAGCCATTGCTGTGACAGCGTAGCGCTTTGATGTAATCTATTTCGTCCGCTGAGCGTCCCTCAGATTTGGACTCCCCTCAATCTCTGGTCCGGGATTACACATCCACTGGCTCTTGCAGGGCAGCATTAAGCCCACTTGTCAGTTGTACCAGAGTACTGAGATTAGCAGACCGCCCTAAGCTTCCAAAACATGGGGCGAACGCGAGCGTGCAAGGTAAGAAAGCTTGATCGCGCAACCGAGAAGATTGCGCTCTTTTCGGAATGGGTGAGCCATGTTAAGGAGCCCGTCGAATGCATGAAATCGTCTCTCATCCCGTCAGATTTCAGCTTGCCTCGGTTCATCGAATCGAGACCAAGAGAATTTGCCGCTATGCGTTTCTCATCAATAATGCACAGAAGGCAAGAGGCAAAACGTTGGGACACTACTGAGTGGAAATATGGGATCAATTGTCGACAACGATGGGAATGGAAAGGACTGGAGCGAAAAGGCTTTGATGGGGGGGAGGCAGTTATCGTGGAGAGTGAGGGGTAATCGGCTCCAACTTCAAATCGTCGATCCAGGCCGTCCCGTCGACTTTGTTATCAAACTTCATGGACGGCTGGCGGATCACGTCGATCCGGACAAGCTTGGTCTTCGGTACAACTACAAGATCATGATCAACGCTTGACCAAGGGTTGCTTCCAGTGAACTGTCCGAAGACCTCATCTAGACGGGCTGGCTCTTCAGCGTCGGAAATTCGAAATCGGATTCCCTGATCCGTGGTCAAAGCCTCAGTACGGATAAATGCGTGGAACCGATAAGTACCCGGCCGGACGAAAGCTAACTGCGAAGCAGCTGCGAAGCCGAGATTCTGAGTTCCGGCGAAGCTGATGCGAAGCGAGCATTTCCCCGACCATGCGGTTGTGCAGTCACGGGTGACCACAACGTCCTGGGTGCGCGCGAGGTTCCAATCGAACGGCGATTGGGCGGGATCCGATTCAAAGTCTCCGTTGAAAAGGTAGGTGGATTTGTCGTAGTCGTCTGCGCGAGCACTCATGTGTTGAGCCCAAGCGGATGCCGCCAAGTCGGGGTGGCCTTGCCGCACAAGGAATTCGACATATTCTCCTGCCAACGTGTCATCAGCGTACCTGTGTCCGACGACCCAGTCCCACGTGCGTTGCGCATCACCGAGGCGCTCGGCTTGGATCAGGAATTGCAGCCAGGATTTTGCCGCGCGACGACCTTCCGGAAGGCCAAACCGCAAGACATCTTCGGCGCGGTCCACAGCACGTATGTACTTGCTGAAGATGACTGAATCGTAGTCGGGAATGAGCGCGAGGATTCGACCAGTGATTGGGAGGGCTTCTTGATTCTCTCCGATCTGGAAATGAAAGTCGGCCACACGGAGGAGAAAGGGCGCAGAATGCGGGGCGAGGACCAAAACTTGATCGAAGCAGTAGCGAGCGTCTTCCTTTTGCCCGGCTCCGAGGAACGCATCTCCAAGGTCAGCCCATCGATAGGGATCTTGTGGGTCTCGCTGCAGAACCCTTCGGAATATCGTGATGGCCTGCTGGATGTTCTTTTCTTTTCCTCCTGTCAGTTGATCCCGCGCGCGCCACACCAAAGGCGCGATGTTACAGAGAAGGACCTGGCAAAGAACACGGCTAACCTGTTCATTGTTCGTCCACAACGTCTCAGATAGAGCGCCAGCCGAGCAATAGGCGGCCAAAATTGCCCCCAGGGTGAAGGTCAGGGTTCTCAAACCGGCACACTCCCCCTACCGATCTTCTCCGAAGAGTAGGTAGTAGTCAGGAATAGAACTCAGTGGGAAGCTACGGCAGTTTGCTGTGGTTGCCTTTACCACATTTCGAATCTCGGGGATCGCCCTTCGGCTCCGGCGGACAGCGCTTGCTTCGCGGCGGCGGCTGCTGAGGGTTCTCTGACGCCGCCAAGGCAGTGGGGTTCAACAGCAGTGGCCCCGGACTGGTGATTCCCCTTGTTGAGCCGGCGGCCACAAAGACCACGGCCGTCATTACGATGAGCGTACACAAATACCGCATGCCAACCTCCTTAGAACGTGTGTAAACATACCCTTCGCAACGCTGGTTTAACACAAATGAACGCATTGGATCATCCTGCTGTCTTTACAAGGGCCAGCCATACATCTAACGGCGTGAACCGATCTCAACCGCTTCCCCGATCGCGACATTCATTTGTTCGAGTTGTTTTGGCACATTTGTGCCGGTCGCTCGCAGCTCGACGGCCATCGCTATACCAGCTATCCAGGCCAGCAGCATCGCATTCGCGGGAATGTATAAATTGAAATCCGCCAAACTGTGCAGCGCAATCGTGGCCAGAGCACCTACGCACGCCACCGCGACATAACGCGGCTCTGGATCCGAGGACTTCACGGCGCCACGCAAAGCCATTCTCACGGCAGACAGCGCCAGCGCAGCCCCAATCAAGAACCCTACTAGCCCCAACTCCGCCAGCAACTGGAGGTAGTCGTTATGCACGAAATCATCCGTCACGAGTACGCCGGATATCTTGAACCTTGAGAATGCAGTCTCGTACCCGCCAAGCCCGCAGCCGAAGACCGGATACGCTCTGACCAAAGAAATTGTCTCCGCCCAAAGATCTGTGCGCCCTTCGCTGGTCAGTCCATCGGTCGAAACGAATCCTGCGAATCGCTGGATCAGCCTCTCGGGAGGCAGGAGTATAAAACCGGCCAGCACCAGTGCAGCGACTACCCCAACTCCGACCCACCGGCTCCGCCGGGACCTTGTCACCCAGCTCAGTTGTCTGGTCCCGAGCGCCAATGTGCCCATCAGAAACAAAGAAAAAAGTGTCGCGACGAATCCCATCCGTGAGAAGGAATAAATGATCCCGGCAAATATCAACGCAGACAGAGCGCACACACCCGAAGCCGCAAGCGCGGGGGCAACCGACGAATGCCACCTGGAGCGTGCGCGGTGCAACACGGCCACCGGGTACATCACCGAGAAAGGCAGAGCCATCTCCAGAAAGCCGGAGTAGTGATTGTGGTTGGCGTAAGTGCCCCATCGAACCTGTTCCCCCGTTGCCCCGAAATACTGCCAGAGTCCCAGCCCCGCCTCGAGTACAGCGATGCCGAGGATGGGCCAAATCACCAGCCAGCGCCTATCCCGAAAACACCACATCAACTCGCGAATCAGAAGAAAGATGACTAGGTATGAACAGACGAGCAAGAAGTACTGGAAGGTGCCAGCGGGGAAAACGCTCAACGAAGCGAAGGTCACCTTCGCTCCGACTGGTCCCAACGCGTCCATCGCCTCTGCCCGCGCTGGCGATAGCACGCGCAGCACTGCCACTGGCAATGGGACTACCTGCAACAGCACATACGCTGGCAGGAGCACGGCTGTCCATCGCAGCACGCGGTTAGGAAGCGGTGACCACTCCTCCCTTGAACGACCAAGACTCAACAACATCGCCAGCAGGCCCAAGACTAGAAGATATTGATATCGACCGGTTCGCACCACCCCGCCCCACTGGAACGTTGTGTAAGCAAGAACGCCGGCCAACACCAACAGCACCAGGACTGCCCGCCGATTCAACCGCTCTCCAGTCATCACTGCCCTCTCGCTGTTTCCCATCCCCGTTGCAGCTGCGCTGGACCCGTGCACTTCAAGCGGCATGTCCAATGGGGCAGACAAGTCTCTCCACTGCGCCAAAGACGGCCTTGAACGATGTAATCTCCGGAATCGCTGCTGCCTCAAAGCGGATGTTAAATCGCTCTTCAACAGCCAAGATGAGCTTAATATGTTGCAGAGAGTCCCATGAAGCTATGGTGGCAATCGAGTCTTGCTCGGAGATCGAATCAACCTTTAGGATACATTCAAAGACCTTGATTAATTCTTCGTGCAACATATTTCCTGAGATTTTGGCACGTTCGCCTGAATCGTGATCCACTCCGGACATGCCGTGCGCTGGAAGGTTATGTTCTTGATGCAAGTTTTATCATCTCCTTCTTGTGAAATACATTCGAAACCGTGCTTCTTGAAAACGTCACGACAAGGGCTGTTCTTTGTGGTTGCGCGATACTCACCAATTATCTGCGTAACACCTCGCGCCAATGCGCGATTCTCGAGGAAGCACAGAACAGCAGTCTCCAGAGTCCGGCCGATCACACGGCAACTCATAAGCAGACTATCAATTCTGCACGTGCGCGACTCGAACTCCAGCAGCGCAACGGAAACGATTCCGTGGTCGCCATGAAGATCACGTACGCGAAATGCCCATAACTCGGATCCACAGCTCAACCGCTCCATCAGCTGTGACTTATCATACCGGCGTGTGGTCAAATTGAATTGATTTGTCTTCTGGAAAAGCTGAACAATTCGATCGAAGTTAGACTCGTCAGCCTTTTCCACCGTTATTGTTGTTTGTAAGGAGCGATAAAATGACACCAGATCCGTAGCTGAGGCGGCTAGCTCGGCCTGTTGTGCCTGTATTTTGTAAAGCTGTGGACGCCGCCTATCTTCCTGGGAAAGAGTCAGCTGGTCAAAGTCCGTAAGTTGAGCAAGAAATTCTGTATAAACTTCAGGGCGTGCAGGCATTTGATACGTGCGGACCGCCGAAAGAGACGACTTCACGAGATCCACTTCAGTAGGGCTGTCGTCAAGAAAGACCAAACTCTCGAGACCGATATTCAATCGACTAGCGATACGCTGAAGAGATTGAGGCTTGGGTTCCCAGTGTACTTCCCATGCCGTAACGTGCTCTGGGCGAAGAGGCATCTCGGGCCGCTGGCGAAAGGCATCTTCAACCAAGCGAGAGTCGTTCTTGCTCGCAACGGCCAGTAGAATGCCCCGGCTCCGCAAAGCAAGGAGGGCACGCTGAAAGTCTGCATAAGCATTTGCGGGATATAAGGAACCAGCGCACTGGATGCCTGCCGGCCCGACTTCGCCAAGGATCCCGCCCCACACTGTGTTATCCAAATCCAAGACCAGGCATTTGGCGGGGGGGTGACGAAGAGCAACAAGGCATCGCGCCACTCGCGACGAGAGGATTGGGTACTTTCTTGGATTGATCCCGATTCCGGCAATATAGAAAAGGCGGCGATCTCGCCAGCTCTTCAACCCGGATTCGAATGCGAGCCTCGCAGCATCTACAACATATACCTCAGGCAAAGACACGGCGAGCTTCGAAAGCCCCTGGTTCAATTCCATCGCCCAGCTGAAGATTGAGCGCGCCCCGGATGTCGGCAAGAGGCCATCCATGTCGGTATCCGGCGGAATAAAGTTCTGCAGTAGGATCGGCGTCGCACTTTTGTCACGGTAAGCCGATAGTACCGATTGGAAGTCTGAGAGCCAGTCTTCAACTGCGGGTAGCTCCTGAGACGAAGCGCAAGTCCCGAACGAGAGCTTTGGGAAGGCATTTTCCAGATGTAGCGAAATCAGGATCGCATCTGGAGCAAATGCTAAATGTCCCGCGTCCGGATCGAGCAGCTCTTGGCGGTACTGATCATAGTCAGCGTGGTAGACCCGCAAACAAAGTCCATGCCGAGCGCATTCAACAGTCAGGGCTGTTTGAATATCGAATGTGTGATTCGTAAGAATTGCGAGGCGCAAGGGCTCAAGCTGAGCGCCTTCTAGCTTCTTGAGAGTCGCTTCATAGGCAGATATAGACGGATTCTCATCTAGCGCGGCAAATACGTCCTTCAAGGTTGACATCTACTGGCCTCCAATAGCAACGCCAGCCAGGCGGCCGAATCTATCCGGGCCACTCATCCCCGCCGTAGTCAGCGTGATCTGAGCAGATCCCCGTGATGTAGAGCGGATGATTCTTGCTAAGCAAGTCAAGAAGGTGCAGGTCATTCGAATACATAAAGACATCGTCCACACCCGGGCGAGCACGTTCCATCCATCGAAGTTTTCGCAGCTGCTGAAGTTGTGCCGCACCGGACAGTCTCACTCGAATGAAGTCTGCCCGCCTCTGCAGACTCTCGCGGCGTGCGGCGGTCAGAAGCATGGTAAATGTTTCCATATCAGCGGGATCGACAACGATATCCGCAATTTCCGCCCATCTCGCCACCGACTTCCTTTCCATAAACCTCACTACCATATAGCCGTGAAGATCTCCACCTCGCCGGTTTCGGGCCACAATTGTCACGTGACTGCCCACTGGGCGGGCTTCGAAACGCCACCGCAGATACTCTGTGCTCCGAAAGAAAGTTGCCCCAAGCCTTGGCAGCGTGTGCGTTAGGAAAGCCTCCATCTCTCCGTTGAACTGCCCGACGGTCTCCAAATAGCGAGCACCCTTCCGGATCCCGTTCACCCAAAGTCGGCATCTTTGTAAGGTCGGCAACACGCCGTCAACTAACTTCATGAGCGGCAGGAGCTTGCTCAAGCGCGTTGGTCCTCCCGCCGAACCAACTGCCAACTGCAGCAAGGGCCGCGCACGATTGATATCAAAGAACGTGCTCAAAACGCTCAACTTCTGCCATCGGAGTGCAGTGTAGAAGCCCACCGCTTCGGGGTTCACGCCGGTAACAAACAGTAACGGATTGGCTGACATCGCGGCCTGGAGCAGTCGGACCCCTGCCATCTTCGTTCGGTGTTCGGGAGCCACCATCAGGTCCATAACCCACATACATGGGAGCCAGCTGTTCTCCACCAGAAGACAATCTCGAATCGCAGCCAACTGCCCAATCAACTTGCCTCCATCGAAAGCCAGCAGATACTGGTCGAGCGATGAGCCGAGCGGGCTCTCAACAAATTTCCAGTCAAAATAACGCCTGTCAGCTTTTAGAGGCCTATCGGGGTAGCACGCGCCCAAGAACCTGCCAACCTCGTCAAAATCAGATTCGATGTACTTCCTGATTTCAATAGCCATGCTTGTTATCCTCAGGCCCTGTCTCCACTCGCCTCCCAGTTGTGGGGATGTGGTGCTCCGCTGATACTTCCATCGCAATCTCAGCCATCGTGAGACTTCTCATTCCGAATTGAGTCCGCATTTGCGTGAAGGTATTCAGCACCGTGCGAAGGCCGCTGAGATTTTCCTGTAAATTCGTGCCAAAATTGTGAGGATGCCACCAAAGGTGATAGACCGCCCCTCTCTTGGCTGCATTTCTCAGTTCGTCCGTTATACGCCGGATCTTCAGGGGTTCCAGGAACCTCAGTCTTCTGTTGTACGGGCGTAGGAAACGGCTCGCTGCGACGTTGATCAGCTTGTGCTCCGCTAAAGACGGTACAAGAGTACAGTTGTATCCTGTTAGATTGATGTATGCGTCTAGTAAGCGCCCAATTCTACGCAATGGCCCTCCGTCGCCCTGCGAATTTCTAGGACGATACAGCCAGCTTGTCTGGGTACCGCGATACGCGCGCAGCCCGGCATGCTCGCACGCTTTAAAGTATGCGGGATTGCACTGGTTTTTGGGGAAGACTACACTTTCAAGACGGACGCCGTAAGCTTCTCCGATAGCAATTGCGGCCGCAAGATCTGCATCGAACGCCAGGAGATCTTGCCCCTCTTCGAGGCACAGGTAGTGCGAGAAAGTATGTGTGGCAATCTCCTGGTTTGGGCAAGAGAGAATTTGTTGTATCAAAGACGGTGCATAATGATATGGGTCACTATTCTCGTCAGCTCCAATGGTCTGCATGTCTAAGTACGGTGAGAATCTCGGATCGTCGTACTTCGGGCGTTGGTCAGGCAAGCCGCGGAAAAGATCCGCACGGTTCCTGAAGAACAATAGGCCTACCGTCGCCCAGGTTGCGTGGATGTCGTAGCGGCGAAACAGATCGAGGAGTTCAGGCACGGCAGTCCTGGCTCCGATCAACCGATCGCGGCAACTGGTTAGTGCCCGACTAACCCGCAGCCCCCAGTACAATTCAAAGTCAAGAGAGATGACGAAGATCCCACAGCTGCTTAGAAATGAGTTAATTTTAAACACTTTTCATTGAGCATACGCATGCGTGTCAGCGAGGAAAACGCTGAACGAAGCGAAGCTCACCTTTGCTCCGGCCGGCTCCAGCGCGTCTATCGCCTCTGCCCGCGCTGGCGATAGCACGCGCAGCACTGGCACTGGGACCACCTGCAGCAGCACATACGCTGGCAGAAGCGCTGCTGTCCATCGCAGCAAACGGTCAGGAAGCGAGGACCACTCGTCCCGTGAACGACCGAGACTCAACAACATCACCAGCAGGCCCAAGACTAGAAGATATTGATATCGGCCAGTTCGCACCACCCCGCCCCACTGGAACGTTGTGTAAGCAAGAACCCCGGCGAGTACCGACAGCACCAGGGCTGCCCGCCGATTCAAGTGCTCTTTAGTGATCACTGCCCTCCCGCTGCTGTCAGAGCCCGCGCTTTTTTCTCCTCTGGCGGGCGCTGTTCTATCAAGGCGCGCTGGAGCACGTCCGAGCTTGGATTGTATTCGGGCACGATCTCCTTCAGTTGCAGGATGAGTTGCGTCACGTCGCGCACAGCGCAAATCTGCCGCAGCGTCTCAAGAGGCCCTGTCATTTCACCGTAGGCGAGTGATGGCCCCGCGAAAATCTTGATCTTCTCATGCCGGGTTGGCCGAGTTGATTCTGCAAACGTGTGCAGTTCTTCATAAAGTTTCTCTCCCGGACGGATTCCGGTGAACTCAATCCGGATATCCTCATCCGGCCGCAGGCCGGAGAGCAAGATCAGGTCCCTTGCCAAGTCCAGGATCTTCACTGGCTTGCCCATGTCCAACACGAAGATTTCCCCGCCTCCTCCCATCGTCGAGGCTTGCAACACGAGCTGGGAAGCCTCCGGGATCGTCATGAAGTACCGTTGCATTTCCGGATGCGTGACCCTTACCGGGCCACCCGCCGCAATCTGCTTCTTGAATAGCGGGATCACACTCCCGTTACTTCCCAACACGTTCCCGAAGCGCACAGACACGAAGCGGGTTCCGCCATTTTGTAACGAATTGACCGCAAGTTCTGCCAGCCTCTTGGTCACGCCCATGATGCTTGTTGGGCGAACCGCCTTGTCCGTCGAAATCATCACGAAATCTTCGACTCCATGTTTTGCTGCCAGAAGGGCCGTCGTGTAAGTGCCGAATACGTTGTTCTCCAGCGCCTCAAACACATGTGCTTCCATCATCGGCACGTGCTTATAGGCAGCCGCATGGTACAGGATCGACGGATGATAACGCTCCAGCACTTCGGCCAGCCGTTCCGGTCTCTGGATGCTTCCAATCTCTGGGTAGAATGGCACCCGTGGAAAATGCTCTTTCATCTCCAGGTCCAGATGGAACAGGGCATTTTCTGAGATCTCGTAACCCACTATCATCTTCGCGCCGAAGCGCGCGATCTGCCGACACAGCTCCGACCCAATGGAGCCGCCAGCTCCCGTCACTAGGATGACGTCGTCTTGTATCTTTTCGGAGATCTCCTTCTCGTCCAGCCGCGCCGGGCTGCGCCCCAACAGGTCCTCCACTGCGACGTCTCGAACCTGTTTTGCCAGGCCATTCCCCTCGATTATCTCGCCGAGACTCGGGACAGTCTTATACGACACGTTGCCGTTCAGGCAGCAACGCAGAACATCCGTCATCTGCTCGCCAGAGGCAGAGGGGATGGCGATCAGGACCGTGTTGACTTTGTGCTTTCCAACGACAGTAGCCAGTTTCTGTCCGTTGCCCAGAATCTTCGCCCCATGGATGGCTAGTCCCGCCTTCTTCGGGTCGTCATCGATGAAGCCGATCACGTGGTAAGGCAGGCCCGCGTTGTTCCGGATTTCCACAAGCAGGCATACCCCCGCTCCGCCCGCGCCATATATGAGCGTGCGTTTCTTGTCGGCTGACTCATGGAACTTCGACGCTTCGAAGAAGATTCTCGCCGCCAATCGCACTCCGACGGTCAGCAGCGAGCAGACCAACAGATCTAGAACGTAGACGGACCTAGGGAAACCACGTGGAGCGAGCCACAGAATCGCAAGGGTACCGACAAAGGAACCGTGCAGATTTCCCATGGCGAGGCGCGGTAGGTCATCCAAGGACACGAACCGCCACCAACCGCGGTCCAATCGTGCAATCCGAAACACAATGATCTTCACCACGACCCAGATAGACAGGGCGTAAACTAGGTGTACCGTTTCTCTCGGCGGAAGGCTCAGGTCGAACCGGAGGAGGAAGGCGGTGATTACCGAGACAGCGAAGATGCATGTATGCACCCCCCAGATGAGAGGCCGGCTCATCGTCCCGACTCTTTCAACTATGTGCCTCGGACTCACTGGTTGCCCTCTTTGACTCTGCAATGTAGCCTCTTCACTTGCCACTGACTCCCGACCAATGTCTCTGTGTCCTACGCACCACTATGGCGAATACAACTTTCCGGCCGCTCAGCCCGCGGAAGAAATCCGGGCACGCTGGACAGAACTTGTTTTCCTCGATCGCAGTGCCGCACCGCGCGCACCGCTTCGGAACTGCGGTGGACGCGTCTGCTCCAATACCGATCGTCTTACTGTTCTTCATCGCGCACTTGCGATCGACCATGGGCCCTTGTTCTTATGTTCTTCGAGCGTCTTCGGTAAAAGGTCCGGTGCAGGCGCTGCTCTCCTCACTTCGTTGATCATGTGAAGCTGCTCGGCCTCGAACAGGCTGCTGGACCTGCGCAGGGAGATCCCGCAGCGGAAAAGATTCCCCGCTACCTACCCCCCGTACCACCTCGCGGGACATAGATGCCTTCCAGGTGCATCGGCTTTCACACCGGGCGGGACTCGCATTGGAGGCGTCAATTGCTTTGATCAGCTCGACTATTTTGTCGGTCATGACGAAACGCCCGACCGAAGTGATCCTTCGATTGTCGCCAAAGGTACAGGTAACACCGGTTTTGTCTGCATTGACGACCATGGAACGAAACTTGACCATGTGAAACGAGCCACCACCGTGCGGGGCACGCCGGGAAATGTGGAAGGGAGACACGAAATCCTACAGCCAGATAGCAAGTATGACCGCCGACACCAGCGGAGAGAATACGATCAGTCTGGCCCGCGCGGCAACAACATCAAAAAGCGTTTCAGAATTACTCTCATACGATTCATGGATCTTTGAATCTTATTGGGAACCAAATCAGTTTGCCGTCTCCCTAAGATCGGAGCCTCAACAAAGTTCCATGACACCGCAGAAAACGCGACTGTAGAGATAAACGCAGCGATGATAGGTACAGGCCGTGAATTCCCAATCGCGCTGAGAAATATGTCGTGAACCAAATATGCCATATAGCTGATCGTCCCCAAACCCACGACAATTCTGTTCGTGAGCAAAGAGTATGCCCATCCCTCACACAACGTAAGGACATAGATGACGAGGGCCGCCGAAGCGACCATGCTCATACTTAATCCGACCGTATTGAAAATCAGCGAGTTAGCCTTGGCTCGGAACTCGGGATACAGGAAGGCCAAACCAGCTAAGGCACCGCCTACAACCATCATGATCCACTTGGAGCGTGACTGCCAACTCATGACCTTAGCCCAGTCTTCGTCCCAAGTAAGCGCGATCAGCGATCCGGCCGCGAGAGCATCCACGCGGAAGGGAGTCAGCGTGAAAATCACGAGATACTGGGACGCAAATGGAGTCGACACGAGTCGCAGCAGCGGTACTACCAAAATGACCAGCGTCAGGATGCGGCGGAGAGTTTTGCGGTTGAAACCGTGGATTAGAAGGGGCCACGCCAAGTAAAAGTGCTCCTCCACGGCCAGAGACCACAATACCCCGAGCGGACCCAAACTGTTGGGTATGAAGGCAACTGGAACGTTTGCGGATAATGCGGCTAGCCACGGCCAAACGCTGCGCCAATCCACGTCAGAACGAAGTGCGACCGCGAGGCCAAGGGCAACACAGTACGGTGGGAGAATCCGCCGCGCACGACGGGCGTAAAACCGGCCAAATAAAACCGCTCCACTTTGCGATTTTGAGTTGAGGAGAATACCCGTGATCAGGAAACCGCTCATGACAAAAAATATGTCCACCCCCACCCACATCAGAGGAACAGGTATTGCGTGGTTACAGAACACAGCCAGGAAGGCGAATGCTCGTAAACCATCGAGTTGGACAATTCTCTTGGCGGACGATTGTTGCAGGACAACAGATGGCGGATTCTGCAACGTCTTCATGTGGGTTCTAGGAAGCGTAGAGAGCATCGGTAGTTTTGACCGGTGGGTTATGCCACCCCTTTTGGCGAAGGTTCACTCAACCGTGACTCGTCACTGAGAATACGGCACGACCTCGGAAGCTCCTAGTGGAGGGCAACGCATCCACGCTGATGAGGCCATAGTTAGGCGACGCTTGGCAAGGACGACCGCCCGAGCGATGGAGGCTGCTTCCAGAGAATAGGCTGCACGCAAATACAGCTGGGTGCATACGATTGAGGGGAAGCCTTCGCGGAGGCCAACCCGATCGAAGAACCGGGCGACAATTCCGGCTTCGAGCTGAATTTCCGCAACCGCTCCACCGAGGCCGCCATCGCCGACCGCAGAGCTGCCTCCGACCTTGTCTGCATTGACAACCGTGAAACGAAACTTGATCATCTCGAAGGCCCCTCCGCCTCGGGCCGCACGGTCGGCGATGTAGAAAGGGGAGCTGAAATCCTAAAGCCAGATGGCGATCATGACTGGGATTGGCACCGGGGAAGTGACAACCAGCCCGAACAACGTCGCGGTAACGTCCAATGGCCGCTTCATCGGGCAGCATATTCAGAAAGCCGCAGGTCTTTCGACAACAGTTTCTGCTCCACTACGGCCACAATGGCCGGAGCGTCCATGCTGTAAACCTTCCGGAGGTACTTCTGCGTGCCCACGATGGAAGAGAAACCCGCACGCAGACCAATCCGGTGGAAACACTTTGGTATGCAGCCCATTTCCAGGAGAATCTCAGCGACCGCACCGCCGAGGCCGCCTTCCACGGTGTGTTCTTCGACGGTTACTATGCCCCCTGTTTCGTCAACTGCTCGTACCAGGCTCTCGACATCGAGAGGCTTAATGGTCGCCATGCTCAGCACTCGGCATTGAATCCCCCGTTCAGCAAGCATGTCTGCTGCAGTTAGCGCTTCCTCCATGATTCCTCCGGCTGCAACGAGGGTGATGTCCGCACCGTCGCGGAGCTGGCGGGCCCGGCCAAGCTGGAACTTCTCACCTGGGCGCATGATCGAGGCAGCGGCTGACTTGTCAATTCGTAGCAGGGCCGGCCCAGTGGTTTCAACCAAGGCGCGGGTTGCTTCTTTCACCTCCCACAAGTTGCACGGCGCCACGACGGTCATGTTGGGGAGCACCCGAAGGATGGCCAGATCCTCAGTAGCGTGATGCGATATGCCGAGGGCTCCGTAGCTGAAACCTCCGCCAATCGAAACGATCTTCACATTGGCTTCGTGGTAGCAGACGTCATTGCGAACCTGCTCCAGGCAACGCAATGTGGGGAAGTTCGCGATCGAGTACGTGAATACAATTCGCCCTTCCAGAGCCAGCCCCGTGGCAAGGCCTGTTAGATTCTGCTCCGCAACCCCGACGTTCAGATACTGCCGGGGAAATCGTTCCGCGAAGCGGTTAAGCACTCCGAACCCCAGGTCACCGGTAAGGAGCATGATTCCAGCGTTGTGCTCGGCCAGAGCCGTCAGGGTTTCAACGAAGGCGTCTCTCACTTGGACTCCTCCAGTTCCCCCAAGGCCGCCTCGTACTCTTTCCCTCTCGCGGTTCGATAGTGCCAGAGAACGGTATTCTCCATGAAAGAGACTCCCTTGCCCTTGAGGGTATGTGCGATCAAACAGCTTGGTTGGCTCGCAGCGAAAGGAATCGTCGCAAGTGCGTCAAAAAGTGCCTCGTGATCGTGCCCATCGACCTCGCGTACCGCCCAGCCGAAGCTCGTCCATTTCTCAGCAAACGGTTCCAGGCCGAGCGTCTCAGCCACCGGAGCCAGGCTTTGTATCTTGTTGTAATCCAAAATGGCCACAAGGTTGTCCAGCTTGTGGTGAGCCGCAAACAAGGCTGACTCCCAGGTCGAGCCTTCATCACACTCGCCGTCGCTCAAGAGCACAACGACGAGGTTAGTAGATCCGTCGAGTTTGCCGGCGTAAGCCATCCCGGCCCCTATCGACAATCCGTGGCCGAGAGACCCCATCGAGACTTCGACACCGGGGATTCCCTTGTGCGAAACATGGCCGCTAAGATCCGATCCGTCCTGATAATAAGTCAGAAGCTTCTCCACGGGAAAGAAACCACGCTCGGCCAGCGCGGCATAGACGGCGCAGCCAGCGTGGCCTTTGCTAAGAATAAAGCGGTCACGGTCCGGCCATCCGGGCCGCAATGGGTCGACGCGCAGGACGCGGCCGTAGAGGACGGCAAGGACGTCCGCGCAGGACAATGCAGCTCCGATATGCGAACTGCCGCCGCTGCTGGTCATACGGAGCGCATGGAGGCGGATCTGCTGTGCGAGTTTACGTGTTTCTGTTTCGGACTCAGACTGAGCTTGTCTCATAGATTATTGGGGGAGGATTGGATTCGAGGCAAACCGAGAGCGCCCCTGCGTACGTTCTGGAGTTCATTGCGGCAAGCGGCAGGCGTTTGCCAGGCGGAATCAAACAAAAATTACTTCACCACCGTGTCGACTGGAGTCTCAGTACAGACGGAATTCGTTTGTAGGCACGCCAATTGAAATGCCTTAGGGTGCCAGTCCGCCACTGCGGCGTTTTCTTCGACTTGGGCCGAGGTTCTGCCGCCAACAACGATCGAGGTGACACCCGGCACGTCCAACGCCCACCTAAGCGCAACCTGGGTCGGCGTTCTGCCAGCTTGGCAAGCGATCTTGCACAGCCGTTCCAGAATTGTCATGAACTTCGGTCGCTGGTCCGGCTGAAAG
>WNFQ01004201.1_pt1 | contig 17338 bp, 11 predicted proteins | sample 5400171 | NCBI WGS metagenome assembly WNFQ01 (sample SAMN13153356, study PRJNA577476) | soil metagenome | isolation source: 20 cm soil under Madrone tree | place: USA:California | collected 2016-06-14 | reverse complement strand
CCATCGTCGGGAGAGGGCTCTCCCATGCAAACGCAGGCCCAACAACAGGCATATTACCAGTACTACCCACCTCCCGGATATCCGTCTTATTGGCCGCCGTATCATACGGGGGCTAGCTATCCACCTCCAACGCAGACTGGCTCTCCTACGTCGCCTGTCAGCGCCAGCACGGTGGCATCCGGTGTAGAATCACAGATCAAGGCGGGCGAAGAGAGCGAGGACAGCATGGCGGCATAAAATACGGATAGTGCGCCATCCATCACTTCGCAAACGATGTCTATTTTACCTGTGGAATTTTTTTTTCCCCGTGCTACCTCTATGCCCTGTTTATTTCCTTTGCTCACTATCCCTCTCTCCTTTTTCTCTCCAATTTTTCATATTCTGGATCTCCTGATACTCATCGTCATCCGTCGTCGCAGTTGCAGTAGTTCGTCTCTTGGTTTCGAAGCTTGGATGTACAGCCTCCCCTCGTAATTCTCTGTTGGTACTCTAGAAACTTAACAAACATACATATACACGTCCCCCCCATCTCTAGGGTGCCTTTGTTGTCTTTTGCAGCAGAAATGAATTACACCTATACAAATGTTTCAATTTTTTTTTAGGGGTCGTCCGCCCAGCCGACCAAAGACCGCGATCAGAGACAAACCCTTCTTCCATTACAGTAGCGTCATTAGGTAAAACAACATCAAACTATTTTGGCCCCGAGTCCGAGTCTGCTCACCGTCATCCATGATGAATCAAATGATTCCGTGACCGCCAGATATTAAATTTAAACTAGGGGACGTTGGCATTGCTCCATCCAGTCAGGCATCCAGTCATCGGCACACTCTCTGCCTAATAATAAATACCGCACGATGGTACTCGAGCGCATGTGAGTTCAAGTTGCGCCCGGAAATAAAACCGCAGCTGCAAGCGCCATCAGTCACTGTATTTCCGAAAGGCTGTGTCTCTGACAACTGTATGAATTACGAGGCCTACACCACCATAAAAATTGAATTGAATTGAAATGATCTGATGTCGTTGTTTCTGGTTCTGATACTTTGTCGTATCATTCATCATCCTTTTGGGCTGCTATTCTTCATCGACTCCGAGTCGCTGATCGAGTAGTAGGCTTTCTTTGTGTAGGTTACTCGGTCACTGGCACTCGTCGGACCAAGATGAATGAGGTTTAGATTTGAGAGCTCCAGCTACGACGGGTAGGGCTACCATACTTATGCTGTAACTTGACGTAAGTTACAGTACTACATGACATGACATGACATCAAGGTGGAGTCTCGGAGACATTTGAGACGTCTGATCGTTGGTCGATCAAGCTCAAGGTTACGGTATTTGCTTTCGTCCGGTACTGTGCAATCATCATCATAACAACCATTTCAATTACTTCTGAGTTCTGACGCACCCACGTGTAGATTTCATTACACCTACTCCGCTTTGGATTGTGATGCGTAACGTCGGCCCCAACGAAGGCGGCAATGAGGCGATGGGGGTTGCTGAGGCTCTTGATTAATTCAGTGGTCAGGCCACCGTTTGCAGGGTTAGGCTTGTCGGTTCCTACGATAGTATGCTGATAACCCTGATTTACTATAATGAACTCGCTGGCCCTTGTCGCGTCCGTCGTAAGGTGCTCTCAGGCATAGTAGTAGTATCATAAGGACGGTTTTAAGAAGACAGGCGGCAAAGTTTTGGATGTCAGTTGCAGTTGAAAGACGTACAATACGTCACGAAGGGTACTGGTACGGAAGTGACTTGCCAGTGGAGGAGTGTGCGCTATAGTATATTTAGTAGTCTTCACGATCCATCTGAAATACTAACAGCCTGGCGTGGCTACATTGTAAATGAGGAAAGGTTGACCTATGTTGCCCCGGTTCGCTGTGCATGATGGTGGAGCCTAGAGGAGCCTCGACACGTTGTCGTAGGCGGGGCGTAAGACATGTACATGTGAGCTTCGGATTCCAAAGTGGTGCTGACAAGCAATCTCCGAATCGGATATTCATGTTTCATGCGTACTCAAGCGCTTATGATGCCCTTACGGGGACATCGCTCAAGTCCTGTACCGTACCGTAAGTTTACAGTACAGTATCGGTCAGTGATCATACTATACTGCGTTTGCGTTCTGTGGCGTTCGCCAGGGGGGGTCCAAGTGTCGTCGAGTGTCGAGTCAACCCCACTGCCAGTGGCATAACCTTACTATTTCGCTTCGACGATCGCGAACCTTATCCCCGTCCCCAACAAGCCACGCCGCGATGCCGTCAGATCGAGCCTCGATTCTGTTACCCCCCGGGTCGATTTTACAGTTCTGTCGGCAGTACATCCCCGGACCGACTCGATGGATGGAATAACTGTAACCGATTCTCGACCGCGTCGGATGATGCACGGCGGGGATTTGACGCGGAGAGCTGGTTCGGGGTAGAACGGGCTGGGCAGTAGTGTCTTGGTGATGAAAAACTTTTAGAGCACGCGTGCCAAATTCAGTTGGAGAATAATGAACTGGGATAATCACGAGTCCTTGTATACACCACCACCATCCGTGGCTAGTAGTATACCCGGGTCTTACGAGAGGTTGGGTGAGCGTATGATGGGAAAAGGACTCTTATTGTAAGTGCAGTAGTACCGCGGGCAGGTTTTACATCGATTAGTAACGAGCTGAGACAATGGCGATGTGAGACAATGGGTGACGCGGTGACGAGTGACTAATAATGGTTTGTCACGATACTATCACTGGTTGGGAGTTCCAAAATTTTGACCAAACCAAACTTTGATCAAATTGTGAATAGAAGAACATCGGTGACACCTTTTGCTAATCGGACTTTTGGAGTCAGTGAAATAGCTTCTGGAAAATATACCTACGACCTAAATTAGAAAATGGTGAATGTGTTATTGTGTCAGGACGATGTTGGTGGATAGGTTGGGAGTTTCAAAATTTTCTGTCACGGGTAGTAATGCTGACTCATACGGCCACTCGATCCTTTGTATCTTCTGTCCCATTGCTCTAGATGACCCAGAAATTTACACAAGGCTTCTAATACCTGTCCTAAGGGTGTGTGCAAGTTTTGGTAATATTGCATTAAGTGATACTCAAATCCGGAGCCGTTTGAATACATTTTCTCATGTATCTAATTTTTCCTATATTGTAACACATCCTTGTCCTGATTCCCTTTATTTCTCCTATGCAGTCAATTACAGTAGTGTATAGCTAAACTATCTCACCAAAGATCAGAGCTTTTATGCCAGGGATCTCTTAATAACTGCATTTTGAAACTCCCAACCATTTTGAAACCCCTAACACATGATAGTAACGGTCACACCTGATTCGTAATACCCCCCCCCCCTTTTGGACGTGCCAATGCCTTAGTCAGCACGTCGGCTGTCTTCTCGTGCCGTCTCATGGTCCCGACAACTCTCTAGAGCGACGGTGCCCGCAGTGTGCCCGCCCCGCTTGTACTTGGTCCCTTATCCACTGACACGTAATTGCGATATGCTTTGTCCTTTTGTGGAACTGTGTGTTCTTCGCTATCGCGATGGATCAATTCTGTCAGACAGCAAGGTGTCTTTGACTTGTACTCATACTAGCCTACTGTATAGTAGCAATCCTGAACACACCGATGTTGAAATATCGAGCTCGCGCGGTTCGTTTTCGGCTCGTTTTTAGTACTTTACACTGGTTTTAGGATGATACTAATTTATCTTCCATTCACCTGACAGACATTTAGTTTACTAGTATAAGTACTTGTAATTACTCCCGGGAACCCTCGCGCGTTTGCCCCACCCCAATACTCACTCGTTTCCCGCACGCGCGCGCCGTTTTTCCAACAACCTAACCTACTGGCCATGTTCTAGAAAGAGTCCGGGCTTCTGGAAGAGCATTCCCCTTCATTTGGATGTCGCCTTCACCAGTCCTTGAAGTACGACGTCCCTCACACAGCAATAGCCGCTGCGCACACAATACTGTACTGTAAATAATATAGTATTCTGCGTTAAATAACGATAGAATTATACATATACATACACAAGATCAGAATATCACAGAGAAAGGAGAGTGACATAAGTGAACAAAACGCGTACATTCCATAATCATCATCGTATGGTATAGTGAGTGTAGAGACCCGAAAACCAAGGCCGTCACAGAGAACGACAGAGGGAAAAAAGGAAGAACACGACCACATGAAACCAAATGTATATCCATTGGGGTACCATATTCTTGAGAGATGTTCGGCATCGCGAAATCCTTTGATGGAAAGGGCATAAACGTGATGGGGATGAATGGCGGCAGGGGTAAGGGAGTGGGGGGCAGTGTGATTAATGAATAAACGTCTCGGTGGTTCGCATGTGGGAGCCAGGGATTAAGTTTTGACGACATTCCCAGCTTCGCTGCTCGCCAATGTGAGCACGGGAGCTTCAAAGTGGGACTCCGAAAGGCTTGGTCTTGGGCTATGACGGATCAGGGTTACAGGGCGACCTGCATTCCGGCGAGCTTCGATGAATGAGGCGAACGCATCACTTGTATCGCCGCTTCTAGGGTATGTAAGCTCCTGTAGTTCGGGTAACAACTCTAGAGGAAGCTCTCCGTCTTCCAATCGTAGACAACGAGAGAGTTCCTTGACGAGCCCATCGTCGACGTCAAGGGTCTTCACATTGTTAAACGACCTGAGAAGTTTGCGCCACTGGATATGGTCGATATCGTTGTGCTCTTCAGATGACCGAGTATGTGTCTTGTGTCTAAGATTGAGGTGCTTCACCGCGGAGAGCACTTGGCTAAGCGCATTTGAAATTTGTGCCACAGAAGATACCTGCCAGTCGAAGTGCCAGCAAAGGACTGCTATAGAAAAGGCATACACATTGGTCTCGCGAAGATACGTCCCCACACAGACTCGCTTGATAAAGAAATCGAACACGGCGCTATCGAACCTGAAGTTCTCTGTTGTGTTCATAAACTGCACGAGACGCGGAATGGAAAACGTGAGTTGCTCGAAGAACTTGACGTGCAGCTTTTCGAGGCGAGGGGTGGTGATCTGACAAACAATCGCCTCCAAGTAAGCGTTAACACCTCGGAACCTAAATAAGCGAAGGTTAGGAAGTGTAATCAGGGTCGTGATTGGCGTATGCGTGAGTTGCCTCTCCACATCCCGGTCAGGAACATGGAATGTAAAAGCGATCGCGAGCGTCTCTAGCTGGGGCAGAAATGAAATCCATTGGAGCAGAATGTTTGGTTGGAAGTAGGCGGATGGGTGGTCTATCACAAGATCGAGTGCGACAAGGCCCACGGCAGTCGGGTGTAATCGAGGTCCTATCGGACAGGTAAAACCGGTCAGCGCGAGGTGCCTTAAATGTGGGGCTTGAAGTGTCTTGCGGAGCATCAGGGCCGTGCTGTCCTGCGTCGGAGGAACCACAATCAGGTATTCCAGGATTGGGAATTCCCTATCGATTGCCATGACAAGCTTCTGCAGATTCCAGACAGGGAAAAACAAACGGAGGTGGCGGACGCGATCACGCTGCTCGAGAGCAAGCATTAACCCCCCTTTATCTTCTACAGTGATGCCACCTTCGCCGTAGTAATCGACAGTGAGTGGAAGGCGAGGCGAATGTGACAACATGTTTGCAACGGGCGTGCCACTTGTACAGACGAGTGAAAGACCCAGGTGGGATGCCGAACCAAGTATGAGGTTTCGCCATCTTTGACAAACATGTGCGAGCTTAAACCACCAGTGTCCCCCAACCCATTGCTGCTGCCCCCCGTAAAGACGCCCATTTTTATCCGCCTCTTCGCCTAAAAATATGGCCGGTAGAGACAAAATATATTGAGTAGTGAGTCGTCATCGAGGATATGGATCGATACAGTATGTGGACTATTGCCCATTAATCATAAGCAAGTGAAGAAGACAGGAGGAAACGCACCTCTGGCGTTGGGACTCGTCACTTATTGTACCTCGGCCAATTCTTTTATTGGATCGAGGGCGAGAAGTGGTTGAAAGGCAAAGACCCATGTCAGAGACCAGGGTAGTATTGGATGTGGTTACTGGTAAAGAGAGACGTTGGTGGACCTCGTGTAGTGCCTGCGACTCGGAGGGTGACGGGGCTGCCCCATTCCCAAGGAACATAATTTGGCAAGGTGTCAATGTAGCCAAGTCGCACCAACTCACGTGCACTCTTGATGAAGAAGTTGTTCTAATGGGTAGTCTAGCGTGAGAGTCGCGCGATAGAGTGTGGTCTTTAGGCGAGCGAAACACGTGGCTGTTCATTTTTCTCTCCACGCCATCGCTGCTCGCCCCCGCTCTTTCATTCGCTCGTTTTGTTTTTCCCACCCTCCGCTCACACAAAACTCTCGCGAATGCTATCCAGAGCCGACGGAGACCTCACTCCCAACCAGCCGTCGCCAACCTTACCGCGTGCAGGCCAACATTAAATCATGGAGGTTACAAACGCGACCCAGTTTAATATGAAAAGTCGTGTATATCATATACTGTATGAAAATAGTTCAAAATTATATCCAGGTGTGAAGCAGGCTTAAAACAGCTCCTACTGTACCCTTGGCCGAAACAGAAATAATCTACTTTCCAGGCTGATCAGAATAGATTTAGGGGGCCCGCTCGCAGAAAAAATGTCCAATACGAAAGGAAGTTAAGATACCGCCCACTGGTATAAGCTAGGAGGTAAGCTAAGCTAAAAAAACTCACCTCAGTGACAGTGCACGTATGCATGACCACTGAGGTGACTCCAACTCAAAACCACAGTACATATTGTCCTCGCCAATCCCCACACGAATGGGCCCGGGCTGCATTCCAGATGCAAATGTCCATATACTAATTAGCAGAAATGCGCAATATCTTATGTAGCCGACCGCACAAGTGCGACCAGGCTAGAAGAAGAAGAATGATAAGTTACGCGGTTACGAATGAGAGTCGAGGCAGGGTCCTTCAGACCGGTTCGAAAAACGAATATCCTTCGAGGGAGGTATGCTTAGCCCTAGCAGGGAAATGAGGCGGAACTGAGGCGGGAGGAACCGCTGGGAAGGTCCCTGCTGGCAGGGCTGACTTATCATGCATCTTGGGCTCATCAACTTGAAAACTCTCCACGGAGGATGATGTCACGGTGTTCGAAGGCGAAATCTGAACGTCATTGGGGATAGAAATGGGATGCTTGTCCATGGGTGAGACGCTCGGATTGTGCGTGTCTCCACGCGGGCCTATAGTTATCACAGAGACAGTGATACCACCGTTGCTCTTCCCGAAAGGTACTGACGAGGTACTGCCGGAAAAAAATATATGTCTCAATTATAAAGCACGGTGCCACATGATGAATGAACTACGAACGCATGCGATGATTTGAACGTCGAGTTACCGACCCGACTGGCGATTGACGTGTACAAACGGCGATAATGTCGAAGCGCCTCATCCGCAAAGCCAAAGAGTGCGAAAAAGGCGAACGCGCACAAGACAAGCGACCAGCGGAACATCTCGAGGGCCAAAACGCTATCGGGGTTATTCTTCCAAGTGGAAGCTGGGACCTGGTGGACCACGGAGTAGTGCTTGTGCGTGAATGCCCAGCCTCTCCAAGGGTCGACACCCAGTTTCGCATTGTGTACGATGTAAAACGTTCCCAACGGAATGGTCCCAAGTATCTCCATGGCGGAAATGGCCATCAGACGGAGGTACCGGCTACGACTGAGGCCAGGGGTAGACGACATTAGCTGCTTGAACCTACGTTGACACTTGTTGAACGTGTAGATGCTCATGACTGTGATTGATGAGCTACGGCACCAAAGGGCGAAAGAGAGTCAAGGCGCACCGCAATAGCAGAGAGATATGACACCGATCGCCACTGGCCATGCAGAGAAGAGGACGAAGGTCAGCGGCGTAAGCACCATAGAGAAGTCAGGGCCAAAATCCTCGAATATATTGTAACGATTTGCTGAAACAACATACTCTAGATTGCGTCGTTATAAACAGTCCGTCGAGGGCGAGTGGCTAACAGCACTCACGAGCAATGATTTGGAGGATTGGAACGCCGACACCAATAAGCAAATCATATATCAAGGCGCGGCGTCTCTCGCCATGTGAGACCACCACAGCTCTCGTCGTAGCAATCTTGTACAAGCGCCGGTTGATGCAAAGTGAGCAAGCAGGTATTGCAACATTGAGTGCGACTTGAATACGTGTTGCTGTGGGGTAACGGAGAATGAATGAACGCTCAGAAACAATGCATCAAGGACTTACAGATATCACAATAGACAGGAGCCCTGTTAATCATGTTCTTGTTCCATACAATCGAGTTGATGCATTGCAACAAGCATCCAAGACCGGTCCAGATCATGAACAAGCAAGTACCCGTATTCCAAGCTGCGCCGTACAGTCAAGAGTACTCCAATCACCTGGATTCTCTCACTTACCTTCAAGGTGCCAGTAGAATGGAATGGCACAGAACACAAAACCAATAAAAGAAAATACAGTGTAAAGCCCGTTCGGAGGGGGAGACATCGTGGTTCTTGAATACGATGTAATCGACAAGAACAAGTAGCCTTATAAATGAGCAGATGAACGTACCCTATGAAGAGATTTTAAATGTACAAGCGACGCAGCCAACCGTGTTGGCATGTTTCTGGGTCGCATTTGCATTCCTCGCCACTTTGAAACTTCAGGACGATCCACAGAAATGGGAGGCCTTGTTCGCTTTCATGAACGGAGAGCGAAATTAGTCCGACGTCGACGTTTAGAAACTAATGCTACCGTTCCTAAGAGCAATACAATAGCCCTCCATTCTTCGTCCTCTATGCTGGTAGAACCAAGTTAACCCAGCATCGTGACAACAACTGAATTGAATATCCTGCGATAGCCTCAGCAAGTTGCGCAAATCTTGTCACTCCGCATTTAAACTAGTCTGGTGGTGAAACAAAACTAGGTGGGTGAGTTGTGAGAAGAGTTTCAGGTGAGACTCGGTGTGAGAAACCGCCGTGTAGACTGAGACGTCTGTGTGGCAGCCCTGGTGGCGGCACATGGGAAGTTCAAGGGAAAATTGCGGTGAATTTGAACTGATACCAAGCCAAGAAAGCTGGAGCGGTTGTCGGACACGGCCGCCATCCCAAGTGACAGAAGCTCTTCATCACCACTCGGGCTGAAATCTAAGGGGTCGAGGTGAGGTTTCGTCGCTGTTCGCCGTACTGTAATTGACAGTTCAGCAACAATTGATTATATAATTGTTGTAGATATCCCGCAGTGCGGCGCGGAATCGGCCAGCGACTTCAAAATCAGTCGGTCATTCAAATCATCGTGGGCCCACCGATTTGACCGTTTAAAAAATGAAAGCCACTTCTGCTTGACTTCGTGGTGGGAGATAAGTGCATGGTGCATCATAATAGTCAGTTCAGAGTTACAATTTACAAACTCGCTGTAGTAAGAAATTATTGCGCGGGGATCCCGGGATCAGCGGGAGGATGAAGATGCGTGCCTCATCACGCGACGAAGGTCCAAAGCCACGCCACTCTGGAGTACTCGGGTGACAGGTGGACGATATCGACATTCTTCTTGTGGTGATGGCATCAATTGAGTCTCGCCGTCATTGTTAGTGAATTTATTACTGGGGTTTGCAAATGCACAATGCGGTACCAACACCCACTACTCTGGAATAACGCCTGGGACAATGGAGTTACCCGCCATCTTGCAAGTATTAATGCTTACGTGGTGGCTGAGTTATAAGTGAACTCCAGTGAACTCCACAACCATCACGATGCTGTATGTAATCATTGTAATGGTGGCATTAAACTGTAATTCTACTCAGGCAGCCACGTCCGCACGACTGCATGGTCAGCCCAAGGGATAAACATCTTTGCATCAACATCCCCCATTACGACTGTTCCCCCCTGGTTTTGATGTCCTGTGGCTGCGGATAATAGTCAACGCATGATCGATGCTCTCGGCGCGATCATGGACATAGGACAACGGAAACCATAGAAAGCGGCATAATACAATAGAGCAGCCCCCTGACTTGTGTTGGGGGCGACGCAACCAAGATTTTCTGTAAGGTCAATATCGTATACCAAGGGACCCAGAGACCCATCGCGAAGTGTGGTTTACTGGGGCTCGATACGCGTTTCATTGCACCTTCAATGCTAGAAAAGAGATCACCAACGGCGTGAATAGAGGGGTGAGAGTCACGCCTTTCACCTGGCCGACTATTGCAAGGAGGACGCTCAGGCCAACTTGTGAGAGAATTGGGTTGTTAAATAGGGAAGAATATGGAGCCAGAATAGAGGTTTTCCCGCGTTAGGGAGGTGTTCTGCTGTCAATAAAAATTTCTCATAGCAACAACACCACCTCTTCTAAGTTTCCCAGGTGCCAAGTCTGAGCCACGTCGTAGTGGGGGTACTCCAGCATCGAATTTGATTACAAGAATCTCCGCTAGTTCCTCGATGCGAAGCAGTCGGATAGACAGACAAAGCAGTGGAAAAGACATGACCAGATATTGATCGGCATCGCTCAGGATTCTGCGACAAATCGTTGACTGAAAGCAGTCACGCAGGACTCTTAGCATGCAGAAGGTACATCGAACCTGCATGGATTCGTGACGGCTGTCAAACCTTTTTCCTGTATTCGTCATCAAGGGAAACTGCGAGACGTGGGAGGCACCGAAGGAGCATCCATAGCCCCCTTAGTGCGGCCAGCCGTGCATAAGCGAACATTTGCGATGTTATCGAGCATTTTCTTCACCGCCTGTTACAAAGAGTTCAGCCTCATGTGGTCGTCGGGATGCTTTGGTCCTGCATTTGCAACCCGAATATAGAATAGAGATGATGTTGTGGGAGGTATTTTAATATCTCTGGAGCTCTACGATTGTTGAAATGGGCTATATGAGATCCTTTGGTGCATCACGTACCACAGGATACTCTTCCCTGCACAAGCTATGACATCGCGCAGAAACCAGTAATCAAGACACAAAACAATATGGAAGTAGAGAGACTGCGTATAGTTACCCTGGATCGCTACGAAGGAACCCATCGTTTCCTTAACAAGTCGCCTTGAATAAAGCAGCCAACTTTGAATATTCATTGGAAAGGGTTTCCTGTAAAGCACGATCAATTCGAGAGCCGCTAAAAGTATCAGGACAGTGACCAACGCTCTACCTTGTTAATTCCGTTCGTCGTCCCTTGCATCATAGCTAACGTCCGTAGATGATTTCAACTAGTTTCAGGAGAATTGAGGGACATGCAGGATCGATCTATAGACAGAACATGCGGCAGGCAGCAGATGCCAGGGGAAAATGCAGGATATCAAAACGAGGTGTAAAAGCTGTCCACCAGGAATAACCTGAGGGCAAAAATAGTAGGTGGATATATACTGTCATTACGTAGTGTCAAGTATTTTTTTTCATGTACTGGAGAGCTCATACAGGACTCACATATGCTTGACATTGCTTGTACACTGGCAGCACCGTACGTTCTGTTGTATCCACCAGGAGCACCTAAGCATCTACTGGCGTGGCCCTTACTGGCGTGACCCTACTGTTATTTTTGAGCGATCTGAGATCTTATCCCTCCGTGCAAGCCACTGACACGTAGTGATGCCATCAATTGGTGCTTGGTCCTGTACCTTCCAACTAAACGGAAATCTCGGAAGGTAGTCTGTTTCGTTTTGTGCGCAGCAGAAGTTAGTGTAGAGACTCGGAGATGGTGCGCAGAGCCGGCTGCATCGAAGCAGAACGAGATCGGCATGAGGAAGGCAAGCACGGGCCTGCCGCACGGCTGCGAGCTATGTTTTGACGATGGTCGGACTTTACCGAGCACTCGCGCACGATCTAGAACAGTGAGGTACTGACTCGGGACGCATTCGGTAAAGCCTGAGGATGTGCGTCGTACGCAGGTGCGAGCCCTGTAGAGTCAAGAAGTTCAGCGGGATCAACTACTAGTACAGCCGTAACGGAGAAACTTGAAATGTGTCGCGAAATCGCCCGTTCCGTACATTTACGTAATTTCTGTTAGGTCCCCGTTACTCGAATAGATTTCCGCGTTACCCGAATCCATGATGTTGCGCCCGCCGCTGATGTCCATCAACAAAGACGTCCCTTTCTGTCCTCTGCCGGCATCTGCGCCCAGCATTTGCTCACGCACGCCAATAACTGATCTCTGGGCGTGGCACCTGGTGCCTTTGAAACCCTGTTTTCAAGTGCGGTCTCCGAATTGCAAACTTGAGGCCTCTTGTCCTGGAGATCAGATCAACAGCCGCGGTTGCGGCGTATCGTAGGACGGTAAGCGAGTCCTACACTCAGTTGCCTTTGATTACAGTAGAGATTATCTGGTCGCAAGCGTTGATATAGTCCTTAGATTACTGATTACTATTGCTACACTCATTAATTTTCACTTGTACGATACTTATCATGAGGATACCATAACATTGATGCACCTCGGATGTGACGATGCCAGTGAACGTTGGCATGCGGAGCTTTTCAACTCTTTGGGATGAGTTGTAGAGGCCAACTTGGAATCTCTTGGAGATGTGCCAAGGCCCAAAGGTACTGTGTGATTTGCCATAAGTGCAACGGCACGCCGGTTCGACGTCGCATGCAGCCGCAGGCTCGGAAAACTGCACCGCGAGGATGTATGTACTTTAAATATCTCAGCTTGCACTAAGTTTTCGAGTCAACTGCCGCAATCCTTAGTCTAGATCGTTCGGATGATGGAGATATCGCATTTCAAACTCGGAAGTCCTGGCTGAGGAAAGCGAATGTGACAAGCTGCTCGGCGAGTGACTATTTCAAGTTGGGATACACGAGTGGTAAACGAACGAAATATACCGTCGTAACTCTATGGAGAATAGTATAATGTCGCGATATAACGGTTATGGCTACTGTACAACTAGAAAGCACTACTTTATGACGAGAGAGAAATCGAAAGGACGAAATAAAAGGTGATGAATTCAGACCGCATCGAAGCCGGAATATGCGCGCAAAGTATATTTTGTCGTGTCAGGTAAATGAGGCGGAACGGTTGCAGGAGGGACCGATGGCATAGTCCCTGCCGGTACTAGGGCTGAGTGGTCCTCCATCGTCGCGTTCTTAGGCTCATGAAGGCTTTCCACAGAAGACGATGTCACGGTGTTGGAGGGCCAAAACTCCTCCTTGAAGTCAGGTTTAAGGTCATTGGCGATGGAGATAGGCTGTATCAGAGATTGGTCGGTGAACGAGGCACTTGATCTGCACTTCTCTCCTTCCGTTGTATCCACAGAAACCGTGACGCCAACCTTGTTCTTCACGTAAGGAACTGATGAAGGACTGAAATGGAAAACGATTTGAGCCCAAATAACTCGGACGGACCTACACCGTGAATGAACTACGTACGCATGCGACGATTTGTGAAGCGTAGAGGTCGAATAGCCGATACGATTGGCGATCGAGGCGTACATACGACGGTAATTGTTACGCGCCTCACCCGCAAAGCCGAAGAATGCGAAAAAGAGAAATGCACACAAGACAAGCGACCAGCGGAACAGCTCGAGGGCCGAACGGCTATCGTAGTTATTCTTCCAAATAGAAGCTGGAACCTGGATGACCTCGGAATAGTGTCTGTGCGTGGACGTCCAGCTATAAGGCTCGACACCCAACTTTGCATTGTGCACGATGTAGTACGTTGCCCACGGAATGGTCCCAAGTATCTCGGTGGTAGAAATTAACATCAGGCGGATGTACCGGCTACGAGTGAGACCAGGGGTGGACGACATTAGCCGCCTGTACTGAAGTTCGCGATTGTAGAATGTGTAAACGTTCGTGACTGTGACCAGTGAGACAGGGCACCAAGGCGAAGCGAGCCTGGACACTTACCACAATAAAACAGAGATACAACACCTATTGCCACGGGCCACGCGCTGACTAGGACAAAGGTCACCGGTGTGAGCACCATAGACATGTCAGGGCCAAAATCCTCAAATATGTTGTAACGATTTGCAGAAACAACATATTCTGGATTGCATCCTTATGAACAGTCGCTCGACGGTGAATAGCTAACCGCACTCACGGGCAATGATCTGGAGAATTGGAAGGCCGACACCGATTAGCAAATCATACATCACGGCCCGGCGTTTCTCGGAAGATGTGAAAACCACAGATTTCATGGTAGCAATCTTGTAGAGGCGGCGGTTGATGCAAAGTGAACTGGCCGGGACTGCAACATTGAGGGCGGCTTGAATGCGGGTTGCTTTCGGGTGACGGAGAGTGAGTGAATTCTCGAGAGACGGCAGATCAAGTGACTTACAGATATCACAGTAGACAGGAACCCTGTTGATCATATTCTTGTTCCATACGATCGAATTGATGCATTGCATCAAGCATCCAAGACCGATCCAGATCATGTACAGGCAAGTGCCCGTATTCCAGGCTACGCCGTACAACCTTTAAGTGGATACTCCAATCACGCGAATATATCCACTTACCTTCAAGGTGCCAGTAGAATGGAATGGCGCACAATACGAAACCAATGAAAGAGAAGGCAGTGAAAACTTCATTGGGAGGGGCAGGCATTGCGATTCTCGAATGTGGTGTGCAAGCACAGTAGAAGTGGGAGCTCTCTTGACCTTATAACGAAGAGGATCTCGAATGTACCTACCAGTGAAATTCATATAGAAATAACGAGATTATCAACCTAGGGACATCGGGATGATCTACAGAAATGGGACACCGTTTGACCCTTCCTAAATGGTAGCGAAATCGGTCCGGTGTTTATGATCAGAGATTGATGCTGACCGTGCGACCACAACCCCTTCGCCCTTGGAGCAACGATGGAATTTCTAGTGGTAGTGTGTTGTACAGACCTTCCTTTCCCACTCAGTTATGACATGGGAAACATTTTCCAGTAGTGGGACCAAACTTGGCAGTGGGTGGATTCTCGAAAGATTATGTAGGATGCCATATGGACGTCCGTGATACCCCATCATGCCGATACGTGTGACCTGTGATAGTCGATGCAAGGCACGTGGACAGACCAGGCAACCGTGGTGAGAACAGAAATCAAGGCGCTACCAAGGCCCGACACGCCGGCCACCCTGAGTGATAGAAGTTCTCCACCATCATGACCCCTATCACTGAAACATAGTAAAGTGTACATTAGGGTTGACGCTCCGCCCTGAAGGCGGGTATACGCCGTTGTTGGCAGGTGTTAGCATTTCATCTTTAGCAGCAATGGTTAGCTGATAACGTACAATGATAAGATTGGAGATTACATAATGTTTGAAAGGCGGGAAGGGCGGTGGTAGGTCAATGTGGAAACGACCCCGGGCAATCCTCCCCTCAACCAGCAGCTTCAAAATCGGTCGTTGGCTAGCAAACTGACCACTCTCTAATTCAAAGGGAAAACTCGCTGCGAGTTTGTTAGGTCATCATGTTCATATGCTGCTGGAGGAAGGCAAGTTTGGAATCGGGCAAACGCCGACTCTCCGACTCTGAGAATCACCGAATTCAAGCTTCCCTAAATTACGTAACGTCACGTGAGTCTTAATTTTTACTCTCATTCACGTCTGTCCCTAAAGACTCATATATTAATTTCATTCTTTGCTCGCTCTTGCCCTGGTCGACCTTCCAACAACATAAACTTCGTGTTCATCTTATCTGAGAATCGGTGTGAAATTTGGAAAGGGCTTTGCCCAAGTGTGGGACAAGACCGTAATTCTACGTAACTTACTGTGGAGAAAACAAACGTCATAGACCTTCTCATAATATGAGTGACACAGATCATTTATAAGCAAGCTAGTGTTCCAAGCTGCACCGTACAATCTTAAGGAAGCTCCAATATGATGGCCATCAACGAGACAAACTTCATACAGCTGTGCATCATGAAATGAGCTAATGGGATGGCTCCGGCTAGGTGGCACCGTGACTGTGACAGAGCATTTTGAAATGGCGCACTTGCATGCAACTTTAGACTTCAACGAACCAGTGGAAGAGAATGGCATACAATACGAATCCAATGAGAGAGCAGAAATGGGTGCTTCCTGGTGCTTCCAATAGGCCAGAGGGCAGAGCAGGGCCTGAGTGAACCTCGAACGCACCCAATGGAAAGATTAAAAGAGACGCCATACGTGCGATGGCCCAACATAGTGTACTGTTTGTTCATGATACGTGACAGGGCACTGCGGATGGAAAAGGCTACTTTGGTGAGAAAATGAAAACAAGATACCACCAAAGAGGTTGTCTGACACGCCGACCATCCGGAGGTGTAGAAACACTCCATCACCACTTTATTTACCACAGGAACACTAGAGCGCGCATTGTGGTTGGGGCCGATTGAGACTTCGCATTTGCCGGTGGCAGCTAAAGCGCTGAAGGTCAGTTGATTACGTAAAATGTCCTACAGCAACGGACTCGTTGGAAGGTGAACACTCTTGGCGCCTTGGGAGTGCTCGGGGTCACGGGAGACATGCTGGCTGTAAGCCGAGTTGGGTGGAGGGCATGGAGGATGACTGAGATGCGAGTATGGTTGCAATGAGTTGCTAGATACACGACCAGACGCGAAATACCGTCCGGCGAAGCCTACGGACTCAGCTGGGGAAGTGAGCTACGACGGGCGGGTAGGGAACCCACACTCGCTGTAGCGACCTGCTAGCTTGTGGTCACAACAGGCCCGCAGTGTGTGTGATCGCTGCTGGACTTGCAACAATTCTTATGCCCATTGCTTGGAGCTTCCGTGGAACTGCTTACTTTGTGGCTGTGTAATTGCGATGATGTCACTGGCAGGGGAAGTTATATGCGACGAGTGGCAGTGAGTTATCGAAGGCGAGCTAGAAAAGGGATGTAATTTACAACGAACGAGATACGAATTCTCTGTGAGCCAGACAGCGGACGCACGAGTCGGCACGACCCCGGGCCGCCAGCCCGCCGGGCAAGGGCACATTACAAACTCCGACGCTATAGTACGCGTCTGCACTTGGAACGTCTGGAACCCCCTGGCATCAGGTTGTCAATGTAACTTTTGGAGGACCGATTCATTGGGACTCGGAGTTTACCAGTAGGTCACCGGTCACCAGTCACCTCCGAGTCCTAGTGAAGCGGCTGCAGACCCAGCGTCATCAAAATCAGTTGTTGGCTGCCCTTTCGACCATTCCAACTCAGGCTCATCAAATGACGAACTGGCTTCACACCAATGAACTTTGTGAAGTGATCGATAATCAATAGGGAGAAGCGGGACTTTGCCTATTTGCCGTTCTGGCGCCTTGTCGCGATCATATCATATCTGTCCATGCGCCAGCTCTGTTTCCATTTTTCCAGGAGTCACGGAGCTTGCTGAGAGATTTGCAATTGGATCTAATCTGGACCCCGCCATCTACTATTTAAGCCAGAGCGCCTGGAAAAGGGTTTTCATGTAAGCATT
>WNFQ01004497.1_pt1 | contig 17347 bp, 12 predicted proteins | sample 5400171 | NCBI WGS metagenome assembly WNFQ01 (sample SAMN13153356, study PRJNA577476) | soil metagenome | isolation source: 20 cm soil under Madrone tree | place: USA:California | collected 2016-06-14 | reverse complement strand
TTTGGTGCATGGACCTTGGGGCAGAATTTTTTGGGTCGAAGCATGTACAAAAACATGTACAAACTTGGATATAGGACGATATTTTGACTGACGTAACCACTTGGGAAATAAAGAGAAGACGCACCTTCGCCAGCACCCAGATGAGTCGATCCAAGTAAACTCGATGGGTACCGGATTGTCGCGCTTCCCCCAGTCCGGGACTAAACACGTCAGCCTTCGCGGTCGTGAGCCTCGATACTGACCGCCGGTTACCAGCGGAGACTAGAGACTAGGGTAGGGCCTGCCAAATTAATGTGCCGTTGCCGTACTCGACGTGCTTATCGAAAGCGGCATGCGACCTCCTAATGCTTCGACGCACGGGCGCTCCGCCGTGGTCGGCTGATTGTTTTTTGAAGCCGTGGTCATCGGCGCAGCGTTCGGACTTTTTTCGATTCGAACCCGAAGGATGGCAGATTCTTTTCGACGGCGATGCTCACGTTTTTGTCGAGGAGGTGCGCGTAGCCACGAATCGTCATCCGTAAGTCTGCGTGGCCGAGCAGCTTCTGAATCACCTCCGGGCGAGTGTCTTTGTTGATCAAAAGGCTGGCATAGGTGCGTCTCAAATCGTGAAAATGCGCGGCCGGCACGCCAACCCTTTTGCAGGCGCGCTTTACGCGGCGCGACGCGTTGATCTCGCGTTCCCATGGGCGACCATCGGTGCGCTGAAAAATGGAGTCGACGCCTGCCTTCCCAGCCGTCGCCGTTTCAAAGAAGCGCGCGCCCTCGGCGTTCAACGGCACGGATCGCGATTTGCCGCCCTTGGAGTGGTTAACGTCGACTCGGTCGTCAACGAAGTCGGCGGCCTTGAGTGCTCGCAGTTCGCCGAGCCGCATGCCGGTATACAGGCTGCCGCGCACGAGCTGCCGAAAGTCGGGGTCGCAGGCGTTGAGGACCTTGATGGCCTCGGCGGCCGTGAGACTACGCTTGCGCGGCAGATCAACGTTTTTGAAGGGCGGCACGCGAAGCCAGGGTGTCGTCGTCACGTGTCCGTTTTCGTAGGCGAGATTCAGCGCCGCAAACAATGTAGTGCGCACGCGATTCGCCGTGGCCTTGCTGCGGCGTTTGAGTTCGGGGTCGTCGGTATCCTTGACCAAGCTGTCGCGCCACGCTTGGAGCTTCTCCTTCGTCAGGTCCGCGATATCGGTCTCGCCGAGCGTCGGAACAACGTGTGTGGCCATGCTGCACGCGTCGGACTCAACTGCGTACTTTGCGCTCCTCGTCCGCCGATCAGTCCAGTAGGCGGTGAGAGCGGCGTTGACTGTATACCGCGGCACGAGGCCGGCTGTTGGGCGATCGTCTGCCGTAGCGACCCTTAGTGCGTCCTCGAACGATAGAACGGTAATGTGGTTGGCGGCGATGTTCTCGTCGTCCGCCAGACCCAATCGACGTTTGTGGCAGCCACGTGCTCGAACGTCGACCCTTGCGGAATCCGATGTGCAACAGGGGGCGCACCTCGTGCCAGTAGGGCTCGTGTGCGACCGGCAGCGACCGGCGCGCCTCCTTGGTCTGCAATCTCGTTGAGCGTTGCTTGCGTGCCATACCACGTCCTTGAACCGGGCTTGTCGAAAAACTTAGGGCAATTTAGGACAATGTCTGTCCTAGGCACCGAAATATACGCTAAGACACTCATGGACAGATAGTTGTAAGTTACTGAATATGTGATAGTTACAGGTGGACGCATGTGGACGCAAGCGGACCATGTTTCCCCCTTTCACGGTGAGAACCGGGGTTCGAATCCCCGTGGGGACGCCACTTACTGCGTGTTTGTCAGAAGATCCACCGTAAGATTCTGTAAAGGCACGAAATTTAAGAGGTTCTGAAATTCTGGCCGCTTCTAGGCGGAGATTCACAAGTTTGGTATCGCTATTTCCGGCGGCGTTTCCCGGTCTTTTCTAATGACTAACGGACGTTGCGAGGGTTCGAAGTCCTTTGGGCCATAGGCTGTAAGTTTTCGGCCGACGAGGGCCTCTCATTAGAACGGTCCGAACAGAGTCGGTGCCCCAAGCAAGATCCACGAACGTGCTCATCATGTTCCAAAGCGTCTCAAGCGACTCGTCCTGGACCTTTTCGCTCCAACCAGTCTTAGCAAGATATTTTCGGTATTTTTCCCGATCAAACGGCAAAGGACTGGAACCGCCTTCAGCGCCGGGCTCGTGCACGTTGCGCGATTGCTTTTCGGACTTGATGTTCATTTTCGCCTACCTCTCCCGACTGCGGCCGTACGTATAGTGAGCACTTTCGTCGTTCACTAAGTTCGGTGCTGCTGAAACTTGCGGTGAGGATTGGGCCGGGCGGGCACCCGGGAGAGAATGCGTAGTAACCCCTGAAACCCCCGGAAACTTGCTGGAGACTTTGCAGCGTCGTCCAAACAATTGGTCGCCGTTCGTCGGGGGCAAGGAAGGCGCCTCAGCGTTCGAGGTAATCGTTCCATTCTTCGAGGGTTTCAAACAGTTGCTTCGAACTTTCTATATTTAGGGACGCCATTTTAAACGGTGATTGCGCACGGGTGTCAGCCCCGCGGGCGAGCGCGTACAGAACCCCTACTGCGCCACCCGGGAAATCGGAAGCGCGTTTGCGACCTCGCTTGCCGCAGGCGCAGTTACGTACTTCACGACCAGGCGCGCACTGTAGCCTTGTTCGCCGTCCCATGAGGAAAAGCCCGTGCAGACCTGCTTTGTCTGGTCGGACTCGGCCCGCTCGAAAGGCTTGTCTGCGAAGCGCGCTCGTCCGACGGACTGACCCGAGGAGACTCGACTTTCGGTCCAGGGCTGCGATGAGTCCTCAGGCCGAGCGTACAGATCCATGGTTGTCACCACGGCCGACGAGGGCACGCTCGCGCATAGCGTGACCCGCGGTGCTTCCTGCTCGTCGCAACCCGGAACTGCATCGGTGGCGACGACGGCGCGCGCGCGGCACGGTCCGACTGATGTCGTCACGGTGATGCTTTGGGCCCCACCGTGATCGTCGGCCACAGGCCCGCTCGAACCATGACTGCTCAGAGTTTCTCGCTCCAGTCGCGCCGCAGTCGCGCTGATCTGCGCGAGCTGCGTCTGTAGCTGGCTATGCCGCGCCGCGGAATCGAGGTCCGACTGCCTCACCAAGTACTGCGAGAGGACGAAACCGCCCACCAGAGCGCCGACGAGCAGCAGACCCACTGCCAGCACAGGGCCACGGCGCGATTTCTTCGTAGCCGGAACACCGCGTGCGCGTTCCCGCACTTCCTTGCGCCAGGCGAACTTCAGTTGGATTAACGTGCCGATAATAGTGCCCGCGGCGGCAATGGCCGCGGCGGTCACTCTGTCGTCGAGATCGAATAAATTCATGAACACATCCGAAAGGATTACCCAACGGCCGATCTCCGCGGCCGTCGATCAGGGCCCGAGTACAAGGATCTGGGGCAACGCCGCCGCACGCGGTCAATTTATCGCTGAACGCGTCCCGGGACTGAGAGATGGTTCCGGTTTTTCGGACACCGGCGGCCGCCGGATTTACGGGGGTTAAGTAGGAGTATCCGTGGGGACGCCAATTTTAAACGCCGGTTATGGCGTTGTCGCCTCGGTCTCCGCGTTCAACGCATCGAGATAGCGCACATAGGCGAAGATCCGTCCCCGCGCGCGGCCGGTGGTTTCACGCACGATCCCCAGCTTCTGCAATTCGCCCAGTGCTTGCGTCACCGTCGGGGTCGTGAATCCTTCACCGTTGTGCCCCTTGTTAAAGTCTGCTTAATAGCCTAGCAGTTTATTAAAGGGAACGAGGCTTTTCTTTAATAAGAGTCTGATCGCTTCTACCGTTCGGGGCAGCGCTGCCCATGGGTATGCATCAGGTCGTTCGATTAGCCCGGTATTTACGGGGGTTAAGTTGGTGTACCCGTGGGGACGCCAATTTTAAACGCCGACAATTCGGGATAGAGGCGGACGCCCGGCAATTCATCGCTCGGCCCTCAGGTCCGGTCCTGCCAAATGACGGGGTTGCGCCTGCCGTGGAACACCGCCAAAACGACGATTCGTCGCTCTTCCGCTCGAAAGTACACGCTGAATGGAAACCGATTGGCAACGATACGGCGAACATCCTTGTCAATCGCTGCGTAGGTCGTGGGTCTCAGCCGCAGCGTCCACGCATCGTTCGATTTCGGCAATGAATTCCACACCAAGGCCTGGCCTTTGGCTTTCGTACCATGCTGCCGCTTCGATGAACTCCGCGCGGGCGGCACGACGAAAGGTAACCGATAGGTTCATCTCCCGATTCGCGTCAGCGCCGAGTCCTTGACCTCATCCCAATGGACTACATCTTCCGGATTCGCGGCATGGTCGGCAAGCCGCCGGTCGAGCTCGGCCTTCTGAGCTCCTGTCGGACCTGGCACGGCATTTCGATCGCCGATGCTATCCCAAAGCGCCTCGACCAACTCAAGCTGCTCTTCTAAAGGGAGCTTGCGAACTTGGTCAAATAAAGAAGTATTCATCCACTTATTATAGCGCCCGGCGACGGCCCCTGTTAACCGCGCAAATAAACAGATATTCGAGGGGATCCACGAGGCATTTACCTCGATTATGACGGCGCCGGCCGCCGCCGCGCCGGTGAAGTACATGGAATTCGGGCGAAACGCCGTCGGTCAACCCTCAGAATCCACCAGCCGATACAACGCTGCGAGCGTCATCGAGCGCATATCTGTTGCCAACTCCATTGCCCTCGTCGGTTCATTTCGTTCAGCGCGCGCGGTCGCAATTCGCGCCAGCAACGATGCTGCCTCGTATCGCTCCAGCGCCCGAGTGCGCACCGTCGCAAAGCAGCGGCCCGGCCGCACCAATGCCTCGTCGATGTCTCCGATGTTAGGCAGATTGGTGGTAAAGATGATCTTCCGGCCCTGCGCGCGGACCACCCCGTCCGCCACGGCCAGGAAGCGGTGTAGATCCACATTGCCGTTGGAGCGCGCCATCAACAAGTGATCCGCGTCCTCGATAACAAACGCATCGTGGTTGCCGGTGATGAAATCGACGAAAATCTCGTCGTTCTCGAGTGCGCGCATGTCAGCGGTATAAAGCACTTGAGCGCTATCCGCTTTGCGGGCAGACATCGCGGCCAGGATGGCGCGCACCAATCTCGTCTTTCCGGTGCCCGGTGGCCCCTGAAGAATCAGCACGGTCTCGCGCGACGCGAGGTAGCGCGCAATGAAGGTTGACACCGGCTCGGCCAGATTCGGATAGGCTTCATCGTAAGGGGCGGGGTCCGCCATCTCGTCGAACGATGCGCTCGAGAGACCCCGACCACTGGAGAATTGCCAGTCGATCGTAAACATCTCGTGCCGCACCAGTTGCTCGCCGACGATGGCCAACATCTTCGCGCGCGCCTGGTCCAGCCGGTTCATGCTTTCAGCCCAGATGTGAAATGTGCAGGAGCCGTAATCGATCTTGCGGTTGCCTTCGAGGTTGATGAATACCCCAGGCCCGTCGAGCAGCAGCGACGTGCTATCCATGCGCTGAGCGACGAGATCGGAGTGCAACGCCAAAGCGTCGAAAACCTCGTCCAAGGGCCGACGAACGGCGCACCGCACGGTGCGGTGAATCGCATAGCGCGCGGCGCCTCGATCGAAGGACTGCAGCGCTCGCAGCTTCAACAGCGTCTCGCCCGGGTCGGACAGGTCGCCACGCAGCGCCAGGTACATAGGCAAGCCGCCAGCCTCACCTACGCTTCTCTCAAAGTCGAATTTCAATCCCTTCATGGTCGTCATTTAAGGCAACAAAAAGCCCCTGGTGGATGCTCGCCAGGGGCTTTCGTCGCGATGACGGGGCCGCCTGACTCGAAGCATGGCGCTTCGAGCCATCGACTCGAAACGGTTACTTCAAAGAGTATCTACACGTATTCTTCATAGACCCTAAGGTCATAGCCTTCTCCGTTGTACGGCTCTCGCCGCGCGTGGCGGCAAGACAGCCGCGTAGAATACTCAGGGCTTAAGTTTTGTCAAGAACATAGGCGGAAGCCGGTGCTGTAGCCTTGTGTATTCCAGCATCAGCAGTACTCATTTTAACCAGCAGACCTTAGGTTTCATCTTGCCTGGCGAGGAAGCGCGGTAAATTGCCGGTTCGAAAGGTCCTCCTACGCACAAATCATAAGTCTCTGACCTTTTTTGCCAGTTCATACCCGCCAGGCTTTCTGGTGAGACCCGCGGTATGTTTGATGTTTACGGGGGTTAAGTTCGTGTACCCGTGGGGACGCCACTACGTGAGTGTTTGTCAGAGCTTCGTAAGCTTCTGTAAAGGCAGAAATTTCAGGGGTTCGAAAATTCCAGCCGGTTCCACGGCCGGAAATCCCCAAGTGTGGTATCGCGGTATCCGCAAGTCGTTGTACCGCCCCGCGCTGAATTTGTAATTCCTGAACAATACTCGTCCCGACCGCCGCAAGAATCCCGCGCTCAAGATACATGGGTTTTCGGAGGACGGAGGACGCGCTGGGGTACCCCGAATCAACTTGGCGACGATTGGCAAACTAATGGCGATATGGTTGAGGTACACGGGAAATTTGAGTTGAGTCCGGTATGAGCGGGGACGAGGTCAGCAACACTTGCGAAATCGAGTCGGCCAGCACGTCCACTGACGGCTCACGAATCACGGTTCGATGATCACCCGGAACTTCATGGATCGACAGGTGACGGCAGACCGACGCCCACAGCGGCGCGGCATCATACGAGACGGGGTCTCTTAGCGTACACCGCATCAGTACGATCTCTCCTTCGTAACTTGAAGGTTCGTACGCTGCCATCGCTTTGACCGCGGCTTCCCGCACGCGGACCAGCGGCGCCGGCAGGCCAGCACCCCCAGCTCCCAGCGAACTGCCCTCGATCGTTCGCCGGCGATAACCAATTCGCGTGCGAAAACCGTGCAAGCGTTGCCGCAGGTGGTGATGGACCTGGGTCATCGGGATCCGGCCAAGGCTCATCAGGTTTTTCCCCGCAACCGCCTGCATGATTTTGAGCCATGCCCACATCGGCCAGTATCGTTCATCGACAGTGGTATCGATCAGGATCAGCGGACGGGTCGCTTGCCTCGCTCGAGACAGACGGCGGGCCATCTCAAATGCGATGAGGCCACCAAAGGAATAGCCGCAGAGTCGATACGGACCTCTCTCCTGAAGCGTCCGGATCGCTTGAATGTACGCGTTTGCCATCGCATCGATCGTTTCCAGGGGCTGACACGATCCGTCGAGCCCCAATGCCCGGATTGCGTAAACCGGGCCGTCGGAGCGGATCCTGCGGCATAGCCTGAAGAGTTCACTCACGTCTCCGCCCAGCCCATGAATGACGAAGAACGGTGGTCCGCTGCCACCTTGCTGAACTGGCACGAGGTGGGAAGAGGCCGGCGGCTCCAGGGATTCCAGGCGGCGAATCATTCGCGCAATCGTGGGCGCGTCGTAGATGAAGGTGAGTGGCAGAGACATGGTCAAGGCGAGTTCTAGCCGGCTGAGCAGCCGCAGGGCGATGACCGAATTCAAACCCATCTCGAAGATATCGTCGTCTCGATCGATGGGTGTGATGCCAAGCGTCTCTTCCCACAATCTCGTCATGGCTGCTTCGCAGATGCAGCCGTCTTCGCCGGTCAATGCGAAACGGACCGCATCTTCGTCATCAGGCGGTGCCACGCGAAGTCCAGGATGGGATGCAATGGCGGCCAGACATTCCGGGTTCCGCAGAGCACCGTTATTGGAAACGGGCACTCCGTTCACGCAATCTCGCGCACTGCGTTCCGAACTTTTGCCGGTATGCGTCGTTGGCAGAGCCGGGACTTGTATGATGACCGCCGGTACATGGGCTGCCGATGCTCGTGTTGCGATGGCCTTGCGTACGCGTGCCTGCAAAAGCGTGCTGAGCGTGAGCTCGGGCCGCAGCACGAGGAGCAAGACGATGCGGGCGTGGCCGTATTCCGATTCCACGCGCTGTTCGACGGCCATGGCTGCGGAGATTTCCGGGAAGCTTTCCAGCACTCGATAGATTTCGGCCGGACCGATCCGGATGCCGCGGATGTTCATCGTGCCATCTGAGCGTCCGTGCATCACCGCGCTTGCGTCGGATGTGAATTCGATCAGGTCGCCGTGCGTCCACAGTCCTGGATTCTGCGCAAAATAGGCATCATGAAAGCGCTCGCCCAGCGGATCATCGAGAAATCGTACCGGCTTGGAGGGAAAGGGATTGGCGCAGACCAACTCCCCGATGTGTGGCGATGGGGACCCTGCCACGGGAAGCGCCCGCAGATTAAACCCCAGCCCCTTGCATTGCGGTTCAGCCGCGTACGCCGGCAAGTTGGGATTGCCCATGACGAAACAGCCAATCATGTCCGTGCCGCCACTGATGGATTGCACCGGCAGATCTTTGACATTTGCGCTAAACCAGTCCTGTTGCTCTTCGTAGAGGATGGAGCCGGTGGAAAGCACAGCCCGCAGCGCGGCCAGATCCAGGCTTCTCCCCGGCGCGATGCCCGCCCTGTCGCACATTTGCAGGTAGGGCGGGCTCGTGCCAAACACGGAAACTCGTTCCCGCGCGACGATGTTCCAGAGGGTATCGGCGGCTGTAAGCGGGCCGTCGTACAGGACCAACTCCGCGCCGGACGCGAGTGCCGTCAGCTGCCAGTTCCACATCATCCAGGCGCTGGACGTGTGAAAGAACAACCGATCACCGGGTTTCAGATCACAATGCAGACGATGCTCCTTGATATGTTCGATCAGGGTGCCTCCAGCTCCGTGGACGATGCCTTTGGGCCTGCCCGTCGTACCCGATGAAAACAAGATGAACAACGGATGATTGAACGGCAGGAGTGGCCAATCGCACTCTGCGGATGCGTGGGATGAGCACAGTGCATTCAACGTGTAGCAAGGCAGAGGCAATCCGGCCAAGTCGTGCTCGTCGTTGAGAACTATCACCGCGCGCAGGGAGGGGAGCGCGTGAATGATCTGGATCAATTTCTCGTGGTGCTTCGGATCTATACTGTCGAACGGGGTACTTGCGTGGCACAGCAGTAACTGCGGCGCAACTGGGGCAAATCGCGCGATGCTGGCATCCGCTCCCATTTCGGGGGCGCTCGTTGCAATAGCGGCGCCCAAGGCCGCAACCGACAAAACCGCAATGACCGCGGAGGCGTCGTTATATGCCACCATCGCCAGATGGCTGCCTTTGTCGATGCCGAGCTCCTGCATCGCCGCGGCTCCGGAGATCACGCGGCGGCGAAGCTCTGATCGGGTCAGTCGCCGGGTCGTGCGGTTCAAATGCACCGATGCGATCGCAGATCCGCTGTCCTCGGTGACCGACTCCGCAAGGAGGATGCGCACGGCATTCAGTTGTAGATTGGGAAAGAAACTGGCTTCCTCCAGGTTGTCGCTCGTGCAAATGACGGATGGGTCACCCTGATACTCGATGCCGGACCACTCGAGGAGCAGTCGCCAGAACAGGCGGTAGTTGTCTACCGAGAAGCCGTGGAACTCGTTGTATGAGCGGAATCTACATCCGGTCACGGTTTCGCAGTGCCGCATGAACGCCGTCATCTGGGTTCGGGCCACATCCTCCGGAGCCGGCTGCCAGATGGGCTGACGCTCACTCGACTGTCCTTGCATACCGCTGCTCGATTCTTCTGACACTGATGACTGATTGCGCACAGAGCCAAGATCCGCTGCGAATTCCTTGCCGGTGGAAGTGTACGGAATGTTGGGGAATCCGACCAGCGGAAGACCGCGCAATTTCGTGTCAGCGTTTGCCTCCTTGGCACGATTACGCGTGCCCGCCCACCGATCGAGTCACGCGGTATTTACGTGGGTTAAGACGGAGTACCTGAACATGGGTTTTGTAGTGACCGAAGTTAGAATACTCGACCCAATCACAAAGGTCCCGGTCCCTAACCGGCGATGGCGTCGCATAAAGGAGCAGCAGGCCGCGTCTTTATACTTCTGATACTCGTGCCGCGCTTGCGTCATTTCCGCTCGACTCCCATGATAAGCGAGTAACTCGTGCTCCGCCCGCCACCGGGGTCCTTCCGCAGCGCGCCGCGCTCGACGAGATCCAGGATGTCACGGTAGGCCGTGTCCTGCGAGCCCTTGGTGAGCTTGGCGTATTTGGATGTCGTGAGCTTTCCCTCGAAGCCGTCGAGTAATCTGTTCAGCACCTTAATCTGGCGCGCATTCAGCGACTGTTGCGCAAAGCGTTCCCAGAAGCGCGCCTTTCCCAGCACCGCGCCCAGAGTGTCTTGCGAGCCCTCGATCGCGCGGAGCAGGCACGAAAGGAACCATTCCTGCCACGGCGTAACATCGAGGGTACCCTTCTGCGTGCGTTCGAGCGTCGTGTAATAGTTGCTCCGCTCGCGGCGAATTTGCGCTGACATACTGTAGAAGCGTTGGGTGCTTTGTTCGGAGTGGGCGAACGCCATGTCGGCGATCGCGCGCGCAATGCGTCCGTTGCCGTCATCGAAAGGGTGGATGGTGACGAACCACACATGCGCGAGTCCCGCGATGAGAAGCGGGTCGATTTTGCCGGGTGCCTCGAACCAGCTTAGGAAGCGGTCCATATCTTCCGGGACGCGCGCGGCGGGCGGCGCTTCATAGTGAACCTTCTGCCGACCGATCGGCCCCGAGACAACCTGCATCGGCCCGCCGCTGTCATCCCGCCAGTTGCCGACGGTGATTTTCTGAAGGCCGATTCGACCCGTGGGGAAGAGTGCCGCGTGCCAGCCGAATAACCGGTCGGCCGTCAGGGGCTGCGCGTAGTTAGTAGTTGCGTCGAGCATCATCTCGACGACGCCCTCGACATCGCGGTCGGCCGGCACTAGCCCGCCAACATCCATGCCGAGCCGCCGTGCGATCGAGGATCTGACCTGATCGCTGTCGAGTTTTTTGCCCTCGATCTCACTTGAGCGGACCACGTCTTCGGTCAGGGTGTTCAGCTGGGCCTCACGACGCAGGTCGAAGCCGAGATCCTGCATCCTGCCGAGCAGACGGCCCTGCTCGCGCGAGGCCTGCCCCAACAGAGCGGCAAGGTGGCCGCTATCCCAGGTCAGGTCAGGCCAGTCAGGGTGCTCCCAGATGTACATTTTAATCTCCGCATTTTATGCGGATATTATGCTCTCTGTTCTCCGCATTGGCAAGTGCATTCTCCGCACGTCGCGCGGAGAATGGGCCAGCTATTCTCCGCAAGGAGTCGGATTACCGATCTATTCAGCCTCTTGCGCAATGTCGCCCACATATTATGGTGGCGCCGTCGGTGTGCGGGCGCATTAGCGCTCAAGGTAGTCGTTCCATTCTTCTAGGGTTTCTAGAGTTGGTTCGAACTTTCTCTCCTTAGGGACGCCACTTCCTGGGCGTTTGCCTGCTTGTGACGTTGCGCCCAAAATACCGCTATGGATTAGCGATAGGCTGTCATCCGAAGATCGATCCTCCGCTTTCTGCCAGTTGCACACCAGCTCGGCGAACTCGGTCGCCGGCAGCGGTGGGCTGAAGTGATAACCCTGGTATTGATCGCAGCCCACAGACTGCAGAAACTTCAGCTGCTGTAGCGTTTCCACGCCTTCGGCGACCACCTTGAGCCGAAGACCGTGTGCCAGCGACACGATCGCCTGAACAATCGATGCATCATCGGCGCGGGTAGTTAGATCCGTGATGAAACTACGATCGATCTTCAACTTGTCGATCGGAAAGCGACGCAAGTAGCTCATACTCGAGTAGCCGGTACCAAAGTCATCGACCGATACCAGCACGCCCATGCGGCTAAGTTGCTCGAGGACTGCCGCAGAGTCTTCTGGATTGGTCATCACCGCGCTCTCGGTCAACTCGATCTCAAGGAAGCGCGGATCGAGCTGAGATTCCTCGAGGGCGCTGCGAACCACCTCGAGCAGGTCGCCCCGTCGAAACTGCGAGGCCGCCACATTGACGGCGACGCGCAGGGACAATTGGCCGGCGCGTTGCCAGGCCTTGCATTGGCGGCAGGCTTCACGCAGCACCCACGCGCCTATCTCGTGGATCAGTCCGCACTCCTCCGCCAGCGGAATGAATTGCGCCGGCAGTATGAGACCTCGTTGCGGATGGTGCCAGCGGATCAGCGCCTCGGCACTGTGAATATCACCGGTGGCGGTGTCGACTTTGGGTTGATAAAACAATGCGAATTGCTCGAGCTTCAGTGCCTGATGCAGCTCGCTTTCGAGGCTCACGCGCTCCAGCGCCACCGACTTCATGCCGGGGGCAAAGCATTGATAATTATTGCCGCCGCGTTCTTTGGCGCAATACATGGCCGCGTCGGCATGCGCGAGCACGCTCTCCGCGGAACCGCCGTCTGAGGGGTAGAAGGCGATGCCGATGCTCGAGGAGACGTGCAAATCGACGCCGCCCAATTGAATGGGCGTGCGCAAAACTTCATTCGCGCACCTGCAGATCTCCTCGGCGTCGGCGCGTGCTGCCGAAGGGCTGACCACGAGCACGAACTCATCGCCACCCACGCGCGCGACCGTGTCAATACTGCGTACCAGCCCGTGCAGTCGGCGTGCGACTTCGTTGAGCACGATGTCGCCGGAGCGATGGCCAAACGAGTCATTGATCAATTTGAAGCGATCCAGATCCAGCATCAGGACGGCAAACGGCTGTGCGTCTCGATCGGCGTGCGCAATCGCTTGGGCAAGGCGATCGTCCAGCAGCACGCGATTCGGTAGGCCCGTTAGCGCATCGTGAGTCGCCAGATGACGCAGCTGCAAGTTAGCAGCTTCCAACTTTTCTGTGCGGGCGGTGATGACCTGTTCGAGGGACTCAACATGCGCTTCCAATGCTCGCTCGTGCTGCCACTTGCGCGATAAGGCGCTCGCACACTGCAGTACTTCGATCGGCTCGAACGGCTTCTTGAGAATGAGCAGCTTGTCGGAGTGGCCAACCCGCTCGAAGATATCCCTCCAGTCGTAATCTGAATGCGCTGAGCAGATCACGATCTGCACGCCCGGGTCCTCTTCCCATAGGCGTTCGATGGTTTCCAAGCCGTCCCAGCCCGGCGGCATCCGCATATCGACGAAGGCCATGGCGTACGGACGGTTATCGGCGCGTGCACGTTTAACGCACTGCACGGCTTGCTGGCCCTGCAGTGCGAAATCGAGCGCATAGTCAGGATGGTGCGTAGGCGTCGCTGCCGGGTCGCCGAACAGCACGTTTTCAGCCTCGGATAGGTTCGCATCATCTTCGGCGCCGGTGGCGAGGATGCGGCGGAAGTCATCATGGATCGCCGCGTTATCGTCAGTGATGAGAATACGGATGTTATCGATTCGGGCCTCAACAGTGTTCACGCGCGCCTCCTTGCCATCTGCTCACTGGCGGCCGACAGCGGCATCCGAAGGCTGAAGCGCGCACCGCGGCCTGGGCCATCGCTGTGCCCGCAGAGCTCGCCACCCAACTCCTTGGCGAGATTGGCGCTGGCGTGCAGGCCGAATCCATGACCATCCTTCTTGGTGGTGAACCCGAATTCGAACAAGCGCTGTAGTACAGCGGTTTCGATCCCGGTTCCGGAATCCTCAACATCGATCGCAAACGAACCCTGCGTTAACGGGTGAATCCGCACTGTCAACATTCGCTCTCCCTGCGTCTGATCCCGCAGCGCGTGATGCGCGTTGCTCAGCACGTTGCCCAGAATTTGAATCAGTTTGTGGCGATCGAGGGTGAGCCGAGGTGTGAGCTGGTAGTCGCGAGTGATCGTCACGTCAGTGCTGTCCGTGAAGTTGAGTGCGATCGCCTTATCGACCAATTCTGCGACATCGACTTCTTCGGTGACACCGCCACGGCGCGCATAACTCTGTTGTGCCGCAACAATCTTGCCGATGTGCTCGACATGCACGACGATGGCCTGCGTATCGGCGTGCAGCGTACGGTTCTCGGCGCACAAATTCTCGCCGAGGTTGGTCAAGTAGCTCCGGACTTCACGGCCGCGCCGGTCATTCTGCAAGAAGTCCCCCAGCCGATCACCTTGTTCGGTCAGCAGCTTGGCGACCCGCTGGACGTTGCCGACGCGCGAGTCACGTAGACCCGCAAGCACCAGTGTGGCGGACACGCCGAGACTGTTGAGCACATTGCCGACATTGTGCAGCACGCCCGTGGCGACTTCGGCCATGCCCGCCTGGCGCGAAACATCGCGCAATTGCATCTGCAGCTCCAGTCGCTGCTCCTCTTGCTGAACCTGCTCCGTGACGTCCCAGGAAACACCCAGCACGCGCTCGAGCTGACCCTGCGCATCGCAAGTCAACCGACCATGGGCCTGTAAATGCACCGTCTTTCCGGCGTCAGTTACAATCCGCAGGCGCAACCCGCACACCCAGCGGCTCTCCGCAATCGCGGTGCGAATCGTAGCCAGGGCGGTGGCTGCGTCATCGGGATGGATCATCGCCAAGAGTGCGTCGGGACGTCCGCGGAAGTCGAAACCCGCGCTGCGCAGGGATTCGATCTCGTTCTCGGTCCACAGAGTGGTCCGCGTCGGTACCTCATATTCCCAGCAAGCGATCCCGGCGGCCTGAGTGGCCAGCGTCAGGAGATTCTTGCCATGCTGCAAGTCTGTGTTCAATCGGGCAAGTCGCAAGGCATCTTGACGCGTGCGTGATTCGAGGTGTGCATCGTAGACTGCGGCAATCAAGGTGATCGCGAGCAGCGCCAGTGCAATGAGGCCGATTGTCAGCGCCAACCAATTGTTGTCCAACGCTGCGCCGCCCCAGCAAATTGAGCCGGGCGCGAGCATCGAGGCAGCCATGCCTGTGTAGTGCATGCCAGTGATGGCAAATCCCATCACAACCGCGGCGCCGCCGCGTGTGAGGATCATGAGCCAGGACTGCCCACTGCGCAGCTTGAAGGCGAGCCAGAGAGCAGCGAACGATGCCGTGACGGCGATCGCAATCGAAGCACCGACGAGCAGCGGGTCGTAGCTGATCGTCGGCATGATCTGAATGGCTGCCATGCCGGTGTAGTGCATGGCGCAGATTCCGGCGCCCATCACCAGCGAGCCTGCGGCAAGTCGCTTGACGCCAAGATTTGGACGGCTGGCGATCGCGAGGGCGAAGCCTGAGGTCAGAATGGCAATGATCAGCGAGACCAGCGTCGTCACGATGTTGTAACGCAGCGGGATGGGTACGGAGAAAGCCAACATGCCGATGAAGTGCATCGACCAGATTCCGATGCCCATGGCCGCAGCGCCACCGAGCAACCAGCCTCGCCCGCCTGATTGCCCCGTCTGGGCTACGCGACCGGCCAGTGTGAGCGCCGTATAGGAGACGACGATCGCGACAATGATCGACAGTGCGACGAGCCAAACATTGTAGGTTGCTTGCATAGGTCTCCATGACCGGTGCGGATTTGGAACATCGGCCGTCCTTTGGAAGGGTAAAATTAGGCTAAACTCCGAGGCTACAAACGGAGGCAATTCTCAATTTGACGCCGCCGTTCTGTGATCGAGTCGCCAATGATCGCACTCGGGAGCGCGGCCGCAGTGCTTCGCCGCCGTAGAACAGCCCCTGTGTGCGACCCGAAGTCGCGGCCCCCGGCACGCCCCGTTTTTGCGGTTGCGCACATCCACCGTGAAATTATCGCCGCAGCACAGGCACTTGCTTTTGTCCTTGATTCGCCATGGATCCCTCGCTTGAGGATCCATCTTCACCGACGAGCAGCGCGCCGCCGTCACCGCCGCCGGTACCAACCCGACGGGGAAGAAAATCGAGACGAAGAAGACGATTTAGATAATGCCCGTCCGAAGAATACGGACGAAGAAGACCACGACATTCATACCGCTGGAATTAAACGGAAATAAGATTGCCGCTGACAGTTGGCCGCATGCTCCGAAAGCCGCCGGTCGAGCTCAGCCTTCTGCGACAAAGGATTTCAGGGGTTCTAAAATTCCCGCCGATTCTACGACCGAGAACCCATAGTTGCGGTATCGCTATATCCGGCGGTGCTTTTTGCAGCTTGAGCGCACGCGCGATTTGATGAACACCCCATGCTCGTGACGCATTGATCCAGGACTTTGAGGACTTGATTCGCAGAGAACCGTGTCGCAGATTGTGGATGTTACGGGATGTTCCGGCTTGCTCGCTCTCGCATCGACCACGTTGGGTGAACGCGAGCTCCTTCCTCAGCCGGGATAAGGGAGCAGCGATGCGACGCGCGCTCGAATTGTTATCACTTGTCTCTGCGGATGATGCCTTCGAACACCACCCGCCTTGTCTGATTAGTGAAGCTATTGTCGATCGGGTAGTATCCCGTGAGCATTCTATAAATAAGCGGCCCATAGAGCGCGTCGACAAGGACTTCCGGATCGAGATTGGACTGAAACTCGCCCTGATCAATCCCGCGTTGTAGGGCAGCCTTAGCTGCTTCTCGTCTCGGCTTTAAATAGCCGACAAAGAAGGCTTCTCTCATTTCCGCGTCGTACTGGCTAAATCCAATCATTTCCTTGAGGATTTCGCCGGCCTTGCCCCGATACGCCTCGGCGAGAAGTTTCATCTGACGCTCGATATCAGCTCGGGCCGAAGTTGTTTCTCGGAACGCGATGGAAGGTGCAACAGCCTCCATGAAGGCCTCGACGGCGAGCACGCCCTTGCTGCTCCACCATCGATATATGGTCGCTTTGCCTACGCCCGCACGGGCGGCGACGCCCTCGATCGACATCTCGTGGAAGCCGACGGTCTTCAGGAGATCATATGTCGCGTCGAGAATAGCCTTGCGCGACGTTTCACTACGTCTTCGACCTTGCGCGGCGGTTGCCGAGGGCGGGGTGGCCAATCGCAGTACTCCGGGTTATTTCGAGACGATACGTTTTACTACATGACGCGTCTTTCGTAAACACTTCGGTGTTGCACGGTATGCCTTTGGTCGTCATACTTTTTCATCACAGCCAGAATAACTCTCGTTTCGGATGGCGGGAGAGGCAATCTGCGGCCAAGGCCTGCATGTGAGAGTGACGCGTTTTGGGTCTGGCATCGCGTGACCACCATGATGCGGCAAGTTTCATGATCAGGATTTTTTGTCTACGGCACGAGATTTGCGCCACGCGCGCGGCGGCTGCCCCTTTTGCTACGCCCCCGCCACGCACAGCGAAATGATTGGTCGGCGCGTCAACTGACGTCCCGTTTTTGTAGGTGATTTTTACTGTTTGTTCCGGAGACGCTCTGTTGACCGGCGGCTCTCATTGCTGACAATTCGCAGATACCGCCGCCGAGTGTCGGTAGGTACTGGCGCAACTTCTGGCGCGCGTGGAACATGCGAGCCTTGACGGTTCCGATCGGCGCGCCCGTGATTTCCGCAATTTCCATCGACGAATGCCCCATGTGACAGGCAA
>WNFQ01002840.1_pt2 | contig 17349 bp, 15 predicted proteins | sample 5400171 | NCBI WGS metagenome assembly WNFQ01 (sample SAMN13153356, study PRJNA577476) | soil metagenome | isolation source: 20 cm soil under Madrone tree | place: USA:California | collected 2016-06-14 | reverse complement strand
TTCCATGTGAGAGATTACAGTTTTGCCAATGGGATGAAATCCCCGAGTTTTACGTTTGTCCAATCAGAAAGCAATCCAGAGTTCGACATCCGCATAGGTCCAGCCACTCAACAGAAATGCTCTAAAGAAAACCTGCCTCGTGCCCAGTGGATCCTTAGAACGGTTCTCAGGTTTCGTTAACCCCTACAACTTGAAGTTGGCTCTTATGGGCGCTTAACTGCACAAGCACCGACCAGGATTCCGGCCTTTATTTGGCATCTATGTGGATATAATCGACGCACCATCCCCAAATGTTTGTTGCGTGCCCGTCTCCCACACTCGGAGAACAGCTAGACCTAATTTGTATTTTTTCTATGCATTTCCGGAATCGGATCTACAATTTCTCCTAATAATCGACCAGAAGCGGTAGGAAACTGGAGGGATAACATAATTCGAAGCGAAACAAAATGATGGCGACTCTGCTCGCCGCATAATGGGTGCCCATGTGACATATCCGAATCCGATCCTTGCGTTGCCCATTCTCAGACATGCTGTACCGACTTTCCCCGGCCCCGGCAGCCACACCGACCACGTTTACGTTGTTGAAATAGAGGGTGACGATGGTGACATGCCGAGTGAAGCGTCTCCTCGGCACGCATTAACGAAACCTCTGGTGACGCCCTACGGCAGGAAAGGAGACACGCGAGTTGGACGGGTGGACATGATTGTCCTCCGTCGTCAATGCCGCCGCCTCAGCACACCGACGATACGCGAGATGGATAAAGTATCCTGCGGCCAATAAAAAGAGCACTGAGCACAACGGTCGACGCCAGTCAGCCTGAGCCACGTTTCATGGACGGAGTATGTACCTGCGCAAGCTGCCAGAACCCACATCTTAGATAACGAGGGGTGGGTACTGAGGCCTCCCTGCGTGGACTCGATAATCGAATTCATGTCACTGCGAGGTGGGTTGAATATAAGAGGGGGGACAAGAAAGAGGGGACGGGAGCGGGGTGTGTCTGTTTATAAGCAATCAGAGACACCAAAATTGCCCATAAAGAGAAGCGGTGGCAGCACCCGGGTTTGAGTAGAACTACGTTCCAGGGACTCGGAAAGGCGCCAAACACGCTTGCCTTGATTGTGGGCCTAGGCCAATAAGGGCCACAAAGCTGAATCATAGAATAAGTGGTGAGTGGTGGGAGAAGAAATAATTAATCAAGGGCGAAAATGGGTCGCTCGGGCTAAGTAGACGCCTGACGACGGCGGCGACGGTAACATCCTATACTATTCGCTCGAGGCTATGCTGCACAGTTAAGGACAACAGTAACCGATAAAACGGCACAGTCTGAGCATCACGTCCCGGATCGAGCCAATGGCCGGGAGCGCTAGACTCGGAGGGGAGTGAATATTCGTATAGCCCTCGCAGAGAAGACACGAGTGCAAGCGATCCTAAGGGCTCCAAATAGGACAAGGGTGCAATAGGTCTCATCCGCAAACAGAAACAGTCCTGCACGTCAGCTCAAAAAGTACAAGTCGTCCTAAGGACCATGCCGCTGTACAAATCACGGGTCTGAGATAATCGGGCGGTGTTATTACCAGAAGTCTAGTCACTTACACCGCCTGCGTAAGGCGGAGTAAAAATCCATACTGTTTTGCCAGTGTAGCCTTGCAAAAGGACAACCTTCCCCGATTTCCATTCCGGTGTCCTAGTAATAACAAGTCTGTCCTAGCAAGTGCTGTGAGTACACAGCCAAGAACAACCCCTCAGGGAACCCACAATTTGCACCAGTTTTTAGACCATATGAGTTCTGGATAGCCTAAACTTGTTGAAGACCGCACTGCTAACTGCTTGGGTTTGTACGATGTGTACTACCCCATGACATTTGTCGCCTTACCTTTTCAAGTCGAACCTACAAAATCCACGTACCTAACCTCAGACCTAGACCCAGTGATATAGCCAGGTTCCGAAAATACGCACTCCTGCCTTCGAACCTCTACGCCACATATCTTTGTAAGGGTTAGTACGAGCATGGCACGTGGGATAGGTATGCTTGTCGCCCATCTTACGGCACAGCCCTCGGCCTTTGCCGATTCCTGGCCCATGGGTCAATGGAAGGGAGAAACACACTGACCTCCGTTTCTTGGCGCTTCACCTAAATGTCGCTACTAGATAAGGTAAATGGAGACGGATAAGTTACATGCCGAAGCGCGCGGTGGACGGAGCGACCCCTTAGTTCGGCCGAAAGAGCTTGTGCAGCACGCGTCTCTAAGCATCGCCACCTCCGAGAGTCCGAGTCCCTGCACATAGGCCGGACACGTGTTTGTCGAAACTTCCTAGCACTCTTCTTCCTAAGCAGAAGCGGAGTGTTGAAACAGCCATACGACCCAGGAACGACGTCCACGACTCGGGACTCGGGCTAGGGACTGAAGATGATCGAATTGAAAAATCTGATGCAAGAGGGCGCAGGGTGAAGAATGCACTGTATGTAATCACTGGCTGAACTTTTACACTTGTACGTCGAGATTTGAGCCCTGGGGTTTCAAAGCCAATAATGGGTCCTCGAAAACAACCTGTAGAAGTGGCGTGTCTGGACTCGTTGATGGAGAAACCCACGTGGATAACATACTAGTTTGTCAGCTGTGGAAGCAAGAAGCCTGATACTGTAGTAACATGTAGCCACCAGGTCGGTACGGCGACCCCTGAGAGTTATTCGGCCACACCAGAACACAACCTTTTTATTAATGACAATTATGGATGAGGGGGAAATGGCCATACCTTAAGGTCCTGCACGACAGTGCAGGCCAACCAACCGGGATGACCTCGAGGCCTACGTTCTCTGCCTTGTGTGAACGGCAGCGTTGAGCGCACGCTGTACTGTACCAGGCGCCATTGGACGCTGACTTGAAAAAATAAGCAAGATATGTTTTCGGGGTTGTGGTTGGCGCCCATTATGAAGTCCATAACGCTACAAGATAGAACCAACGTTGTCAACAAACGCACCTTTTGTGCCACCGAGGCTAGAGCGTCCCTGTTCAGATAGTTTGCATGACGTTCAGTATTTGACACAGAGAACGGGGAGCCTTAAAGTAACGTCTACAGTCTCTTTGGGGCTTTTCACTCAGTCAAAGTAATACACTCATAATAGCAGTAGAAAAGGACGAACCAAACAATAGTAATGCAAGAGTAATGCAAGCACGGTCCTTCGCATTGCCTTCTCATACGTGAGACAGCGAGGTTGGAATGATTATAGGTTCTTTACCAATTCACCCACAAACAGCACTAACACCCAGACGTCGGTCAATGGAAACGGAGGGGGGGGATTGAGGCAAATCAAGCTTCTGAGTGGTTCGCATTTCTACCAGTGTGTGGTTACGTACTTCTACAGTATGCTCGAGTACAATGTGAAATTCGAGAGACATCATTGATGATCACGACCATGATGGGGTAACATCAACCCGGCCTTCCGAAAGCTACCCTTCGCTCGGTCAAGGGTGCAATGGCCAAGACAACCGAGTCCGCGAGAACATTGGGGACAGGGGAACCTGGCAAGCGGTGCCGGACGCCGCCCTCAGGCTGTTACGCGCTTAGAATGCATTAGTCCGTGGTTGGTTGTTCTATGTTGCACGATCACGTAATCACTTTCGCCACGCCACACATCAAGCTGTACGGCAACGTGACACAATCGCGTCTGGTGCAAGTCACCGCGCACCAAGAGACATTGCTGCCCCGGAGACCGGCGAAAGTACATGAGGGAGATAGTAAAAAGCCGTTTGTCCCCCTATTCAAGTTGTCACCTGACTAGCGGTCTAGCACGCGACTTGACTGTAGAGCTGAACAGGACGGCGGACGACCGACTGCCAGTGACCAGTGACTCGGACTCGGACTATGGCTCCGACACCGCCCAATCTACTAGACACTCTACTAGGCACCTGAAGCTTGAAGGACAGTACTGAACGATCGTAAACCGATGGAAGACCAGCGTCTCTCCTGTCCTCGGGCATTTGGCTCTATAACAGGTCCCATCACGCCTCCATCACGTCGACGACAAGGCCGATGATGTTCCCATCTCATCAAACTGCGCACTAGCTCTCCCCTGGACATCACATTCTATCCGTATCTGTATATCATGGCAGCAGCCCCACTGGCACTCCGAAAACCGCCCGTGTTGCCCTTAAGTTACGCTCTTCATATTTGTGTAGTGTCTCTCGCCCCACGCTCCTGCGATGTCTCCACGGGCTAAGACCTGGCCATCTCCGAACCATTGATCAAATATGTGGGGTGAGCCAACCAAATTCATGTCCCGCTATACCCGCTTAGCATCTGCGGTATGACCCCACACAAGCTCCCAGTGCGGATGAACCACCATCCCTCACCGAGTTCCAGTATTCGGTGATATTTCTGCAGCTGGCTGGAGAATATTGGCACTGAATCGCATACTCTTCCCAGCCAAATCTTAACAATATCATTCCTTCTCCATCTACACACTGACATTCACTTCTAAGATCCTATTTGATCTCTTTGAGCTAAAGCTATGAACGGGCCACGTAGACTCGGCACTGAATTAGCGCGACGCGTCGGCTGATTGCCTTCCATATACCGTTAGAAACCAACAAAACTAATTAGTCTCCTCATCACACGTGCTTGTTCAAGGAGCAATGCCATCAAAATGCTAATAATAAGATTTCTGCGAACCGAGATAGCTCTGGCACGTGACACGATTACCCCCTGAATTTCTCCTTTACCGCGTAACAGCTATCGGTCCCTGGCCATCTCGGTTAGAGGACCGTTGTAGAGACCGCTCCGACTCCACCTCCACTAGAAAGAAACAGCGTCCAGAAAGCTAATGATATTTATTCCAAAATGGGTGGAGGAAGCCATAAAACAGGAATTATCAACACACGCTTACAATCGTACAGTATTTGCACATCACACATATATCTAACAGGCCTGCCGTCGTCGCCTCAAAAGAGATCTCTGAACACACAGAACTCCTCCCAGCACCACCTGCTACATTATCCTACACGCGTTACTTTCGAAGTTGAAGGTGAGTGTGAGAGTGGCAATATGCTGGGCGACGCATCTCCTCTACACACATAAACGCGACCTCTGGTTATGCCCGCAGCGGGGAAGGAAACCTTTATCGCTTGACTGACACGTAAGCGGGGTGGGTTAAGGCGAATATCGTCTGTTGGTGATGTCGCACCAGCACAGCGACGATATGCACGATGGATAAAGGTTCCCGCGCCGAACAAAAAACTTACTGAGTCCAATGAGTAAATACGAGTCAGCCTGGACCACATCTTATGGGCTGAGGGTATTTACCTGCGAGCACTACCAAGACCCACATCAAAAGTGATGAAGGGTGGACAGGAATACCTCGCGTGAACTCAGTTGTGGAATTCATGTATCAGCGGGTGTGAAGTAGGAGAGGCGGGGAAAAGAACGAGGTAACGGGACGAGGGTGGGGGCGAAATGAACCCCGAACTTATAGGAAATGGCGTACCAAAGCCGTGGGAAGTTGAATGAATGGTGAGGCCTGTGGGGAATGAGGGACCCAAGAAATGGAAAGAGGACAAGAAAGGTTTATATTGAAGTCATTTTCCGTAACCGAAGGCCGGGTCCCAGGAAGAGGTGCCAGTTGCGCCTGCCTCAATTTTAGGCCTAGATCATTTAGCATGAAGAAAAGCTGGCTCATATGTCGAATAGAATGTCGGAAAACGGGGTCAGCAGTAGCGTAAAGAACAGAAAGTAGACCTTACAAGATCCCGTGTTTCGTGAACGTATCCTATGTCGCTCCGGACCAATGAATGCAAATGGGAGCAGACTTTTACACGGCCGAAGACTCGTGAGACTACGGGTACGATTGGAAATTGAGGTGTAGAAAGAACAGAAGGGTGCGCATGACACTGATACTAGCCCAAAGGGCTTACATGCGGGTCCGCTTGATCCCAGGTCCGAAATAAAGGGCAGAGCAACTCATGGCCAGAAATCCGGTCGGTTACATCGCCTGTGTCGAGCTAGCAAAAGTTAAAAATTATCCTAGCAAGTACGCAAGTGTCGCGTACCTCCAGCCGGGGATCGTCTATCATGCATCAGGGCCAATTTGGGACCACATTCCTATTTTAATGTGAGAGGACTGAACACATAGCCAAGGCTCGCGTTACAACTGTTGAGGTCGAAGGGATCCGTTGTGACGTTGTGAGTGCAAATGATGGGTGAATCAAGGACAGCTTTCAATAGGCTCACAAGGCTCGCGGCGCATCACAGCCAAATAATGCAATACAACCACTTGTCGGTGGTGCCGTTCAGTTGCCCCGCCAAAACACCGACGCTCCTACGCTTTGGCCAAACTCCATGCACAGCCCCACGAACGGGCTAGGGTGCCGCACCCGAGCCCGGTGTAAACGCTTTTCACAAAGTGATTTAACGCCACGAAACTTTGATCGGTACCGATACAAGCCTTGTCCCAGGAGTTTTGCCCTTTCGTCGCTCATCAATTCCGACGCCAACCTTATTTACGTCAAACCTTAGCCAATCCGTCACTCAAGTACTCATGGGGTAAGACCGAGAGGCAACACCGGGGTTCACAGTGATAGGAAACAGGCATGACGCCTTCACTCAAAGGTTATAGAGGCAACTCAGAAAATCACCGAAACGTGCAAGTAAGTCTTAGCAGAATATGCTACAGTATACGCGCACATCCCCCTTGGGTTCCTCCCCTTCTCGCTGTACGACAGGGAAGGATACGCGTTCCGAAACAACGGTTTTATGACATTGACTGTCAACTCCAAGTTCCTACTGTACTCAAACAGAATGGCGGGAAGACTTTCTGATGCCGTAGGGCGTAAATTAAGAGGCGACGGAAACTGCGAGCTGGACTAGGAGTCATCGAGCCCTGCGCACTGAGCGGGCGTTAATGGTGAGCCCACAACATGTGATCACTGCAGCCGGCGGCGATAACTTACTTGTCTAGACTCATCAGTGCCTCCCAGAAAGAAAAATCGAGGCACGAACTTAAATTTGTCAGATGGGATGCGAAAAAAATAATATCCTCCCCACCTCTGGCTCTGTAGGATGGCCCTCGGGGACGATTCGAGTATGCCCAAACAGTCACCGATCTTCCAATTATAATCGTAAATAGGAGTAAATCTGTCATGCTTTTGATCCAAAATTGTTCAGCCTTATATCCCGCGCATGATAGCCCAGCCAACTTCCGGACTTTGGGCACCACACTATTCCATGTGAAGGGTGCCATGCTTCACGGACATGTGGCATAGACGCACGAAAGCGGCCCACCATCGTATCGTAAAGAAGTGGAAACATAATGTCGGGACCAGAACGCTGCAATTGAGTCGTCTCGGCTCGGGGTCTTCGCATATTTGGTCCAAAAATTCAGCCAAGCGGTCAATACATTCACGGTGGACAGTGGCAGTGGAAAGGGACAAACTAAGTAAGAGTCATCCGGGCCTCGAGTATCGAGCTTCGCTTCGCCTCTATGGGGAAATGATGATGACCTTGTAAGGGAGTGTGAGAGGGGAATACAGGGAGATCATCGACCAATTTTTTATGCCATGGAGCATCAGGGGGGCGTAAAATTTACCCGTGCCCGTCTGAGATGGCCAGGGACGTGGGCACGAAATGAACCAAATGTTCCGAATTCTAAGCGACCTCGCCCCATCAACTGAATGATGAAATGCCGTGAGAGCACAAACACTTGAGATAGGAGGCGTCAGACACCACCGCGTGATGGCAGTCGACAAGGAGATTAGGGGCAAATTCAATACTAGCCCCCTGATCGGATACCATGATGTGGGACAGTGGGAGACTGAGTGAAGTGGGGTCACCGTGCCATGGAACCGGTGTGGCTGGTCCGAATTGGTTAGTCGTGCCAGCCATCAACCTGTTACCGTTGACCTCAGCGACGCCAGCATGCCCCTCTCCAAAAAAATAAAATACGGACAGACCGTGAGATATAAATAAAGGAGTTCCATCACCAGGAACTTGAAGGTGGGAGATGCTGTGTGCCTGGTGCCTCTGATGACGTAAACGTACTCAAGGGGCAAATCACGACGACCGACGACGTCCGGGTCATCGACATTCTCCATCCTCGTCACCCGTGGTAGCTAGTATTAATGGAGAACCATTCATGATCGTACCCAGGCTAGTGAAAGCCGTCACATGACCTCGATCTAAAGTCAAATCAAATCAACCTAGTACAAGTAATTGGGAATTTGATGGCCATCACTGGCACGGCGCCGCGGGCATCTTTCCGAGCATCACTGGCAGACCTCAGGTTTCATGACAAGGTCCTGGCAGATCTCAGTTTTCATGGCAATGTCCCATCACACTCTGTTCGTGTGTTGTAGTATTATCAGAGCATGCACAGATATCACATTTCATCTGCCAATGTGGTGTTCATGGCAACAGCTCACCTGAAACACTATCCACCGTGCCTGGTTGGAGAATATTAACACCGAATCACATCTCCTGTACAGTACCGCCCGCAAGACCACGGGAGTTTTCATAATATCTTGATACCCCTACATCAGCTAATGTCCATCTCTCAAATAAAAATCCGCCTAGGAAATGCTAGCAAAGTCGACCGACCTTTAGGCTCCATTGCCTCCCTTGCAACCGAAGGAGCAATCACAGGGACACCGACCTCCCACTGCCTTACGGCGCATAATACCGCTACCGTTTTAACATCATCACCCGCCTCACCGCCCTAGTGCCAGGCCCGGGCAGACCTGGATGGCGGGGCACACGTTGAACCGAAATTCGACCCAGCAATGGCCTTGCGTTTTGGTACGCGGCGGTGTTGAACTCCATGAAGTAGGGGGACAGCGGGCTTGCCACTGCTGCCCTAACGAGGTGGTCCTACGTCGTGGGGGGATGGGGGGATGAGTGAAGGCGGTGAATCGTCACTTGGATAGAAGTAAGTGAGGGTCACAGTTGTGGGAAGATACAGTAACGAGATGGAATTGCCCACACGCTTTGGTCCACCACAGTGGATGGTGTGTAGATTCAACTGGATTGGGGCACTAGTATGGTGTGCGTTCCGGATGGTGAGGAGGTCAAGCACGATGATGAGTGCGGTATAGTTGACGTCGGTCAGGTACTAGCCGCATGATGAGGTGGCCTCGTTGGAAGACCACCGTTGGCGGTGGCGACCGTTTCACCGCTCATTCCCCACTCCACCTGCAGCCCGCGTCGACCTCCTGGCAATGAACAAGCCACTCTCGGGGAAACTCCGAGTCCCTGACTCCGTGAAGGGGACCCGCGGTGCCGCTGTTGGCCGAAGTGAGACACAATGATCACTTCTACAATCAACCAGCCACCCCAAATTTTCTTTCTCACATACTCTGGCAATTAAGGAGACGGCGAAGCGCTTTCCAAGTACAGTGGGGGGTCGCGACTGAAGGTCTTTGAAACACCATTGACGTGCGTAGTCTTCCACTACAGATGCGCGAAACAGCTGCTCAAACTTAGTCCATAAACATACCCCACATCTCACCGAGCCCCCCCGGAGGACATGTCTTCGTAGTCAATTGTGTCGTCTTTCTTCCGTCCATGCGTTCACCTCTAGATTACACGTGGGCGACTTGCATGAACCTATAAATGGGCGCGAGACACGTTATTGGATTGCTACAACATGCCAGCCAATTTCCCTCCACTGTAGTGCCGTTTACTCATTACATGTACATGTTCAGGGAGTACGCGGCATCACGATTTTTGAGGTCATGATCGAGAGTGTTTGAGATCCGGGCCAGAAAGGTGAAAGACAGGCGCACATGTTATCTCGCCACACATACTGTACCTTTTGTTAGCCACAACCAATTCTCCTCGTCCGCTACACTCCAACAACGTAGCTTTTCCAACGGTTCTTTCCTTGGTTCCACTGATCGACAGGAGAGACAGCTGTCACATGTCAGTTCGGAAGATCGCGTGCAATCATCAGAAGGTGCATAAAATCAGTCTCCTTGTCTTATTCGTATGCAGAAAAGTGGGTGCCACATTGAGATTGGCATGTCAACGATGCCACAGCCCGCATCACGAATCAGTTCGTTTGCCATCCCACAGTGGGAAAATTTGACACGAGGAACGGGGGGTGATCACGATAATAAGGTACTGGGCACATGAGTTTGAAAATGTCAGTGAGAGGTACGCGAAGAGATCGACCAAAGAGTCAATACAATATTCACTCACATCATGATTTAACGATCGATAAGCTGAAAATGACATTCGTCCATCTGTCCACAGTAAGACTGGAAAGAACAAAATAGTAGATGGTTCAGATAAGGGAGCAAAGGATCGCGGGCAAGGATCAGTGTCCTGGATCACAAATCGAAGGCAGTCATGAAAAGTCCTCGGGATGATCTCACGGGATCTCATATCTATACGTGTACGTGTATGCCGTAGGCAGATCCCCACTTCGGCCGCTCTTCGCCAATCTTCGGTCGGCTTTCGCCTTTGTTTTTTTATCCACGACCCTGACGTCGGTCGTATTCGGCACCTTCACCGGTCCAAGATAGGTAGACAGCTGCTCGAAAACTTGCTGATATCTGAGAAACTGTAAGAAGCATGGTGAAAAGAACGTGGACAGTCGTCAAGTTGGCGACGCATGCCAGAAATAAAAAAGGTAGTGTTGATTCCCGATAAACTTTGTGACTCCGGATAAGTTACGGAAGATACCTCCGGCGTACTATACATTTACCGATCCTACGCGCTATCATGCATCATCAGTAAACGCTTCGGGAAGCCCAGCAGACTAGGCGAGGGATACTACACGGGCAATTGAAACCCTCAGAGAAGTCGGTGATTCGTTCTCAAAGCATGTTTAAAACCCCCGTGGGGCTTCTCTGCCCAACAAGCGACGGAGGGCAACCCCCGCGGGATGGTGTTGATCGGATCATTTAGCATTGCACAGACAGAGCGAAGCTAGCGTCTGTCCAACCACGTAGGGCGAAAATACGCTCCGCCGGGGTAACTCCCTTCACGGGTCACAAGGCAGGATTTGTCATGTCAAGTGCATTTTACTTCCGAGTCGCGTATTTCCCACCTCGAGGACTGATGGAGACGTGTACATGTCGACAGGGTTGCGATACATCGCGGTCTGATGATGACATGCACGCAGGACACAGAATGTGCTGATTGGCTGAGAGAAGCTATACAAATGCCGTTTCAAATGGGCGAGGATGAGTAATGGAATCACATCGATGATCACGTGAATCCTTATGCAAAGCATCAAAAACTGTATTTGTCGGTCCTCTCTCACTGTCCACCACACTCACCTCCAAGCTGTTCGCCCGTATTCGTTCTCTCCTAGCCCTCTCTGTTCGTGCTGCCTCTGCAGTCATCCCCTCAACACTCAACCCACCCTCATCTTCCACCGCAAACAATATGGCTCCGGCCGTAGTTAATGGGTCCATCGAACCCAGCGGGACGAGTTCCCGGGGCAGTCAGAGCTCCAAGATGCACTCAAAAGTGGTAAGTTTTTCTCTTCTAGTCCACTCTCTCCTCCAGTTACCCCAGCATCGATTCGGGAGCCTTGAGAAGGCGCGACCGGACTTGTGACAATTGTCGAAACCTCGTTTTGTGTATATGCGCCCAGTTTTAGCCACTTACATCCTCACCAAATGATCAGGTCATCATTGGTTCTGGCCCCGCAGGCCATACTGCAGCAATTTATCTCGCCCGCGCGAATCTTAATCCTGTCCTCTTCGAAGGCTTCATGGCCAACGGATTCGCAGCTGGGGGTCAATTGACCACCACAACGGACGTTGAGAATTTCCCAGGATTCCCAAGTGGGGTGCTTGGACCCGAGTTGATGGACAAGTTTCGCGCGCAATCCCTCCGATTCGGCACCCGGATCATAACTGAGACGGTATCAAAGATCGACCTCTCACGTAGGCCGTTTAGATACTGGCGGGAGTACCAAGAGGATGCGGAGCCCGAGACCGCCGATTCGATCATTATGGCTACTGGTGCCAGCGCAAAGCGTCTCGGCCTTAGAGGGGAACAGACGTATTGGCAGAGTGGGATTAGTGCATGTGCCGTGTGTGATGGTGCAGTGCCGATCTTTAGGAACAAGCCATTGGCTGTCATTGGTGGCGGAGACTCGGCCGCAGAGGAGGCCACATGTGGGTCTGGGTCGTCATCGGACCATGTCAAGCATTCTCACAAAATTCCACAGACCTTACGAAGTATGGATCCCATGTTTACGTGTTGGTGCGTCGTGGAGAGCTACGCGCGTCCAAGATCATGGCCAAGAGGCTGTTGAATAATTCCAAAGTTGTGCGTTTTCTGTTCCTGCTTCCAATTTACATGCGCTGACACCACGAAAGACGGTCTTGTGGAACACCGTCGCCGTTGAGTGTCAAGGCGATGGGGATCTCCTAAATAACCTTCGTATCAAGAATACTCTTACGGGGCAAGAGTCTGATCTTCCCGTAAAGGGCCTTTTCTATGCCATGATCAATTACAAACCGACGCAGAAGGGTACATAATAACGGTCCCAGGGACAACTCAGACATCTGTACGGGGTGTGTTTGCCGCGGGAGATGTCCAAGATAAGCGTTATCGACAGGCGATCACGAGTGCAGGAAGTGGTTGCATGGCCGCATTAGAAGTTGAAAAGTTGATTGCGGAGGAAGAAGAGCTCGGTGAGGAATAATTGTGCGAGCGAAGCACTCTGTACAATGCGTAGATTTATTACTGTTGACACGTTGACATGTTGACATACTAGAGTAGTGTGTTGCATCATATGGCCGTATCTAATCAGCGGTCGCTGCCGCACTGGTTTGACACCGTTTCTGTCACGCGGAGGACATCGTCATTTGTACTTGTCTGGAGAGAACAGATAAATGATGAAGCACCTGATCGTAGCCGTGCGGAAACCGCGAGGCAATTATAACAATTAGAATCACCTCGGCCCCCCTGGGATATGATCCCTGTTTGGGCTGTCCATGCACAGGTCTCGAAAGAGACTCGTGGAGCAGAAGTGCCCCTAATAGGGATACACTGCCAGGGATATGGTCATTGCCATGCGAAAGACGCAAGGCATATACAACAATGGAAATACCGCACTATTGAGATCCAGGCCATTGGATAAGCTGGAAGCACAATCCGGTCAAGACTGCGTATACACTTAGCGAAGCCTGTGCTCTCTTAATGGAATAAGCTGACCCACGTATTAGTTCCGTTACCGTGATGCTTGACAGTAAGTTGGCGATGGGGCATGCGTAAAACGCGAGGCAAGCATAGGATTACCACCACCACCCGTTACCAAGATACGGGCCACTGGAGAAGTTTCAGTCCAAGTTGTTGCTGTTGTTGTTCGAACAGTTCCTCCTCTTCCCCACCCCTTCCGAAGCACATCCCAATCGGGTCTGTCCTTGATTATAGAAGACGGGGTGATAAAGTAGAGCAGAGTGACAGGACCCCCATTTTTTTTACACTCGTCTTCTCTGATTCCGGCATTTTGTTTCGTCAGAGATGAGGCGATTCGGAAGCGGATGCAAAGATTTCATGCATCTATGACTGTCCCTTAGTTATGGAGGATAGTACCTGTGCATCAATGCTGCCGAAACAAAGACGAGAGGCGCCACGCCCTTAATATGATAGCACCCAATTGGAGCGGAGAGGAGGGACCGGTAAGGAAGAAGTAACCCGGTGAGCCGGAAGGTAAGCGGCTAAGCGCGCGCGCCATGTGACGATGCTAAATATAGGCGACCCCTCGGGTTGTGCCGTAGAAACTGTATAGTTCTGTCCCTTCTCTTACACGTAACCAATACAAGCCCGCGCCCCCCTCCTCGGCCACAACTACCTAATACCCCAATCCGTTAGAAAAACACGCTTTTCGTGATAGTTTCACAGTATATTACGTGTGGCACTGGCAAAAGATCGGAAATTTCTATGATCGCTCGAATTCCCAATACCCACCAAACGCACTAGTCCTCGCATTAGCGTCTCTTTCTGGGGTACAAGTGCTCATGCACGCCATTGGGAAGACAGTACCGATAAGGTGAGCACAAATAATTTGGAATTCTCTCATTTGATGCCATGACCCACCCCTTATTCCGCTCGCTTTTATTCTCTTCTCTTCACATCGCACTTTCTCACCTCGCTATTGCCGCAGCCTATTACCCGGACGAATAAGGCCATGGGGTGATAGCTGTACCACGGTGCTTTTGATGAAACACGTGTCTACTGCGGACCCGCGAAACTTTCAATTTCTCATAAAGTTCGTTGATGGGATGTTGCGTTGCCGTGCCTTTCAGAATGGAGCCAGCCCAACGGAATTTGGGGTAAAATCATGCGCAGTGTTCCACCCTTACAGCCTCGGCTTGGTCAGAAGAGAATGTTTACGCCCTTTTGACCCGAATCAAAGAACCTGCGCTGCGGTACTGTGTTGCTACCACTTGTTATCTGTCTTACATTCTACATTTTCCACAGTGTGCCATGTCTCATAAAATTACGTCATAGGTGCCCTCAACCTAACCTTGGTCGCGTCTGTGAAAATGTCTGGCAGAGTTCGCGCCCCAAAGGGGTGGGTCTACATTTCTGGTGATTAACGCCCGCCGTACCCCACTGCCACTAGTGGAACCACTCTTCTGATTGGGAAGAATGCACCATGACGGACCAGGGGAAGGGTTTGCCTCGGACGAACCTCGGAACTCGCATCTGAATTGAAGGGGCCTTTTTAACAGGTGCGGCTGTCACCGCACCCCTGTGGGAAAGAGGGGACCACCGTCAAAAGTCACCCCTGAGTCGGAGAAATCTTTCTGACAATAGAAGCTGCCACTTCAATGGGTCTGTGTGCTAATGCCGGCCGGACTGGGGCTGCTATCACCCCGCTCGCCCATGGGGGAAGGGGGAGGTTGGTTGGCACCACCCGCGGACAACGGGAGAGATGCCCGGGCAGGCCAGGCAGTCCTTGTTTCTGGGTGGGTCTGCATGCTGATGTTTGCCAGATTGAAGTTTCTGTTCCTACGCTCGGCGATGGGGAAAGGGCGGTAGGTTAGTTGGTGCCTCCCGTGGAGAGCGGAGGAGCTCCCCGAGCTCCCCGATTTTCCCGAGCAATCCATGGAACTCTTGTACTAGTTGACTAACATACGTTTCACCAGATCGGAACTTCCTTGCGAGTGCACTGTGCGAAATACGCGAAGATGTCCTTTGGGATTTCGGTGATAATGCTGTGTGTGCGTGCGCGTGTTGTTGAAGGGGCTGATTTCATCTTTTCATATCCGCGCTGTTGCAGCATGGCCTCCAACTTACTGCAGATTCGGCTTAGTCTTCTGACTTACAGTGCGCGAGACTACGGTAACTTTGCATGAGTACTTTTGGCTATGTTCTAACGTATCAAGACACCGACTGTCAGTGTTGTGGGACGGTAAATGTGGTACGAGAGAAACGATGGAGGGAGGTGAATCTACGTCAAGTGTGTGGGCCTCGAGCGCTCAAGTCTAACAATGAGCTCTATAGATACAGTAGAGTGAGTCAAGACGAAAAGAATAAACCGTTCTGTAAACCAGTACACAGATGGGTATCGTCATTAATTGAAGACATAAAAGACTGTACAAACATTAAGATAGAAGAGAAGGAGGAGAGACTCAGAGACGCTCGTAAGGATTGCGAATGTCAGATGGGGAGCACGTTATAACTTTGACGCTGATAACGACGGGTACGAGATGCTGACATTGGATAGGAAAGTCCTCCCCTGCGCGCAGAGATGCGGCGTGGCAAGAGGCCAGCTCGGCCAGTGCCATCAAGCTCCGCGAAGGGAGAAAACGCGTGGAGACGACGCAAGCGGAATATGGCGTTGCCTGTGGGATAACCCACGACGGATATCAGTATCAGTGGGATGGGCCAGAGCAGGACGGATGATGGATGGATAAGCCAGACGTACGACGAAGGCTGTGCAGGACGGCAGTTGCTCTAGCCTCGGTGATCACCGACGAGACATACGCCCCCACAATCGAGAGGACAATAGCTGCCAGAGAGAATGGGAGAAGGAGATGACATGCGTGAGGACATGGTGGGGGAAATAGAGGACGTAGTACGGGATCGCTCACCTGTGGTAAAAATGGAAAGAAATGCCAACTCGATAAACGATATGCCGCGCGAGGCACCAAAGGTGTCGAAGGATGCGTGTTTGAGGGAAAGAGGGATGGCAAGTGCCTTGGCCTGCTTAGCGAACAGGCACATGCTGAAAAGGAAGAAAACTGCACGAGGGGACAACAACATTGGAAAAGGCCCAGGTGGGATGAGAAGGGGTCTTGAAGAAGGGCGATGATTGAAGTTGAGTTGTGGGGTGGAGCATAAATAGAGATTTGGAGTGTGCCGGAACCAGTACTCGACCCGAGACGTATATATGGGGATATACCCTAAAGCGTGATGGTCCTAATTGACGATAATCTCATCTGATAAACCACCAATCAGCGAAAGCTATGTTTGGTTTGGTCGGCGGCTTAGACTGTACGGTAACTTACACCAATAATTGAATTCACATTTATCGTTATCGTTTGCAAATTCAAGTTGTGCCTGGCTTCGTGCTTTCGGAGATGAGATCCGAGTTCGAGTCACGTCCGTTGCCATGCGGGTTTGTTGGAGCGTGTGTGCGAAACGAAAATCGGGTTTCAGGAGTCCTCATGTCTGGTGTTGAGGGCGAAACAGCGCGTCACCGTGATGCACGTCTCCAACCGGAATAATACAAAGAGAAAGTAGCGAATACCACGTGCAAATCGGCGGGGCACAGGCAGTGCTGTAATGCCGATTCAAGTTAGTACCAATGTATGTAACAAACTGTAGTCATCACGGGAGCTCAATTACCCGATCGGCCAGTGGCACATCCCGCTCTCACTCGTTTCCTCCCCAGCCTCGTTGCTAGGCCTGGCTCTCTCTCTTGACTAACCAAAATGACCCGACCGACCGACAAAGAAATCTTTTACAGAAACTCATTCCCCGGACAGAGGCCCTGCCAGTGCTGAGTTTCAACGCCGAATCAACGGACGGACCCTAACGAAAGGCTCAAAAGGATCAATGCGGGTGTAGCGAGCATCTTGTGTGAAATCTGGCCACGTTTCTGTCTAGGTCCTGCGCCAGCCACGTACAAACATGTCCACTGCGGGAGTGCTATCCCGATTATAGCAACGTTTCAACATAACTTTCTTTTCCGTTTATCCAGGAACGGGTATGGTTCTTACGGCCGGCACTAGTAGTGGACGAGGCCCATGTGTGCAACTGCCCGCGATAGGATGGGAGCGGAATCGTAATGGGGGGCGTGTATCATTCTCACATGGTTCAAGCTTTGATTAATGGGGTCGTGGGATCGCCGCCCAATTACATTACACCCCTTTCCAGCCATGGAA
>WNFQ01003801.1_pt1 | contig 17351 bp, 10 predicted proteins | sample 5400171 | NCBI WGS metagenome assembly WNFQ01 (sample SAMN13153356, study PRJNA577476) | soil metagenome | isolation source: 20 cm soil under Madrone tree | place: USA:California | collected 2016-06-14 | reverse complement strand
TCGCCGTACTGCGAAAGCAGGATGTTGCCCGGCTTGATGTCGCGGTGGATCACGCCGTGCTGGAACGCATACTCCAGCGCGCGGATGCACTTGAAGATGATCTCGACCACCTTGTTGAGCGGCAGCAGCGTGCTGACGTCGGCATGCGCCTCGAGCGTCTTCCCGGGCACGTACTCCATCACCAGGTAGCTGTGGTCGGGCTCGACCACCGCGTCGAGGATGTCGACGATGTGCGGATGGTTGAGCTTGCCGGCAAGCGACGCCTCGGCGACGAACGCCTTGTGCAGCATGCGCTCACTGTGCGGGTCGGCATGCGAGTCGAACAGGAACACCTTGATCGCCACCTCGCGGTCGGCGAAGGGATCGCGCGCCAGATAGACGCGGCTGGTGGCGCCGCTGCCGATCTCCCGCAGGATCGGGTACTTGCCCAGCTGCTCTTTCGGTTCGAGCTTCATGCCGGCAGATATTTCATGACCTGCTCGAGCAGCTCGGATTCCTGGTACGGCTTGCCGAGGAAGGCGTTGACGCCGAGCTGCGTCGCCTGTTCGCGGTGCTTCTCGGCGGTGCGCGACGAGATGACGATGATCGGGATGCCGCGGGTGCGCTGGTCGCCGCGCACGGTTCTCGTCAGCTCGAAGCCGTCCATGCGCGGCATCTCGATGTCGACCAGCATGACCGCCGGCAGCGTGTCCTTGATCAGCTCGAGCGCGTCGATGCCGTCCTTGGCGGTGAGCACCCGGTAGCCCTCGCGCTCGAGCAGCCGGCTGGTGATCTTGCGCACCGTCAGCGAGTCGTCGACCACCATGATGAGCGGGGTGGCCGCGGGCGCGGCCATCGCCGCCGCGGGAATCGCGGTCTTCGCCAGCGCGCTCTTCGCGTGCTGCGCCAGCTGCACCGGATTGACGATCAGCACGATGCGGCCGTCGCCCATCACCGTCGCGCCGCCGACGCCCGGCACGCGCGCCAGCTGCGGCCCGATGTTCTTGACGACGATTTCCTGGTTGCCGATCAGCTCGTCCACGTGCAGCGCGATGCGCTGGATGCCGCTGCGCAGGAGCAGGACCGAGTTGTAGGTCTGGATCTCGGTCGCGCCGCGCGCGCCGAGCAGATGCTGGAGGTAGTGCAGCGGGTAGGAGCGGCCCTGCGACTCGATGACCGCCTTCTCGTAGAGGGTCGCCAGGACGTCCGCCTTGACGCGCAGCACCTGCTCGACCATGGCGGAGGAAACCGCGAGGACGCTGGTCGCGGCGCGCACGATGACGGTCTGCGTCACGGCGAGCGTGAGCGGCAGGTAGACGGTGAAGGTGGTGCCGCGGCCGCGCGTGCTGGCGATTTCGACGCGCCCGCCGATCGAGGCGATCTCGCTGCGGACCACGTCCATGCCGACGCCGCGGCCGGAAAGCTGGGTCACTTTTTCGGCGGTCGACAGGCCGGAGACGAAGATCAGCTGCATCAGCTCGGCCTCGCTCGCCTGCAGCTCGCGCGTCAGCACGCCCTTCTCGATGGCCTTCTTGCGCAGCTTGTCGAGATCGAGGCCGGCGCCGTCGTCGCTCACGACGAGCGCGATTTCATTGCCTTCCTGGCGCAGGTTGATGGCGATGCGCCCGGATTCCGGCTTGCCTGCGGCCAGCCGCTCTTGCGGGGATTCCAGGCCGTGGCCCAGGGCGTTGCGCAGCATGTGCTCGAGCGGCGCGCCGATTCTCTCGAGCACGCTGCGGTCGAGCTCGACCTGGCCGCCTTCGATCTCCAGCTCGGCCTTCTTGCCGACCTCGCGCGCCGTCTGCCGCATGATGCGGTACAGGCGCTCGTTGAGGTTCGAGAACGGCACCGCGCGCATGCGCATCAGCTCCTGCTGCACGTCGCGGCTGATGCGCGCCTGCTGCAGCAGGCCGGCGTCGGTTTCGCCGAGGCTCTTGAGCAGGGACTGCTGGATCGACGCGGCGTCGTTCAGGCTCTCCGCCATCATCCGCGTCAGCTCCTGCAGGCGCGTATAACGGTCGAACTCGAGCGGATCGAAGTCGCGGTCGCGCTCTTCGAGCACCGACAGCCGCGACTGCATCTGGCTGTCGGCCTGGACCTCGACTTCGCGCAGCTGATTGCGCAGGCGCGTGACGCTGTCGTTCAGATCGCCCAGCGACTGCTTCACCTGCCGCAGCTCGGCCTCGATGCGCGAGCGCGCGATGGCGATCTCCCCCGATTCGGTGATCAGGTGATCGAGGGTATCGGCGTTGACCCGCAGCAGCGCCGCCGCGCTGGGCAGCGGCGCCTCGGCCCTGAGGAGCTCGACCCGCGCCGCGCGCGGCTCGGCGGCGATCGCCGCCGCGGGGGAAGCCGCCGCCGGCGCGCGGCCGCCCATGTGCTCCAGGTCTAGGCTCAGGCGGTCCATCTTCGACTCCAGCTGATCGAACAGCTGCGCCGAAAACTCGCCGCGCTCGATGGCCGCCTCGATCTGGCTTTCGAGGATGTGCGTCAGCTCGCCGAGCCGGATCGCGCCCGCCATCCGGGCGCTGCCCTTGAGCGTGTGCAGGCCGCGGCGCAGCGAGTCGGAGACGTTCTGGTCGGAGGGGTTCGCCTTCCAGTCGCGCAGGTCGCTGCCGATGTGCGGCACCAGGGTCTCTGCTTCCTCGAGGAAGATCGGCAGCAGCTGCTGGTCGATGTCGTCCTTCATCACGCGCAGCTCCTTGCCGCTCTTGGGAGCAGGAGCGGGGACAGGAGCCGGCGGCACCGGCTTGAGTTCTACGGGCGGCGGCGCCTGCAGGCGCGCGGTCAGCTCGTGCAGGGCCCGCGCCGCTTCGATGGCCGGCGCCGGCGCCTGATGCTGCGCAAGGGCGGCGACCATTTCACGCAGCTTGCCGACCGCCTGCTGCACTGGTTCCATGTCCCGCGGAATCCTGACCTGGCCGGCGACGGGCGTCCAGTGCTCGAGCTCCGCGGCGAGATCGGCGACCGCGCCAAAGCCCGCGGTGCGCGAGCTGCTGGCAAGCGTGTGCGCCGCACGCGCGAACTCGTCGGAAGTTTCGGACTGCGATTCCAGCGTCTGGACGTGTTGGAGCGCTTCCTTTATGTAGATGTCGAAGAAGCTGCGTGCGAGGCGCGTGGTGCCGACCGTGATCTCCTCGGGCTCCGGCTCCACGGCCCTCAGCTTCTGAGCCCGCTCTACAATCGCCTTGCCGTCGAGAGTGAAGCTCTCTCGGCCGCGCAGCCTGCCTATCCAGCCGGTGAAGGCCGCGCTCGCCAGGGCGATCAGCTCGAGCAGCTCGGGGGAGGCCGGCTGCTGGCGCTCGAGCCAGCGGTTCATGACCTGCTCGATTTCCCAGGCCACCTCGCCGAGATCAGTCAAGCCGACCATGCGGCCGCTTCCCTTCAGGGTATGAAAGCCGCGGCGGATCGTCGTCAGCACGTCGCGGTCGCCGGGCCGCTCGCGCGACTGCGGCAGCGCCGCATCGATATTCCCGAGCACTTCGCCCGCTTCCTCGAGGAAGATGTCGAGCAGGCCCTCGGATTCCGCCGCCTGCTGCGCCTCCCGGGGTTTTTCCTGCGGCTTCTCGGGCGCCGCCGCGGGCGCGGCGCGTTTCTCGTAGCGGCTGAAAAAAAGCTCGATCGCCTTCTCGGACGGATCGCGGCCATGCACGCACGGCGCCAGGAACAGGCCGAGGCTGCTGAGACCTTCGGCGATCCAGTCCATGTCCTCCAGCGAGGCGTCGCGCTCGCGGGCGGCGCAGGCCTTGATCAGCGATTCGCAGACCGCCATGAGCTGGGTCGCGCGCTCGAACCGCAGCACGGCCAGCGCGCCGTGGATCTGCCGCAGGTAAGTCTCGAGGCCGTGGAGCGCCTCGCGCACCGCCAGCTCGCGCGAGTAGGCATCGAGCACCTGTTCCACATACTGGAGATTGGCGAGGATCTCCTTCGCCACCTGCGCGCGCAGCTGCAGCGCGCCGATGTGCTGGCTGAGATCGGCGCGCAGCCCGGCGGGCGGCTCGCCGGTCGACTTGCCTTGCGCGGCATCGAGCAGCCAGCCGCCCATGATGCCGATCTGCTGCTGCAGGTCGGCCGGCGGGCGGGTGAAATTCTCGAGCACGCTCTCCGCCAGCAGGAAGGCCGAGGCCATCTCGATGACCATGAACTGGCTGTTCGGCGGATACGGGTCGGGGAGCCGCGTCGTGACGAGCGCGATGGCGTCCAGCAGCTTGATCAGGTGCTTGTTGCCGAGCTCGCCGGCCTTCGTCTTGAACGAGCTCACCAGCTCGCGGAACCGCAGCACGCTCTTCGGCTCGCCGGTCACGTACTGCTGCCACACGGCCTTCAGCGCGTCGAGCCGCGAGCGCGCGTCGCTCAGGACCGGCTGCAGCCGATCCACGTCGAGCTCCATCTTCTGGCCGGCGGCTTCGGGCGCCGGGATCAGGCTGTCGAGGTGGTAGAGCAGCTTGATGTCCTTGAGGCGTTGCGTGGACGGCTTGGCGCGCGCGACGAGGTACAGCATTTCGCGCAGCAGCGGATCGTTGACCGCCTGCGAGCCCGCGGCGAGGTCCCGCATGTGGAAATCGATCTTGTTAAAGAGCACCTTGGCGCTCGCCTGCCACTCGGGCTGCGGCGCATCGAGCAGGCCGTCGACCAGCCCGATCGCGACCCAGGCGAGCGAGCGCGGCTCGGGGAGCTGGGGCGACACCTGGTAGAGCGCGTCGAGCGCCTGGCGCATGTCCTCCAGGCCGGCGGCCTGGCCGCGCAGCCAGGCCAGCAGCCCGCGCTGGAAACGCGCGCGCTGCGTCTGCACAAACGGCGCCAGCTCGTTCTTTGCCAGAGTCCAGGGGCTGGGGTGCGAAGGGGCCGGCGGGGTCAGATCGGGAAAGAACAGCTCCTTTTCCGAGCTGTCGGCCTTGCCCTGCAGCGTGGCCAGCTCCCGATAGACGGGAAACAGCCGCAGCGGCACGTTCGCCTGGCCGCGCGCCACGTCGTCGACGAACTGCTTCAGGGCGAGCACGGCGCGGTCGATGATGCCGATCGACGCCGAGCTGAGCCGCGAGCCGTTCGCCCCCGGGAAGCTGCCTTCGATCGCTTCGCAGAAGCGCGTCGCGCCGCTCAGCCCCACCATTCGCAGCGCCCCGCTCACCTGGTGCAGGTGCTCCGGGCATATGCTGAGCGAATCAGTATCGTCCGGCGACGCGGAGAACTTCGCGATGCTGTCGCGCACGTGCTCCAGCGCCTGGTCCACCTCGGCGGTGATCCAGGACAGGATGGTGGCGTCGGCCATGGTCCCCGTCAGGCGAGCTTGAAGCCCGCCACCGAGTTCTTCAGGCCGTCGGCCAGCGCCGTCAGCCGCGCCGCCGAAGCGGCGGTCTTCTTGGTGCCTTCCGTGGTGAGCTGGGTGATGCCGAGGATGATCTTCATCTTGCCGGCCACCTGCGCGGCGGAAGCCGCCTGCTGCTGCGTGGCGCCGGAGATCGAGCCGATCAGCTCGGCGAGGCGGCTCGAAACCTGCTCGATCTCGCGCAGCGCCTGGTCCGCCTCGTCGGCGGTCTTCGTCCCCTCGACCACGCCGCGCGTGCTGCGCTCCATCGCCTCTACCGCGTCCTGCGTATCGCGCTGAATGCTCTTCACGATCGCGCCGATGTGCTTGGTCGCCTCGGCGGAGCGCTCCGCCAGCCGCTGCACTTCCTCCGCGACCACCGTGAAGCCGCGTCCGGCCTCGCCGGCCGAGGCCGCCTGGATGGCAGCGTTCAGCGCGAGCACGTTGGTCTGCTCCGTGATGTCCGAGATCAGCTGCACGATCTCGCCGATCTCCTGCGAGCTTTCGCCCAGCCGCTTGATGCGCTTGGACGTCTCCTGGATCTGCTCGCGGATGTCGTTCATGCCGCGGATCGCGTTCTGCACCGCCTGCGCGCCCTTGCCGGCGGCGTGCAGCGAGGTTTCCGCCACCTTGGCCGAGTCGTTGGCGCTCTTCGAGACCTCGTTCATCGATTGCGCCATCTGCGCCACCGACTGGCCGGTGCCCTGGATCTCGGTCGCCTGCTTCTGCGCCGCCTGCAGCAGCTGGCCGCTGACCGCCTGCGCTTCCTGCGTCGCGGCGGTCACCTGCTGGGCCGCGCCGGTGATGCCGGTCACCAGGCGACGCAGCTCGTCGATGGTGTAGTTGACCGAGTCGGCGATGGCGCCGGTGATGTCCTCGGTCACCTTGGCGCGCGCGGTAAGGTCGCCGTTCGCGAGGTTGCCGATCTCATCGAGCAGCCGCAGGATCGCGTCCTGGTTGCTGCGGTTCATCCGCTCGCTTTCCTCGGCGCGGCGCCGGCTGTCGTCGACGTACGCCTTGCCGATCAGCAGCAGCACCAGGAAGGCCAGCACCGACACCACGCCCATGGCGACGTAGTTGATGCGCCGCGCGCCCAGCTCGTCCTCGTAGCCGCCGCTCAGGCGCTCGGCGGCGCCGAGCAGGGTCTCGCTGTCGTTGAACATGTCGCGGCTGGCGCGCTTGGCGTTCACCAGGCGCTGCATGTTGCCGAGGATCTCGCTCACCGCGCGCTGATAGTCCTTGAACGCCGATTCCAGCTCGCCGAGCTTGCCCCGCATCTCCGCATCGGAGACACGGGCGATGCGCAAGGCCTCGCTGCCCTGCAGCAGCCCCTGCAGGGTGTCGCGGTACGTGTTGGAGTCCTTGCCGAGGAGGAACGAGACTTCCGGGTCGATGATCTCCTCGGCCAGCATGGCATTGGCGTTCTTCGCCATGCGCTGCGTCAGCATCATGAGTTGAGCGGTGATCGCGTTCTGCCGGGCTGACCCGCCGGACTGAACGCTGATGGCGGAGATCTCGTCGGTGAGCTCCTGCAGCGCCGGGTTGCCGGCGTTGATCGATCGCACCGCCTGGCCCAGCGATACCAGGTTGCGTTCCTCGGCGATCACCAGCGACGCGTTGCGCTCGCTCTTCCTCCATTCCTGGTCCAGGGCATTGAGCATCGGCCGCACGCGCTCGGAGGTCGGCGGCAGATCGACGCCGCTCGCCACACCGCCCGACTGCAGCAGCTTCACTTCCGAGGCGAACTCGTCGCGGCTGTCGCGCAGCTGCTTGAATGCCGCGGCGTTGCCCTGCGAGGCCTGCTGAGCCGCCTTGGCGAGGCGCTGCGACAGCATGCGGATCTTGCCGACCGCGGCGATGTACAGCGAATTGAAGGTCGCCTGGCGCGCATCCACCACCACGATCGCGGCGTCGACCAGCAGGAGAAGGACCAGCAGCGCGGTCAGCAGCTGGAGCTGCCGGCCGCCTGTCAGCCGGCCGATGAGCCGCAGCGGCGCCGCCAGGATGCCGCCAGAGGCAGCCCGCGGCGGGCGCTGCCGCGGCGCGCCCTGCTGCGCGGCCTCGCCGCGGCTGAGAAACGGCAGTTTGACGGCTAATTTGAATGCCATGCGATTCTCCGTGGTTTCCTAGCGCAGGAACTTGCCCTCGCGGGCGATGATGGTCAGGTCGACGAACTTCGACCCGGCGTGGTTCTTCGGCGAATAACTCACGTAGAAACCGCCGACGTCGACATCCTGCATCCTCTCGATCGCGTCGATGAAGGTTTCGCGGGTCAGATTCTTGCCAGCGCGCTTGAGCCCTTCGACGAAGACCTTGGCCACGACGAAGCCCTCGATCGCGCTGAAATTGAAATCGGGGTAGCCCGCCTTGGCCGAAACCCGCTGGTACTCCTTGACGACCGGCACCGCCGCCCCCCACGGGAACGGCATCACCTGGGAGATCGCCACGCCCAGCCCGTCGCTGCCGAGCGCGTCGGCCAGCGCCTTGCTGCCGACGAACGAGACGTTGTAGAAGGTCGCCGCGCTGCCGTTCCTTTTCATCTGCCGGATGAATTCCGCGCACGACGTGTACTGGCTGATCATCACCACGGCATCTGGCTTCGCGGCGTTGATGGTCTTTACCGCATTCTCCACCTTGATCGTGTTGCGCTCGACGGTGCCAAGGGCGGAGATCTTCAGGCCGCGCTTCGCCATCGCGATCTCCGTGCCCTTGAGACCGGCCTGGCCGTAGGCGTCATCCTGGTAGAACACGGCGATGCTCTTGCCGCCGATCGAGAGCACCTGCTCGACGATCTTGTCGGTCTCGTCGTAGTAGCTGGCGCGCACGTGGAAGATGTAGCGGTTGAAGGGGGCGCGCAGCGCCTCGGCGCCGGTGAACGGGCCGAAGAACGGGACTTTCGCTTCGGTGAAGACCGGGATCGCGGGCACGCTGGTCGGCGTGCCGACGTAACCGATCAAGGCGAACACCTTGTGCTCGTCGATCAGCTTCTTCGTGTTCGGCACGGTGCGCGCAGGCTCGTAGCCGTCGTCGAGCGTGATCAGCTCGATTTTCCGGCCGTGCACGCCGCCCTGCGCGTTGACGTGGTTCAGGTACGCCGCCACGCCGTTGCGCATCTGGATGCCGAGCTGCGACGCCGGCCCGGTCAGCGCCACCGACTGGCCGAGCACGATCTTGTCCTTTGTGACGCCGCTTTCAGCCGCCGCGGGCTGCGCTAGCAGCACCGCCAGAGCGATCAGAAGCCGGCGAACGCGGTTTTTATCCATCCAAGCCCCTCAGATTCCCACTTCGAGAAATTCCGCCTGCTGAACCAGGGCCGGCAGGTCCAGCTCTTTCCACGGCCTGCCTTCCGCGTCGGTGTATTCGGCCCTGATCCAGGGCGAGCGCGCCGCGTCGCTGGCGCGCGGCTGCAGCTGCGAGGCGTTGCGCAGCCCGAGCGAGGCATCCACCAGGAGCGCGCTGCCGACGCGGAACCGCTGGCCGACGAGGAGCAGGCGGGCCTGCTCGCGCACGGCGACCCCCGGCCCGCCGAGGAAGGCGGAGAAATCGACCACGCTGTAGAGGTTGCCGCGGATATTGGTGACGCCCTTGAACCACGCGCGCGTCAGGGGCACTGCGCTGATCGGCGTGACCGGAATGACCTCGCCGGCATCCACCAGATCGACAAGCCAGCCTTCCTCGCCTACCTGCAGGGCCAGCTTCGAAGCAGTGCTGCCGACTTCGGCGCTTTGCAGCCGGGCCGACAGCTCGCGCTGGTAATCCCGCAGGGAAGCTTTGGCCGCCATCAGCCGAGGGCCGCGATCTTGGCCAGCAGGTCGGCCTGATTGATCGGCTTGACGATGTAATCGCGGGCGCCCTGGCGCATGCCCCACACCTTGTCGGTCTCCTGCGCCTTGCTGGTGCAGATGATGACCGGGATGTGCTTGGTGCTGTCATCCCGGGTCAGCATGCGGGTCGCCTGAAAGCCGTTCTGGCCCGGCATGACCACGTCCATCAGGACCAGGTCGGGACGTTGTTGCTTGACCTTGGCGAGCGCGTCTTCGGCGCTGTCGGCAGTCGAGACCTTGTAGCCGTTCTTCACCAGCAGCTCGCTGAGAAACTGGCGATCGGTGGGGGAATCATCGACGATGAGAATGTTTTTGATTGGCATGACGGATAGCCTTTCAATGGATTAGGTGGGAACCGAAGCCGGCTTGATGTACTCGTTGACCGCCTCGATCAGCCCTTCCTTCGTAAAGGGCTTGGTCAGGTAGCGATCGGATCCGGCGAGCCTGCCGCGCGCGCGATCGAACACGCCGTCCTTGCTCGACAGCATGATCACCGGCGTGGATTTGAGCTGCGGGTTCTGCTTGATGAGCGCGCAGGTCTGGTACCCGTCGAGCCGCGGCATCATGATGTCGACGAAGATCACCTGCGGCTGATGATCGGAGATCTTGGAAAGCGCATCGAAGCCGTCTTCAGCCAGGATGACTTCATAGCCGGCTTGGCGCAGAAACAGCTCGGCACTGCGCCGAATAGTGTTGCTGTCATCGATCACCAGCACCTTGATGGCGCCCGCCGGCGACGCTTGACTCACTACTCCCCCTTTTCTTGGACCGTGAGCAGGGTCTTTGTACTTAATAGTCTGACATTTACTGCGATTTTTTCAAGTGAAATAATTGCAGTCCACAGCTTGCTGCGATAGCGGGGCCGATCACGCCCTCCTGCGATGCAAACCAGACCGCCGGAACTCCATCTCTTACAGTAAGTTACCGCCGATGAATGCGGTGCACCGGGTCCTGCTCACCGATTCCATTTCCCCGGCGGGCGAGGAAGTTCTCGCGCGCCGCGCCGAAATCATCCGCGCGCCGGACGCGGACCCGGTGACCCTCCGGCGCCTCGCCTGCGATGCCGAGGGCATCATCACCCGCAGCAAGCTTCCCGACGACATCATCGCCGTCGCGCCCCGCTTGCGGGCCGTGGTCGTGCACGGCACCGGCACCGATCTGGTGCCGATCGCCGACGCCACCGCGCGGGGCGTGATGGTCGCCAACCTGCCGGGCGGCAACGCGCAGTCGGTGGCCGAGTATTGCGTGCTGGCGATGCTGATGCTCGCGCGCAATGTCCTCGCCATCACCAATGCGCTTCACGGCGGGACCTGGGACGCCGCCCGGCTGCGAGGCGCCGGTGCGCACGAGATCTCGGGAATGACCCTGGGCATCGTCGGCGTAGGCGAAATCGGCGGGCGGCTGGCGAGGATCTGCCGGCACGGCTTCGGCATGCGAGTACTTGGCAACCGGCGGCGCCTGAATTGCCTGCCGCCGGAGGCCGAGCCGGCGCGCCTGGACGATCTGCTGGCGGCCAGCGATTTTGTCGTGGTCACCTGCCCCCTTACACCCGAGACGCATCATCTATTCAATCGGGAAAGGCTGGGGTCGATGAAGCCGACCGCCTGGCTCATCAACGTCGGCCGGGGAGCAGTCGTGCAGGAAGAGGCGCTCGTCGAAGCGCTGCGCGGCAGGCGCATCGGCGGCGCCATGCTGGATGTCTTCGAGCATTACCGGCTGCCGCCGGGGCATCCCCTGCTTGCCCTGGACAACGCGGTGCTCACCCCCGCACCTCGCGGGGATGACGGTCGAGTCGCGCGGCCGCATCAGCGTCGCCGCCGCCGAGGAGATGCTGCGGATGCTCGACGGCGAGCCGCCGAACAACTTCGTCAATCCGGAAGCGCTGACCCGGATATATTTGAAACCGTGAGAAAGTGGATTGTTGCCCTCGTTTTCGCCGCGCCGCTTGCGGCGCACGCGCAGGCCTGGCCGGCGAAACCGATCCGCTGGGTCGTGCCCTACACCGGCGGCGGCATCACCGATATCGTGACGCGCGTGGTGACCCAGAAGATGCAGACCTCGCTCGGCCAGTCGATCGTGGTCGACAATCGCCCTGGCGCCAACAGCATCCTCGGCGCCGACATCGTGGCGAAGGCACCGCCGGACGGCTACACCATGCTGACGGTGATCGCCGGTTATGCCGCCAACGTCACTCTCTATCAGGGCAAGCTGCCCTTCGATCCGATAAAAGGCCTGGTACCGGTATCGCTCGCCGGGATCGCGCCGCTGATCATGACGGCAAGCAGCAACTTGCCGGTGAAGGACATGAGGGAACTGATCGCGTACGCCAAGGCCAACCCCGGCAAGCTCAACTTCGGCTCCTCTGGCATCGGCGCCGCCGCGCACCTGACCACCGAGCTGTTCAAACAGACCGCCGGGGTCGACATGGTGCACGTGCCTTTCAAGGGCACCGCGCCCGCGCTCACGGCCCTGATGGCAAACGATATCCAGATCCTCGTGGACACGCCGAGCAGCCTGATGCCGCACGTGCGCGGCGGCAAGATCAAGGCGCTCGCCATGTTCTCCGGGAAAAGACTGAGCGCCTTTCCCGATGTTCCGACCGTGCCCGAGGCCGGAGGGCCGGCGCTCGAATCCTCCACCTGGGTGATGTTCATGGCGCCGGCCGGCACGCCGCGCGAGATCGTCCCCGCACCTCGCGGGGATGACGGTCGAGTCGCGCGGCCGCATCAGCGTCGCCGCCGCCGAGGAGATGCTGCGGATGCTCGACGGCGAGCCGCCGAACAACTTCGTCAATCCGGAAGCGCTGACCCGGATATATTTGAAGCCATGAGCAAGGCGCGCAAGCCGATCCGCTCCGATCTCGCCTGGTCGAGCGCCGACCGCATCGTGGTGCGCGGCAAGGACCTGCCGGGGGAGATCCTCGGCAGGTTGAACCTCGGCGACATGGCCTTCCTCGAGCTCACCGGGCGCACCCCGGAGCCGCGCGAGTCGAAGCTGTTCAACGCGATGGTGGTGACGCTGGTCGAGCATGGCCTCACGCCGAGCGCGCTCGCCGCGCGGCTCACCTACCTCGGCGCGCCCGAGGCCATGCAAGCGGCCGTCGCGGCCGGCCTGTGCGGGCTGGGGAGCGTGTTCGTCGGCTCGACCGAGGGCTGCGCGAAGCTTCTGTCCGAAGCGGTTGCGCGGGGCGATGACGCGAAGAAAATCATCGCCGGCAACAAGAGAATCCCCGGCCTCGGCCACCCGCTGCACAAACCTGTCGACCCTCGAGCCGTGCGGCTGTTTGAAATCGCTCGCGAAACGGGCTACTACGGAAAGTACTGCAAGCTCATCGAAGAAGTTGCAAAACTTAAAAACATCACACTGAACGCCACCGGAGCCATCGGGGCGCTCGCGTGCGAGCTCGGCTTCGACTGGAAGGTGTGCCGCGGGCTCGGCGTGATGGCGCGCGCGGTCGGGCTGGTCGGCCACCTGCTGGAGGAGTCGCAGCAGCCGATCGCCGAGGAGATCTGGCTGCGCATCGACGAGGAAGCCTCCGCCCACCTCAAGCCGAAGAAATGAACCTCGGCCGCGACAACCACCCGGAGCTGCGCGACGCGGTGCGCGCGCTGTGCAGCCGGTTCGACTCGGCGTACTGGCAGGACATCGACGGCAAGCGCGCCTACCCCGAGGCTTTCGTCGACGCGCTCACCAGGGCGGGCTGGATGTCGGCGCTGATTCCCGAGGAATACGGCGGCTCGGGCCTCACGCTCACCGAGGCGAGCGTGATCATGGAAGAGGTGACGCGCTCGGGGGGCAACGCCGGCTGCTGCCACGGCCAGATGTACAACATGAACACGCTCCTGCGTCACGGCTCGGAGGCGCAGAAGAAGAAATATCTGCCCAAGATCGCGAGGGGCGAGCTGCGCCTGCAGGCGATGGGCGTCACCGAGCCCGGCGCCGGTACCGATACGACCAAGATCAAGACCGTCGCGGTCAGGAAAGGCGACCGTTACGTGGTGAACGGCCAGAAAGTGTGGACTTCGCGCCTGCAGCATTCGGAGCTGATGATCCTCCTGGCAAGAACTTCTCCAATCGATCAGGTTCAAAAAAAAACCGACGGCATGTCCATCTTCCTCGTCGACGCCAAGGCCGCCTGGGGCAAGGCGCTCGACGTGAGGCCGATCCGCAACATGGTGAACCACGAGACCAACCAGGTGTTCATCGACAACCTCGAGATCCCGGCGGAGAACCTGATCGGCCAGGAAGGCAGCGGATTTCGCTACATCCTCGACGGGCTCAACGCCGAGCGCATCCTGATCGCGGCCGAGTGCATCGGCGATGGTTACTGGTTCACCGAAAAGGCCTCCAAATACGCCAACGAGCGCGTCGTCTTCGACCGGCCGATCGGGCAGAACCAGGGCATCCAGTTCCCGATCGCCGAGAGCTACATGGAGATCGAGGCGGCGAACCTGATGCGCTACAAGGCCGCCGCGCTTTTTGACCAGAAGCTCGACTGCGGCGCGGAGGCGAACATGGCGAAGCACCTCGCCGCGAAGGCGTCCTGGGAGGCGGCCAACGTGTGCCTGCAGACCCACGGCGGCTTCGGCTTCGCCGCCGAGTACGACGTCGAGCGCAAATTCCGCGAGACGCGCCTGTACCTGGTGGCGCCGATCTCGACCAACCTCATCCTTGCGTACCTTGCGGAGCACGTTCTGGGCTTGCCGCGATCGTTTTGACATGCTCTGGACGAATCCCCAGGCCGATCAGCCGCGCCGGGATGCGGCGCAGCGCGGGAAACCTCTCGAGCATGCGAATGAAGAGCGGCGGGGCGAAGCTCGCGTCGCTTTGCAGGGCGCGCGCGATCAGGCGCTTCTGGATCATGAGCTGCAGCCGCTGCGTCACGCGCACCGGCCATTCGCGGCGTTTCTGCACCTTGCGTAGATTATCCACCGACACTCGATTGTCTTTGAGCGGCGTTGCCAGGATGTTGGCGGCCGCCACGGCATCCTGGATCGCGAGATTGATGCCGACGCCGCCGACCGGCGACATCGCGTGCGCCGCATCGCCGATGCACAGCAACCCGGGCCGGTACCACTGGCGCAGCCGGTCGACGCGCACCGTGAGCAGCTTGATTCTCTCCCAGTCGACGAGCTCGGCGGCCCGCTCGGCGAGGAACGGCAGCACCTTGCCGATGCCGGCGCGGAACGCCGGCAGGCCTGCACGGCGGATTTCCTCGGCGGCACCTTTGGAAATCACATAGCCGCACTGCCAGTAATCGCCGCGGTTGAGGAGGATCACGATCCGCCCGGCGGTAAAGCGTCCCATCGTCGCTTCGGGATCGCTCGCCTTCCGCGACAACCTGAACCACAGCACGTCCATCGGTACGCCGAATTCCTCGCCCTGCAATCCGGCCTGCGCACGCACCGTCGAATGCCGGCCATCGGCGCCGATCACGAGATCCGCGAGGATCTCTTGATTCTTGAGCTTCACTCCGCAAATCCGGCCGTCGCGTTCGACGAGCGAGGTAACCTCCGCGTTCATCGAGAGCTCGAAGCCGGGGTAGCGCCGTGCCTCGCGCGCGAGGAAATCGAGGAAGTCCCACTGCGGCATCATCGCGATGAAGCCGCAGCGCGTCGGCAGATGCGTGAGATCGGCGATCACGACGTCGCGGTCTCCGACCTTCGCCGAGAACTGCGGGATCTTCTGGTGCGGCAGCCGCAGCAGGGCCTCGAGCAGCCCGAGCTCGTGCATCACCTCCAGCGTCGACGGGTGAATCGTGTCGCCGCGGAAGTCGCGCAGGAAATCGGCGTGCTTCTCCAGCACCAGCGTGCGCACGCCGGCGCGGGCGAGCAGCAGCCCGAGCATCATGCCCGCCGGGCCGCCGCCGGCAATGCAGACCTGGCGGTTCAGGCGCGCGATAGCGCTGCTTTCACCCTCTCCGCGTTGAGCGGCGCCTTGCGCAGGCGCACGCCCGTGGCGTCGAAGAACGCGTTCGCCACGGCGGCCGGGATCACCCGCATCGTCGGCTCGCCGGCGCCCGACGGTGCAACCTCCGGCCGGTTGATCAGCACCACCTCGATCGCCGCCGGAGCGTCCTGCATCTCCAGGATCGGGTAGCTCGCCCAGTCGACGCTGGTGACCGCGTCGCGGTCGAAGCGGACCTGCTCGTAAACCGCGCGCGAGATGCCCTGCACGACGTTGCCTTCGATCGTGTAGCGCAGGCCCTGCGGATTGATCACCAGGCCGCAATCGTGCGCGACCACCACGCGACGCGCCCAGACCCGCCCCGTACTGCGCTCGACCTCGACCTCGGCCACGGCGGCCACCGCGGTGCCGTTGCGCTCGGCAAAAGCGATGCCCCGGCCCTTCATGGTTCTTTCAAAAGAATTCCTTGCCTGCCATCCGGCCTTTTCGGCGGCGGCTTTGACCACCGCCTGATGCCGCGCCTCGGTGAGATACCTGAGGCGGAATGCGACCGGATCTTCGCTCACCGCGGCGGCCAGCTCGTCGATGAACTGCTCGGCTCCGAAGTGGATCTCGGGCCCGACCGGATCGCGCATGTGGGCGGTGCGCAATGGCGAGCAGTTCTCGACCAGCGGCGCGATCGTCTCCCAGGCGAGCAGCTTGTTCTCGAAGCCGTAGGACTCTGCCGGCACGCCGAAGATCTGCGTTCCCTTCGCCGGGATGCCGGTGGCCTGCCCGACCAGGCTGTCCGCCGGGTCCGACTCGTTGGTGGCGATGTGCTGGCGCGAGAAGCCCTTGGAGACGAACTCGTATGCGATCACCTTGCCGCTGGCATCGATCGCCGCGCGCGCACGATGCACGCAGGCCGGGCCCTTCGGGTCCCACGCCGTGCCGTCGGCCCGCATGCCCTGCACCCGCACCGGCTTGCCGGTCGCCTTCGAGAGGAACGCCGCGTCGAGCGCGGCGTCTCCGGCGTCGTTGCGCCCGTAGGAGCCCGGCCCGGCAACCCAGATCGCCCGCACTTTCTCCGGCGCCATGCCGAGCAGCCTGGCCACGCCGTCACGCACGAAGTGGGGCTTCTGCGATCCCGTCCACACCGTGCAGCGGTCGGCCCTGGCGTCGGCAACCGCGCAGCCGGGACCCATGCTGGCATGCGACTGGAACGGCCACTCGTATTGCGCTTCGACGATGCGCACGCCCGGCGCGCTGAACGCCGCTGCCAGGTCGCCCTTCTTCACGGGCTCCTCGCGCTTCACGACCTTGGCAGCCCGGATGTGCTCGTGCAGCTGATCCATCGCCGGGAACGCGCCGTCGAGCGCATGCCAGTCGACTTTCAGCCTCTGGGCCGCACGCACCGCGTCCCATTCGCGCGGCGCGACCACCGCGACGAAGTCCTTCTCGCGTACGACGCGCGCGCCGCGGATCGACTTGATCGAGGCCTCGTCCAGGCCGCGTACCTTGCACGCTGCGCGCGGCGGCCGGATGACCCGCGCGTGCAGCATGCCCTTGACGCGCACGTCGGTGCGGCGCGCGGCGGCCGGATGACCCGCGCGTGCAGCATGCCCTTGACGCGCACGTCGGTGACGAACTCCTCGGTGCCGTAGACCTTCCAGGCGACGTCGCGGCGCGCGAAGGACTTGCCCACCACCCTGTACTCCTGCGGCGTCTTGGGCTTGGCCTGCACCTTGATGTCCATGAAATTGCCGACCTGCTTGTTCCACTCGACCTGGTGGTGGAAATACTTCCCGCCGACCAGATCGCTATAGGCAACTTTCCTTCCGTCCCGGGAAAGAATGGTTCCGTCTTCAACCCGCAACTGCTCCGCCGGCACACCGAGCCGCCTAGAACCGCTTTCCAGCAGCAGCCGGCGCGCTTCCGCGGCGGCGCCGCGCAGCGGCCGTGCGCCGTGCGAGATGCCCAGACTGCCCGAGGCGCCGCCCTGGTTGCACGAGGTGCCGGTGTCGCCCATCAGCACGTCCACCTTGTCGCAGGCGACATCGAGCTCGTCGGCCACGATCTGCGCGATCGCGACCTCGAGGCTCTGCCCCATGTCCATCTTGCCGAAGAAGGCCTGCACCCGGCCGTCGGGCAGTACCGCGACCCAGGAATCCAGCTCGGTCGGCACCAGCGGCGGCTTGCCGGCGCTGACTTGCGCGAGCGCCTCGGTCACCGGCGGCGCGGCGAACGAAACGACCAGCGCCCCGGAGGTCTTCAGGAATTCGCGGCGAGTCAGAGTCGTCATGATGTTCTCCTCACGCCAGGCTGGCTTGCGCGCGCTTGATGGCGCGCAGGATGGC